>Ga0123356_10002653_pt1 | contig 19014 bp, 20 predicted proteins | sample TergutEmb28metaG_2_FD_92546 | JGI IMG/M metagenome (GOLD analysis project Ga0123356, IMG submission 92546) | Embiratermes neotenicus P3 segment gut microbial communities from Petit-Saut dam, French Guiana - Emb289 P3 | ecosystem: Host-associated > Arthropoda: Insects > Digestive system > Gut ...
CGGCGATTCGTTTGGGATAGAAGAGGTCTAACGCTTCCATCTTCTCTCCGGAGCTTACAAATTTGATGGGTTTTTGCACCACAGCGCGGATTGAGAGGGCGGCACCGCCGCGGGTGTCTCCGTCCAATTTGGTGAGTACCACGCCGTCAAAGTTGAGCCGCTCGTTAAAGGCGCGGGCGGTCTCTACGGCGTCTTGGCCGGTCATGGAGTCTACTACAAAGAGCGTTTCGTTGGGGTCGATGGCATCTTTGATCGCTTTGATTTCGGACATCATCTGCTCGTCAATGGCAAGGCGCCCGGCGGTGTCAACGATCACCACGTCATAGCCCATGGTTTTGGCGTGTTTGACCGCTTTTTGGGCAATGTTTACCGGCTGCATGTTGCCCTCTTCTGTGTAGATATCTGCACCGATTTGGGCGGCCAACACTTTGAGCTGCTCTATGGCTGCGGGGCGGTAGACGTCGCAGGCGGTGAGGAGGGGGCGCATGCTCTTTTTGGATTTGAGCATAAGGGCTAATTTGCCGGAGAAGGTGGTTTTACCCGATCCTTGTAAGCCGGCGACCAGGATGATAAGGGGCTTTGGGCCTTTGAGGTTGAGTTCGACGGCTTCTCCGCCCATGAGCAGCGCCAGCTCGTCGTGGACGATTTTGGTCATCATTTGGCCGGGGCGTACTGCTTTTAAAACGTCTTGGCCTAGGGCTTTTTGTTTGACTTCGTCACAAAAGTTTTTTGCGACTTTGTAGCTGACGTCGGCGTCTAACAGCGCTTTGCGGATATCCTTGAGCGTTTCTGCGACGTTGATTTCGGTGATGCGGCCTTCGCCTTTTAGTATTTTGAACGATTGCTCTAATCGGTCTATCAGGTTTTCGAACATGTGGTTTGTGTTTAATCGTCAATCATTAGTTTTCCTAATCCTTGGCGGATGATGATCGGAACGCCGGAGGTGCAGTCTACTACGGTGGAGGGCTCCATGCTGCCGGTGCCTCCGTCGACCACCAAATCGATCAGGTGGCCGTAGTGTTCGTGGATCCATTCGGGGTCGCAGATGTATTCGGGGTATTCTTCGTTTTGCGGTAGTGAGGTGTTTAGGATGGGGCGTCCTAACTCTTTGACAATTTCTCGGATGATGTTGTTGTCGGGGACTCGGATGCCTACGGTCTTCTTTTTGCTTTTAAAGAGTTTGGGGACTTGGTTGCTCGCTTCTAAGATAAAGGTAAAGGGGCCGGGAAGGTGGTGCTTCATCAACTTAAAGATGGCGTTGGGGATCGGTTTGCAGTAGAGGGAGAGTTGACTTAAATCGGCGCAGATAAAGGAGAAGAGGTTTTTGGCAACATCTTCTTCTTTGATTGCTTCGACCGCTTCTGCGGCCTGAAGACGGTCGATGGCGCATCCCAAGCCGTAGAGTGTGTCGGTGGGATAGACTACAATCCCTCCTCTATCTAAGATATTTACTACCTGCTCGATGGCTCGTGGCTGAGGGTTTTGGGGATAGATTTTAATCAGCATGGAGAAAGAGGGAGGTTAGAGTTGATCGGAGTAGTAGGCCGGGGCAATGTCGCGCTGGTTGTAGCGCATGGCCATCACCTGTCCGTAGGCTCCTGCGGTGCAGAGCGCGATAAAATCGCCGCGTTGGGTTTGGGGCAGCAATACCGATTTGGCAAAGCGGTCGCTCGACTCGCACACAGGCCCCACCACCTGATAACGCATGTCGCGTCCTTTGGAGGAGAGGTTGACGATGTGGTGGTGTGCGCTATAGAGTGCAGGACGAATCAGGTCGTTCATTCCGGCGTCCAAGATGGCAAATTTGATCCCCCTGCCCTTTTTGACGTAGATCACACGGCTAATCAAGTAGCCGCATTGGGCCACTAAGGCGCGTCCGGGTTCAAAGTGAACCTCTTGTCCTGGAAGCACGATTAAGTTTTGATGAATCAGTTCAAAGAAGGAGTTGAAGTCGACAATACGGTGCTCAAACGGAGCATGATAGTTAACGCCTAAGCCTCCGCCAAGGTTCACCACCGGCAGCTCCGCTCCTTTGTTTACAAACCAGCGCTGAAACTCATTGACGCGGTGACAAAGCGCTTTAAATACGCCGATGTTGGTAATTTGTGAACCTACATGAAAGTGGAGTCCAATGAGCTGTACATGAGTGCAACGGGAAACCACGTCCCACACCTGATCAAACATCCAGTGGCTGATGCCAAATTTGTTTTGCGCTTTTCCCGTGGTGATGTATTTATGGGTGTGCGCATCAACGTCCGGATTGATCCGTAAGGAGATGCGTGCCTTTTTGCCCAAACCTGCCGCCAAATTGTTGATCACCTCAATTTCCGGAATCGATTCGCAGTTAAAGCTAAAAATGTCTCCCTTTAGCGCGGTGATGATCTCTTTATCTGTTTTTCCCACTCCCGCAAAGACGACTTTTTGGGGATCAAATCCGCTTTGGAGCGCCAAAGTCACCTCGTTTCCGCTGACGCAGTCGGCGCCCAGACCTGCCAGCCGTATCTCTTCTAAAATACGGTCGTTGGCGTTGGCTTTAAGCGCATAGTGGGCGTGGTAGCCATATTTATTTAAACATGAGGTGTAAACACCCAACGTCTCTTTAAGCAAAGAGAGGTCGTAGTAGTAAAAGGGGGTCTCCCATTTTTCAAAAGCTGCCGGATTGATCATGATGTTTTTTGATTAGTTGGGCGCAAATTTAGCGTTTTTCGTCAAAATGACTACCTTTGTAAAAAAAATATTGAGATGAATCAGATGAAACCAACTAAAAAAGAGTTACTAAAAGAAACCGTTCAGCACATCGACATCACCAGGATCGATGCAGTGCCTTTGATTGACGCCATGCGCCAAATGTCCTTCTCTTCACGGGATACGGCCTCTGCGGCCGACATTTTGCAATTGATGATCAACGATCCAGAGAGCACCAACTGGCTCACTTTGGCCGGAAGCACCAGCGCCGGCGGCTGTATGCAGGTCTATGTAGATATGGTGCGCTTTAACATGATCGACTGTGTGGTCTCCACCGGCGCATCGATCATCGATATGGACTTTTTTGAGGCGTTGGGTTACAAACATTATAAAGGTACCCCTTTTATTGACGACTCCCTGCTCCGCAACCACTACATTGACCGTATTTACGACACCTATATTGACGAAGAGGAGTTGCAGGATTGCGACCGCACCATTAAAGAGATTGCCGACACGTTGGAGCCGCGCCCCTACTCTTCTCGCGAGTTTATTTGGGAGATCGGGAAGTGGCTGACTCTACATGCAAAAAAGACAAACTCATTGGTACAAACGTGCTTTGAACACAACGTTCCCATTTTTGTACCCGCCTTCTCTGACTGTAGCGCCGGCTTTGGTTTGGTGCTTCATCAGGTAGAGCGCATGAAAGAGGGCAAACCTTACCTTACCATTGACTCCGTAGCAGACTTTAGGGAGCTTACAGAGATCAAGTTAAAGGCCAAAACGAGCGGACTGTTTATGATTGGCGGAGGCGTTCCCAAGAACTTTGCACAAGATACCGTTGTGTGCGCCGAGTGTTTGGGGATTGATGTGCCCATGCACCAGTACGCCATCCAAATAACGGTGGCCGATGTGCGCGACGGCGCCTGCTCCAGCTCTACCTTAAAAGAGGCCTCCTCATGGGGAAAGGTAAACACTGTGCACGAGCAGATGGTCTATGCAGAGGCCACTACTGTGACGCCCCTCATTGTTGGATACGCTTATCACAAGGGAGATTGGAAAAAGCGAAAGAAGTACGAGTGGGCTAAGTTGTATCTATAAAAAAGAGGGCGCCTTGAATGGGCGCCCTCTCTCATTATTTGAAAATGAAATCGATTTATGTAATGGGATCTTCTACTGCTCTTTCTCCGCCAAGTATTGGGAAGACGTAAGTTAGTAAAAAGAGAATGACGCCAATTACGCCTCCAATGGCGGCCATGAGCCAGCCGTTGGTTACGACGCTGTTGAATAGTTGTAGTAGCATGAGTTTATAAATTTAATTGTTTATGATTTATGATTTGTTTAATGTAAAAGGGCGTCGTAGATGCGAGCGCCCTTATTTTTAATATCAGTACACTTTTAACTTGTCTAAACTGTGTCTATTAAAAGAATTCGTCGATAATCCAGGTAATGAGGTAATAGAGCCCGTAAGCTACGAGTACGCCCAATGCGCCAAAAATACCAAACATAAGGCCTGAGCTGTTGCCAATTACGTTGAAAATCGATTCAAAAAAATTACCGAACGAGGTTGATGCTAAAATTGTTGCTAACATAATAATTCAAATTTTAAAAAATATTTACCGACCCTTAAGGTGTTTCGGCGTAACCTCCCTACTCTGTTTGGGATTTTCGGGTCAATCCTCCCAAATTTGCTACTACCACCAAGGAGTACCACCAAATACTCCAAGCGCAGTGAGAAGGAGAAGAATGACTCCAATCACGCCGGCAATACCAGCCATCCACCAGGGATTGGTCACGATCGAATCAAATAAAAGTTTCATCATAAGAGTAAAATTTTGATTGTTAATAATTTATAATTAGGTTTTGATTTTAGGACATTAGAACATCTATAAACGGTACAAAGTTAATTTATTTTTTTTAGGAAACAAGCAAAAAGATTAAAATTTTTTCAAATGAGCGGGACGAAGCAGGTCGGTGGCTGTTTTTACCGGATTAAATGTATGGGCGGGAACTTCAATAAAGTGGGTATTCCACCTGCTCATGGCTCCGTTCCACAGACCGGGAAGTTCCAGTACCTTGATCGCATCGCCGTCTTTGCTCTTTTGGGAGATAAAGCCGGTGGCGGGGTCGCTGTGGAGGCGTAACGGGTAGGCCGATCCTTTGTAGTCTTTATAGGAGCAGACAATGTCTACCGGATTAAAGTGGGTTGAGGCGGCAAGGAGCGCTGTTGCGTCAGCGGGAGGGAGTTGCGCCGTCTCCAATATTTGGAGTGAGGTCATGCCGTTTGCGTCGCGGACAATAAAGGGCCCGCCTCCGGGCTCTCCGCTGTTTTTTACCACGCCGCACACGCGGAGGGGGCGGTCAAGGAGCGTCCGGATGGTGGCGGCGTACTCCTCTTCCTTTGTTTGGGGCAGTGTAACGGAGAAATATTTCTCCAAAAAGAGGGCAGCTTCCTTAACTTTTATTGGTGAATCGTTCTGTTCCAGCTGATTAAGCATATTTAAGATGTAAGCGCGAAGCTGGAGTAATTTTCCGCACAGAATCTTCTTCCACCGGATGGTGTCGGCCAATTGCTCTTCTCTGACTACGTTGTCGATGTTTTTTATAAAGACCACGTCGTCGTGGAGCTCATTGAGATTCTCTAAGAGCGCGCCGTGTCCGCCCGGGCGAAAAAGGAGCGTCCCGTCTTTTTGCCTAAAGGCCCTGTTTTGAAGGTCTGCAGCAATGGTGTCGGTATATGGCTTTTGTTCAGAGAAAGTGATTTTGTACTTAACGCCAAATCTTTTTTCGTAGCTGCGGAGCGATTGAGCTGTCAACTCCTCAAAACGTGGGCGATGCTCCGGAGAGACCGTAAAGTGTATCTTGGCCACGCCGCGCCCATCTTTTGCGTAGAGCGCCGCCTCTACCAAATGTTCTTCAAAAGCTGTTCTTACGACAGAGTCGTAGCGGTGAAAAGCAAGGAGTCCCTTGGGTAATGAGCCGTAACAAAGCCCCTGGTCTAAGAGAAGCGTTTGCAAAATCGACTTTCTGTCGGAGAGGGTGCAGTGCGGGTCGGAAGCAAGCAAGGGGTAGAAGGCAAAGTCCCTTAAGGAGTCAAAAAATTGGGCGGCGTCACCCGATAGCGGCGCCTGCGGGTTTTGCTCCAAAAGCGACAGCGCTTGGTACAACTCTTTAAACATACGGGTGGCTGCTCCGGAGGCGGGGACAAACTTGGTTCTGCTCCCACCCCACCCTTCATATCTCATGAGTAACTCTTCCTGTTCTTGATCATCAAGAAGATGCACCCCTCTTCCCACAACGGCGGGGGCCAGAACGTTCAAGAACGAAAATCCGCTTTCAAAAAACCGGAGCTGCTCTTCGACCTGCCTGGGATCGATTTCGAGTGCAGCCATCTGTTCGATATCTTTGGGAGAAAACATCATATTATTATCTAATTCCAAACCCTAATGCTTTAATTACTTTTGGTGGGATTACATCCAGAACGACTCCCTTTAAGGCCCAACCCGAATTGTCCCTGCGGTACGTATATGCAGAACGGAGTGGTTCAAAATGTTCGGGAGCGACCCTGAGTCTGAAATCCTCTTCAAATATAGGAAAAATTTGGTTCATCACCAAAAAAAGCGCCTCTTCAAATCCCTTTGGCGTCTCGGGCAAAGCAATAGATTTAACGGACGGAGTTGGCAGAGAGAAATTTTTTAGCGCTTTCCACTCAAAAAAGTTGGCTGTGGCGCGCGCGATGGTGATTGTTGCATTGCGCTTTCCTTCTACGGAGTAGCCGGCAATGTGGGTGGTTGCTAAAGTGGTCATGTCCAAAACCATTTTTGATATGGCCGGTTCATGTTCCCAGACGTCCAATACCACTGCGCTCATCTTGGGTGCAAAACGTACCAACGCTGTTTCGTCTACCACCTCTCCCCGAGAAGTGTTGATAAAGATGGGCGTCCTTGTGAGCAGCTCAAAAAAGGAGACGTCTGCCAAATGGCGGGTGTCGGGCTGGAGCGGCACGTGCAGGGAGATGACGTTGGCCTTTGCCAAAAGCGCTTCGAGGGATACAAAACCTGCTCCTCCCTCTTGCAGTGCACGGGGAGGGTCGTTGAGCAGCACTTTCATGCCTAAAGCTTGTGCCATGGCTGCCACCCTGCTTCCAATGTTTCCGACACCGATCACGCCCAATGTGAGGTCTTTGATCTTTTTTCTCTGGCGATAGACCACCGACATAAGGGCTGTCAGCACATACTGCGCTACTGCTGCTGTGTTACACCCCTTTGCATGCGCCACCTCGATTCCCGACCGTGAGCAATAGTCCATATCTATATGGTCGGTGCCCGCAGTTGCCGTACCGATAAACGATATGGTTGACCCTTCTAAAAGTGCGGGGGTGCAATGTGTACGTGTGCGGATAATCATCCCGTCCACACCCTCTAAGGTCTTTCTGTTGATTTCGGATCCTTTAAGATAGCATACGTCGGCGTATGGCTCAAAAACACCTTTAATAAAAGGGATCTCCAGGTCGATGACTAACTTTTTTTTCTCTGTTGTCATTAGTACAAAATGAGTTCGGTAATCAATGTCTTTCCCATTGCGTTGTTGATTTTTAGGATAATGTTTTTTCGTTCGGTAAACAAGTAACTGCGAACAACTGACGACCGCAGTTGAACATAGAGTTTTCCCTCTTTGAGGCTCTTTTGTCTTGTGGCGGAGGCAATTGAGGGGCCCAGCAACTCATCCCACAGTGCGGAGACACGAACCTCGTCCAGTCCCGATTCCAAGCCCATTTCCTTAATATAGAGCGATAAAACCTCTTTAATAGATTTAACCTTTTCGCGTTTCATGCCTCCCCCCTTTTTATCACTCCGTTGTTCACATCAAAAATAGCGTACTCATTTGTGAATTGATTGATCACGCTCTCCATTCTTGCTTTATTGCTGTCGGTGATAAAGATCTGTCCAAAGTGCTCCTGCGCCACCAACTTTAGGAGATGGGCCACCCTGTTCATGTCCAATTTATCAAAGACATCGTCCAGCAACAGCATTGACGCAGTCCCGGAGCGATGTTTCATTACTTCAAATTGAGCCAATTTGAGCGCCAGTAAGAATGTTTTTTGCTGCCCCTGCGATCCAAATTTTCTGACTGAATGGTGATTTAGCATAAACACCACATCATCTCGGTGAATGCCCAAAGAGGTGAATCCCAATGCCTGATCGCGTGAGAACGACTCTTTAAGCAGAGACTCTAACGACGAGTTTTCTAAATCGGAGCGGTAAGAGAGGCTTAACTCTTCTGCTTTTCCCGAAAGGATGGCGTAGTACTTTTGGGCTTCGGGAGCAAGGCGTTTGCATAGATCGACACGTTTTTGGTAGATGACGGTCGCTTTTGCCGACAATTGAAGATCGAACGCCTCGATCATTCCGACGTTGGATCCTCCCTGCTTAAGGTATTGGTTTCGTTGAATAAGAATTTTATTGTATTGCTGCAAAACAGATAGATAAGAGAGATCCATTTGTGAAAGAAGCGCATTCAAAAAACGCCTTCGCTCCTCTGCAGATCCATGAATGAGCTGGGTGTCTGACGGTGAAATCATTACTATGGGCAGCAGTCCCAAGTGTTCTGAGAATCTTGCGTAATTTTTGTCATTCCGCTTAACCCATTTTTCACCGGTGGCTTGAGCCACGCAAACAATGTGCTCGCCGGGTGCATCTTCAAAGAGGTAGTGCCCCGAGAGGGAGAAAAATGGTGCGCCAAACGAGATCGCCTGGGCGTCTATGTGGCTAAAGTAGCTCCGGGTCATCGACAGGTAGTGGACGGCGTCCAACAGGTTGGTTTTTCCGGCCCCGTTGTTTCCCAGGAAGCAATTTACGCCTTGGGAAAAAGTGATATCGGCATTCCGGATATTCTTAAAATCGGTCAGGATCAGACGCTGAAGATGCATTTTTTTCTTCTCTTGAATATACAAAGTTAGAATATTGTTTTTGAATTTTTGAGATTCTGTAAAAAATCGTACATTTGCTGCCTCAAAAAAAGTATATCATGTCTAAACAAGCTGTCAAACATCATCATCAGGAAGCAACCATTCAAGGTGCGCTGAGTAAATCGGAAGAGTTTTTTTCAAAATACAAGAACCATTTGTTTTATGGTATTTTAGGTATCGTTTTGATCTTTGGAATCGGTTTTGCCTGGCAAAAATTTATCAGAAACCCCAAGATCGAAGAGGCCATGGGGCAAATGTTTCTGGCTGAGCAGGCTTTTAGGAGTGATGCCTTTGAGGTAGCCCTATACGGAGATGGCAACGTTCTTGGTTTTGTTCAGATATTAGATGAATATGGCTCCCACGCCGGTAAAGCGATCCATTTTTACATAGGTGTATGTCATCTTCAATTAGGTGAAAATCAGGATGCGATTAATGCGTTGAACAAGTATGCCGGTAAAGATTTTGTTATTCAGGCGCGCGCCTACTGCTGTATGGGAGACGCCTACGCCAATTTGGGCGACCTCAAGAAAGCAGAGGAGTACTACATGAAAGCAGCCGGTCACCACGACAACATGATGGCATCGACCTACCTGAAAAAGGCTGCCATCATTTGCGAAGAGCGGGGAGCGTTTGACCGCGCCATCAAGCTCTATCAAGAGATTAAGGATAAGTATCCCCAAACATTTGAGGCGTACGAAGCCGACAAATATATTGCCAGAATCGAGGCGGCACAATAATTTTTGTTTTTTTATGGGGAGAGCTTTTGAGTTCCGCAAAGAGCGTAAGTTCAAGCGCTGGGGCAATATGTCCCGTGTTTTTACCCGCTTAGGTAAAGAGTTGGCCATTGCCGCCAAAGCCGGAGGCCCCGACCCCGACAACAACCCCCGCCTGCGCGCTGTTGTCCAAAACGCCCGTTCCGAGAACATGCCCAAAGACAACATTGAGCGGGCCATCAAACGTGCCACCGAAAAGGACCACAGTGACTACAAAGAGGTGGTATACGAAGGCTACGGTCCTCACGGAGTCGCCTTTATTATTGAGACCGCCACCGACAACCCCACGCGTACCGTGGCCAATATCCGTAGCTACTTTAGCAAGCACGGCGGCTCTCTGGGTACTTCCGGCAGCGTCGATTTTATGTTCGAGCATAAATGCGTCTTTAAAGTCAAAGAGGTTCCCGGGCTCGACCTGGAAGAGTTAGAGCTTGAACTGATTGACGTAGGCGGAGAAGAGGTCTTTGCCGATGAAGGCGAGGTGATGATTTACGGCGCATTTGAGTCGTACGGCGCCATCCAAAAGTTTATCGAAGAGCGCAAATTTGAACTCGTCAGCGGCGGATTTGAACGTATTCCCACAGGAGAACTCAAAGAGCTGAGCCCCGAACACAAAGCCGAGATTGAGAAGCTAAGCGATAAATTTGAGGAAGATGACGATGTGCAGAATGTGTATACGAATGTGAAGTAACCTCACTCCACAGTCAACTTCCCATCCAACAATCGATTGTTATATTGCTGAATAAAAGCTTTGATGAAATCAAGCTCTTCCGGATCATACAAACCGACCGCTTGTTCCCCATCAAAAAGCAACAGGTTGCCGTTGCGTATCAATTGATAGTTGCCGGTGTAGTTGATGGCAAAAGGTTGGGTGGTGGTATCCATGATGTTTCTGCCGAACCCAAAGAATGGCTGGTCATAGCCTAAATAAGAGAGAACGGTAGGCAGGATGTCGATCTGTTGGGTGGGTTGTGTGTCGACCTCCGGCGGGATCACGCTCGGGAAGTAGTAGAGGATGGGGATGGACATGGAGCCCAAGAGTCCGTGGTCGGCGGTAAAGACAAAGAGGGTGTTGGAGAACCATGGTTGGGAAGATGCATGTTCAAAAAAGCGGCGTAATGCCATGTCGGTGTAGCCAATACACTCTTGTACGGGTTCAGGGCCTTTGGGAAAGACTCCCTTGTACTGTTTGGGTACCACGTAGGGATGGTGGGACGATACGGTAAAGATGGCGCTCAGGAATGGTTGTGGAAAGGTGTCTAAAGTTTGCGCAAAAAATTGAAGAAAAGGTTCATCCCAGATTCCCCAATAGCTGTCGTAGTCCGAGTCGCGGTTGTATTCGTTTTTGCCGTAGTAGTGCTCAAAACCCAACATGTTGGTAATGGCATTAAACCCCATGGAGCCGTTGGGCGCTCCGTGAAAAAAGGAGGTGTGGTATCCCTTTTGCCCCAACAATGTACCCAACCCTTCCATGGGGTTAAGGGAGTAGGGCAAGAGGATAAAAGGCTCCGTTAAAGAGGGAATGCTTCCCAGTATAGAGGGCAGGGCGTCAATTGATTTACGTCCGTTGGCAAAGGCGTCTGTGCAGTTGTGGCCCTGCATCATCAATGAATCAAGAAAAGGAGCATATCCTGTTATTTGGGGTTTTGAAAAGCTCTCGAGAATAAAAACAACTACGTTATAGTGTTTTGGAACCTGATTGTCCGGTGTATGTATGGGGGTGAAAAGAGCTTCCAGTTCCTCTTGGGACTCAAAGAACGACAGGCGTGGCAACCCTTTTTGCCCGGCCGACCGGATCAGACAAAAGGGCGTATTGAGCACAATTCCGGCTTCAACCGGCTTTTGGATATAGGCCCCGGCGTTGCTCATGGCAATGGGACGGGTGGTGCGGTCAACTCCGCCCCGCATGCCTGCAATCACAAGGGGTATGGTTAGTGATATGGCTACCAGACGTGTGGTGAAAAAATACCAGGGTTGTATTACGACAAGCTTCCTCTTTATTTTTCCGTAACCAACAAAGAGGGCAAAGGTAAGTCCAACCCATAAGAGCACCAAGGGCCATTGCTGTACCATCGACTCCCCAATAATTTTGCCGATCTGCTCTCCACCTTGAAATTCAGAGAAGATAGAGCTGTCGGTACGGCGCAGGGTAAAGCGAAAGTAGTAAAAATCCATGGTGTTAACAGCAAATGCTGTGGCGTTGGTAACCACAAACCATGCCTTTAGCCATCTCTGAGCAGAGGGCTGATAAACAGTTCGTAAAGGAAGGAGCGCCCAAAAGAGGTAGAGGGCATTGATGTAGAGTATGGCAGAGAGGTCAAACCTAAATCCTCCCTTAAAATGGCTCCACGACAAACTTTGGAACAGGTCGTGGTTATAACAATAAAAGAGGTAGCGGGAAAGTGCATACAAAAGGAGCAAAAGAAGAACCCTTCTAATGATATTTAGGTAGTTGAGCACGCCATACGGGGTCTCTTGAAAGTTTTTCATGGCACAAAAATACAAAATTTAATTTCCCGTTTTTATTTTTATTCCTAACTTTGGCGATTCATTACGAACCATCATCCAATTATCATGAAAATATCTCATATTGAACACATTGGCATTGCCGTGAAATCCTTAGAAGAAGCCATCCCTTTTTATGAACAAAAGTTAGGCTTTACCTGCTACGCAATTGAAGAGGTAGCTGAGCAAAAAGTAAAAACCGCGTTTTTTCAAGTCGGAGAGACCAAAATTGAGCTCCTTGAGAGCACAGATCCGGAAGGGCCTATTGGAAAATTCATAGAAAAGAAAGGAGAAGGCGTGCACCACATTGCCTTTGCCGTTGGCGACGGACTCCAGCTTGCTTTGGACGAATTGGGAGCAAAAGGGATTCAACTGATCGATAAAGCGCCCAGAAAAGGGGCGGAGGGACTAAACATCGCCTTTCTTCACCCCAAGTCGACGCTTGGCGTTCTAACCGAGCTCTGTTCCAAATAACAAAGTACAACCCAAACATTAATGAGTATGTCACACAATAAAGTTAAAGAACTGATTGACTTGAGGGTCAAAGCCAAGTTGGGCGGCGGTGTCAAGCGCATTGAATCGCAACACAAAAAGGGCAAACTTACTGCCCGCGAGCGCATCGAATTGTTATTAGACGAGGGTAGTTTTGAGGAGTTTGACATGTTTGTTTCCCATCGCTCCCACGATTTTGGACTGGAAAACGAGAGCTATTTGGGCGACGGCGTGGTGACCGGCTACGGAACCATAGACGGGCGTCTGGTCTACGTATTTTCGCAAGATTTTACCGTCTTTGGCGGGTCGCTGAGCGAAACATTTGCCAATAAGATTTGTAAAGTGATGGACCAGGCCATGAAGATGGGTGCACCGGTCATCGGGCTCAACGATTCGGGCGGCGCCAGGATTCAGGAAGGGGTGCAGAGTTTGGCTGGTTATGCTGAGATTTTCCAGCGCAACATCATGGCCTCAGGGGTGATTCCTCAAATATCGGCGATCTTTGGTCCCTGCGCAGGCGGAGCAGTCTACTCCCCTGCCCTTACCGACTTTATCTTGATGTCAAAAGAGAACAGCTACATGTTTGTGACAGGCCCAAAAGTGGTAAAAACCGTTACCAACGAAGTGGTTACCGATGCAGAGCTTGGTGGCGCCATGGTGCATGCCTCCAAATCGGGTGTTACTCATTTTGTGGCCGATACTGAGCAAGAGGGTATTATGTTGATACGTAAACTTTTGAGCTACATGCCCCAGAATAATCTTGAAGACCCGCCTTTGGCGCCCTGTATCGACCCCATTGATCGCCTTGAGGATACACTCAATCAGATCATTCCCGAGAACCCCAATAAGCCTTATGACGTAAAAGATGTGATCCATGCGATTGTGGACAATAGTGAATTTATGGAGGTGCATCGTCACTACGCCCCCAATTTAGTGGTTGGCTTTGCGCGGTTTAACGGCACTGCTGTAGGGATAGTGGCCAATCAGCCCAAGTATCTGGCGGGTGTACTCGATATCAATGCATCGCGTAAAGGTGCGCGGTTTGTGCGTTTTTGCGATTGCTTTAACATCCCTATCGTTACGTTGGTGGATGTGCCCGGGTTCCTTCCGGGTACTGCACAGGAGTACGGCGGCATCATCATCCATGGCGCCAAGTTCCTCTTCTCATACGGAGAAGCTACTGTTCCCAAAGTGACTGTTACGTTGCGCAAGTCTTACGGAGGAGCGCACGATGTGATGAGTTGCAAGCAACTGCGCGGCGACATTAACTATGCCTGGCCAACCGCAGAGATTGCCGTAATGGGAGCCAGCGGAGCAACATCTGTCCTTTATGGCAAACAGATCAAAGAACTGGAAGCAAATCCAGAAGAGCAAGCCAAGTTTATTGCAGAAAAAGAGCAGGAGTATAACCAAAAGTTTGCCAACCCGTACGTAGCAGCTAAATACGGCTTTATCGACGATGTGATTGAACCCCGCAATACCCGTTTCCGTGTCATCAGGGCGCTTCAGTCATTAGCAACCAAAAAAGATACAAATCCACCTAAGAAACATAGTAATATTCCGTTATGATAAATGCCATCATTGCCACTATTGCATTGAGCCTTGCACTGGTGGCACTCTATATTCTGTTAGAGCCCAAAGAGAAGCCTCGCAGGTTAAAGTTTAAGAAAAAGAGGACAAAAAAAATACCTGAGGTTGTGTTGGCAAAGGCTGACGTTACCCCCGGGGTGTACGCTGCCATCGCCGCAGCTATTCATTTGTACGGAGAGGAGCTGCACGATGTAGAGAATGCCGTGCTCACCATAAATAAGGTATCGCGGAGCTATTCGCCATGGAGTTCAAAAATCCACGGATTAAACACCTATTTTAGACGTTAAACCATTTATAAACAGATATAGATATGAAAAAATATAAATTCACCATCCAAAATGTCGACTACTCAGTTGAGATCAATAGCGTAGAGGAGCGAACCATCGAAATGGACGTCAACGGTACACACTTTACTGTGCTTATGGATAAGGAAGTGAAACACTCCAAAACCCCTACCCTGATCCGCTCGGTGGCCATTCCCTCTACCGACCAGGGCGCCCATGTAAAGGTGGCCGCCAAAACCGGAACGATTAAGTCCCCCCTTCCCGGAACCATTGTCGAGATATTTGTCAAGCCCGGAGATAAGGTGACCATCGGGCAACGTATGGCGCTGCTGGAGGCGATGAAAATGGAAAACAACATTGAATCGGATAAGGCGGGCACAGTTACGGAAGTGAAGGTGTCCAAAGGCGACCCTGTCATGGAGGGCGATGTATTGCTTGTTGTGGGTGAATAGTTTTTTTTATTGATTTTTTTTGATAACTTTGTCGCCTATTTTTCGTTTTTTTAAAAAAGCATAGATCATGCAAAATAAATTACAAGAGTTAACCGATAAACTATACCGAGAAGGTCTCTCCAAAGGTCAGTTGGAGGCCGAACAGTTGTTGGCAAAAGCAAAAGAAGAAGCTGCGCAGATTGTAGGACACGCCAAAGATGAGGCTGCTTTGATTTTGGCTCAAGCCCACAAGTCCGCAGAAGAGGCCAAAAAAAACATTGAAGGCGAGGTGAAGTCAGCCAGCCGGCAAACCATGGCAACGGTCAAACAGGCCATTGAAAACCTGATCACGACCAAAGTGGTGGCAGATCCTTCAAAAGGCGCCCTAAGCGATGTGGAATTTGTAAAATCACTTGTCAAAACGGCGATTGAGCGATTTAATCCTCAAGGCAATAATGCCCAACTGTGCGTACTTTTACCCGAATCGATGCAGCAGTCGTTACGCTCATTTGCCCAGGAACAGACCCAAAAACATCTGTTCGGGGGCTTGGAGATACACTTCGACAAAACGTTTAAAGCCGGATTTAAGATCAGGGCTACGTCGGATGGGTATATGGTAAGCCTTACAGACAGTGATTTTTCAGCTCTTTTTGGAGAGTATCTCCGTCCTCACACGCGTGCGCTCCTTTTTGGGGGATAGGTAATGGAGAAATTGTATACATACCTGGTGGCGAGTCTACCCGAATTGTCTTTGGAGTTTGGCACATCCGAACACGCTCTGGGAGCAAAGAATTTCGATTTTGAGAAGATCATGACCGAGATTTGGAGGTGTATAGACAAAGAGGATGCAAAGCATTTGAGGCTTTTGCTGCTGGGTTTGGAAAGTCCCACTCCGTTTCTTTATCAAAAGACGGCAAAGAGCAAAAATCGATTTATTCGCGAATTTTTCATGTTTGATGTAGACCTGCGTAATATTCAAGCAGGTGTTGTTGCCCGCAGAACCGGACAAACAGTAGATGCATATTTGGTTGGTAATAGCATGATTACAGAAGCTATCCTTACTGATAAGGGAAGCGATTTTGGGCTTGAATCGGATGACATCAAAAGAGTCATTGCCATTCTTGAGAACCGCGACATCTTGGAAAGGGAACAAAAAATGGACCTGTTGCGCTGGGAAAAGGTGAACGAATTGTCGTTTTATAGCTATTTCAATGCCGATGCGGTACTCGCTTTTGTGGTCAAAGCTTTTTTGATCAATCGCTGGATACAACTTGATAAAGAGAGAGGAGCCGCAATGTTTAGGCAGCTATTGCAAGAATGTAGGGGCGTCTCCACATTCGTCAAAATGCCAGAATCATAGATTAACAGTTATATATATATGAAAACCAAAGGAAAAGTAGTAAACATTATAGCCAACCTTGTAACCGTACAAGTGAATGCGCCTGTGGCTCAAAATGAGATTTGCTATATTGAGCTGGAAGGCGTCCGGCTGATGGCAGAAGTGATTAAAGTAATAGGCGATAAAGTGTTTGTACAGGTTTTTGAGAGTACCCGCGGATTGACCGTTGGTTGTGAGGCTACCTTTGAAGGGCACATGTTGGAGGTGATTTTAGGCCCCGGCATCTTGTCCCGGAATTACGACGGTTTGCAACACAACCTCGAAACCATGGAGGGCGTTTTTCTCAAACGAGGCGAATACACCATTCCTCTTGATTTAGAGGCTCAATGGACTTTCACTCCTTGTGCCAAAGAGGGCGACTCGGTGCGCGCCGCCGATTGGTTGGGCGAGGTGACCGAAGGGTGGTTGCCCCACAAAATCATGGTGCCTTTTGCCATGGAGGGAACCTACACCATCAAGTCGATCGTATCCAAGGGAAGCTATACCGTAGAAAATACGATTGCCGTATTAACCGACGCAAACGGAACGGAATTTCCGGTGACAATGATGCAAAGGTGGCCTGTAAAGATGGCTGTCACCAAGTATAAAGAGAAACCACGACCCTTTAAAATCATGGAGACGGGTGTACGTGTGATCGACACCTTTAATCCCATCGCAGTAGGCGGCACCGGATTTATCCCCGGCCCCTTTGGTTGCGGAAAAACGGTGTTGCAACACGCTCTTGCCAAACAGGCCGAGGCCGATATTATTATTGTAGCGGCTTGCGGCGAACGCGCCAATGAGGTGGTGGAGATTTTTGCAGAATTTCCGCACTTGGACGACCCGCGTACCGGCCGTAAGTTGATGGAACGTACTGTGATCATTTGCAACACTTCCAACATGCCCGTAGCGGCCCGCGAAGCGTCGGTTTACACCGCCATGACCATTGCCGAGTACTACCGGAGCATGGGACTGCGCGTGTTGCTCTTAGCCGACTCTACTTCCCGCTGGGCACAGGCGTTGCGCGAAATGAGTAACCGTTTGGAGGAGCTACCCGGACCCGATGCTTTTCCCATGGACTTACCGGCGACGATTTCAAACTTCTACGCCCGTGCGGGCGTGGTCTATCTAAATAACGGCGAGTTAGGTTCCGTCACCTTTATCGGAACGGTATCGCCCGCGGGAGGTAACCTTAAAGAGCCCGTAACGGAGTCGACCAAAAAGGCAGCGCGTTGTTTCTACGCCCTTGCACAGGGACGCGCCGACAGCAAGCGCTACCCCGCCGTTGATCCCATCGACAGTTATTCAAAATACTTAGAGTATGATGAAATCATCAATTACCTTAACGACAAGGTAGAAAAAGGATGGGTAGAGCAAATATTTGAAGGTAAAAACATTGTTCTACGCGGCAAAGAGGCGTACGAGCAAATCAACATCTTAGGTGACGACAGCGTACCGTTGGATTACCACCTGCGCTTTTGGCGCTCTGAGCTGATTGACTTTGCGATCCTTCAACAGGACGCCTTTGACAGCGTAGACGCCTCCTGCCCCATGGATCGCCAGCGCTATATGTTTGACTTAGTGATGGATATTTGTAGAGAAAATCTTGAATTTGATCATTTTGAAAAGTGCGCATACTTCTTTAAACAGCTGATCAACATCTGTCGACAAATGAACTATGCAGATTTTAAAAGCGACAAATTTATGCAATATGAAAAAGAGTTGGAAACGATGATTAAAACGAATCAAAAGATATGACAACAAAGGCATTTCAACGAATCTATACCAAATTAGAGGGCATCACCAAAGCGACTGTTTCCTTAAAGGCGCAGGGCGTCTCCAACGAGGAGTTGGCTACCGTGGCCGGACGCTTGGCGCAAGTGGTGAAAATCAACGGCGAGATGATTACCCTGCAAATCTTTTCCGGAACAGAAAACATTCCGACCAATGCAGAGGTGGTATTTCACGGAGAACCACCAACTTTGCATGTAAGCGATGACCTGGCCGGACGTTTCTTTAATGCTTACGGCTTGCCCATCGACGGCGGACCGGACATCGAAGGCGAACTTCGTGAAATCGGCGGACCCTCTGTGAATCCTTTCCAACGCAAGCAGCCCTCCCAACTCATCGCAACTGGAATTGCAGGGATTGACTTGAATAACACATTGGTATCAGGCCAAAAAATCCCCTTCTTTGCCGACCCCGACCAGCCCTACAACAAGGTGATGGCGCAGGTAGCTTTGCGCGCAAAGGTCGACAAAATCATCTTGGGCGGCATGGGTCTGAGCAACGACGACTATCTCCACTACAAAAAAGTTTTTGAAGACGCGGGCGCATTGGATCGGATTATCAGCTTTGTAAACACTACGGAACAACCTCCGGTAGAGCGTCTGTTGGTGCCCGATATGGCGCTGGCGGCGGCTGAATATTTTGCAGTAGACAAAAACGAGAAAGTGTTGGTCTTGCTCACCGACATGACGTTGTATGCCGACGCTTTGAGTATTGTGAGCAACCGTATGGACCAGATACCTTCTAAAGACTCCATGCCCGGCTCTCTCTATAGCGACTTGGCCAAAATCTATGAAAAAGCGGTACAGCTCCCCAACGGCGGTTCGATTACCATTATAGCGGTTACCACCTTGAGCGGCGGCGATATTACCCACGCCATTCCCGATAACACAGGATACATTACTGAAGGACAGCTTTTCTTGCGTTCCGACAGCGACACGGGTAAAGTCATTATTGACCCCTTCCGCTCCCTCTCCCGTCTAAAACAGTTGGTGATTGGCAAACAAACGCGCGAAGACCACCCGCAGGTGATGAACGCCGCCATCCGTTTGTATGCTGACGCTGCCAACGCCAAAACAAAGTTGGAGAACGGATTTGACCTAAGCGATTACGATGAGCGGAC
>Ga0123356_10002654_pt1 | contig 19006 bp, 11 predicted proteins | sample TergutEmb28metaG_2_FD_92546 | JGI IMG/M metagenome (GOLD analysis project Ga0123356, IMG submission 92546) | Embiratermes neotenicus P3 segment gut microbial communities from Petit-Saut dam, French Guiana - Emb289 P3 | ecosystem: Host-associated > Arthropoda: Insects > Digestive system > Gut ...
CCCGGCCGTGATGGCGGGGGTTGATGCTTAGTTATGCTGTAATGAGTGTGTGCTTAGAGATTATGCTTCTGTGGTTTCTGCAGCTTCCTCTTCGTTATCCTGATCGGCGATTTTGGCGCGCTTTGAGATAACGAGGTATGTGATGAGGAGAGCTGAGGAGATGAGGAAGAATGCGCCGATGAGAGGTGTCCAGCGTGTGATCCATACGACCGGGAGTCTGATGTTCTCGAATACCAGGAACAGCATTCCGGGGATCGATGCCGCTATCAGGGCGGGGATTCTCAGTGAGTTGAGTCTCTCGCGGAACTTGATCCTCTTCTTCGTATCTTCGTCTGTGTCATCATCGTCATAGAAGTGCTCTTCTTTTTTGCGTCTGAGCAGTGTTCCGAACAGTGAGATCATCACGAATCCTGCGGTGAGTGACATCAGGAGATTCAGGAGTGACCATGCGCCATCAAACGATGCAAGCGGGATGTTGCCGTCAATGATAGCCTGGATCGGGTTGCTTGCTGGTGTTCCCGGATCTGCCGGTGTGCCACCAACCGGACCTGCTGCTACTGGGATAGGCGGAGTTTCGATGTCTGCTGTCGGAGGTTCTGCCGGAGGATCTGCCGGAGGTACTACTGCCGGTACAAGCGGAGGTACATCTTCGTCAGCTGGCGGGTCTGCAGGAGGATCGTCAGCGGGCGGTGTGCCATCGTCGGGCGGTGTCTCTTCTTCAGGTGGCGGTATTACTACCGGAGGTAATTCCGGAGGTGCGATTACGTTGATCAAACCTTCTTCGAACTCAAGGTAGTAGTTTGGCAGTTCATAGTCGCTAACAACTTTTACACTGTATGCGTCTTCGTTCGGGATGATATCATCACTCCAGCCGGCCTCTCTTGATGTGTTGTAGTTGTGGAATAATCCAAACACTTCTTCATCGATTTCAATAACGTCGTACTCATCGTCGAACTGAAGATCGCCCAGGAATGAGACTGTGAAGGTAAGGTCTTCAACCGGTGTTCCTGCTACTACATTAACTACGTTATTTGCTCTGACGGTAAGCGGTACTTGTTTGATATCGAATGTGACTTCTTGCGGATCTTCGGGATTGTTTACATTTACTATGTAGTTGTGGAATTCTTTCTCTCCTGTTGATACGTATACCGGATATCCGAAGCGTACGTTTTCACCTTCTTCGCGGTCTGCATAGTACCAGAAGTCTTCCATGTCGAGTTCATTGAATGCTTCAAGAGTTGTTTCTTCGCCATTGACTATCATGACACTTGCCATTTCTTCCGGATCTTCTTCGCCGTAGAATTTCTCTCCGGGAAGCGGAGCTATTGTGATTTCCAGCGGTAGGATTTCAAGTTCACCATTTACTGTGACTATGACGTAGTTGTGAGTGGTGTTTGCTCTTTTGCCATCTTCATCTGGAGCACCCAGAATTGTGATTGCTCTTCTGTAGAGGATGTGGTCATATGTGCCGACTTCTGTTTCGGAAACTCTTGTGTCAAAGTCAACTATTGATTCACCCTGAACCAGTCTCATGCCGCCGATTATATCTGAGATTCCGATGGCTTCATGGAGAGCGCCGTCATACTCATTACCAAGGCTGCTGTTTGCTGTTACAACTATCGGTCTCGGCAGGACTGTTACAAAGGTTGTGCGTGTGACCGGGTAGTAGCCGGGTGCCGAAAGTGTTGCTCTTACGATCGTTGTGCCAACGTCTGTGCGACCGAGGTCTATCTGGCCAGCAACTTCGTTCCATACGCCATTTTCGAGGTATGCATATGTGGGCGTTGCGCTTGCCGGTGCATTTCTGGTCGAGAATGATGGTAAGTAATCATTTCCTCTGTAGATTCCGCCGCCGGGTGTTGCTACCAGATCCATAAAGCCGAATCTGTTGAGGTCATCTATTGTAAGCGTTGCATCTTCAAATGTGACATTGTAGTTACCCTGTATTGGCAGTCTTGCTACTATATCATCCTGATCGGCAATGATTGCTGTGAAGCTGGTCAAGGGGTAGAGTCCGTTGATTTTTGCGGGTTCTGTTACCCATTCTGCTTCCAATTCATACGAATCGGCATCATTACCTCTGAAGAGTGTGGCTACATAGGTCAGTTCAAATGTGCCTTCATAATCTCTAAGGACATTCTCTGCTTTTTTGCCGTTGATAAAGGCTTCAATCAGGAGGTCTACCTGTGTGATTGTGAGAGCACCGTTATGTGTTGTGAGAGCATAGTTACGGGTTACATCAGCTCCGGAAGCGTCTCTGACTTCAACTGTCCCTACTGTGTGTGCATACGGTCCGTCGACTACATTTCTTCCAGTGCCTCCGGCAGTAAGTCCTTCTTGCACCAGATAGTGGCCCTCTACGAGTCCTACTGTTATGACTCCTGTTACACTTTGGTCAGCTCCGTTGTACTCAAGCTCATCACTGTTTGCTGTGACGGTCAGCGGTCTGCTTGTGATTGTGAGGTTTCCGTTAACCGGTGTTACTGTGTAGTTGATTGCCGGTACTGGCTCACCTGCTCCATCGCTAATTGTCCAGCCTGTGATATTATGCGGATGTGTGCCGACATCTGTTCCTGTTCCACCTGTTAGTGTTACATCTGTTACATCAAACTTGTGATCCAGTACCAGTCCTGCTATGTCAGTTGTTGGAGAGACTGTAAATCCGGTTACAGACTTAAGTGTACCGTCGTATTCAAAAGGTCCTGCACTATTTGCTGTGATAGTGACCGGTCTCGGGTTTATGTTCAGGTTACCCTCAGTCTTTGTAATTCTGTACTGATAACTGACATCTATGTCACTATTATTTGTGTCAACGATTATCGCATCGAAGCTGTTCAAAACTGACGGTCCTACGTTTGTTATTGTTGCAAGAGGATTATGTGTCGGTCTCCATTCGTGACCAGAAGCTAAATCAGCATTATTGTAAAGATAGTTCGTGTTTGTAAGTGGAGTTCCGTCATAAACCTTGGTAGCATTGGGTGAAGAAATACTTACTTGAGGTCTTAATGCAAAGTGTGCTACGAACACCATATCGCTTACTATCGGGAAATCTCCATCGATAGGATCTGCATTAAGATTTTGCTGACCTATGCTGCCGGGGTTCTGGGTCCAGCCTGCAAAATAGAAATCTGCATTAGGTACAGGGACAGGCATGGGATCGATTGCAAGACTCCATATTGTGCCGCCGGTTATACCTCCTACTGCATGTTCCGGTATAAGCGGTGAAGGTTCGCTGCCGACTCTCAGGAATCCACCATTTGTTGTATAGAACTCGACTGTGTAGACATTCGTACGCCATATAGCATGGAGATTTAGTGTGCGAGCGTCGATACCATTAAACAGTTCCATCTCTGTGATAGAGTTAGTAGCTACGCCGTGTGGTTCCGGGAAAGGATATTGCGGTGTCACTGCGTTCGGGTTTTCATCCCATCCGATATGCTGTGCGCCGGGCAGATCGTAAATCGCACCCCAAAGAGTAACATTTTGTTCCTTATCCACAGCCCAGTGCGGACGAGCTTCAGGTAATCTTGTGTTTGGCGGATAGTTTGAATGATATATAACTCTTACCAGGTCACCCAAATCGGCATAAACAGCTGTCATTACGACATTACCGGGCATTGTGTATAGCGCATATGGCTGATGCAATACGCCTTTTTCTGCTTCTGGCATACCTTCGTAATCTACAGTCCAGCCAACCAGCTGCTTTCCTGCCGGAGGTGTAATACGAAGTCCGCTATCTATACGAGCTTTTGCTCCCAGAGCGTATGTGTCTCCGTCATCGTATATAGCATTCTCCTCTCCATCGATCGTACCTTCTCCTGTGTTAAAGCGAAGTGTGAAATAGTCGATATTCCATCCTGCATATAAGCTGATATTTGTACGAATCCTTGCCGGAATTTCATAAGGTGTTGGTACGTTGTTGATAATGAGGAACCATCCGGCAAATTCACCCTTACCAGGTACTATCTGACCCACTGTGTACGGACTGTGAGTAGGTTGTACTTCTCCCCAGCCGTCACCGTTATCCGGTATAGCTGATTCTGATATAAATCCGGGATTAAAAGTGTCATCATACCATCTTACTGCGAAGTCTTTGGTTATCCATTTTGCAAACAGACCTAAATTTCCGTTTGGCATTGTCATATTTGACGGATTAAACGGTTCATTACAGCCGCGATCAAGATACCAGCCGCCGAATATAAACTCCACTCCGTCCTGCGCTGCTCTTGTCGGAACGAATCTTGTATTGAAGTCTTCACCATAGAATCCCAATCTTTCACCAAACATTACATCGGGAATGATTGTCATGTTTCCGACTGCTCTTGTTGAGTAAGCTATATTACGAGATACTGTTGTATAACTTCCTGTTGCCAGAGTTCCGCCCATTGAATTGAACTCGACATTCCAGAGGTTACGGGTGTAATAGAAATTATATGTGCTGACACTTGCAGGCATAACGCTAGTTGTGGTGCCTGTTCCAGCACTGTTCATATGACGTGTGCCGACTATTGCTGTTCCGGTTATAGCTTTCTGACCAAGACCGCCGGAAAGTGCCATTTGCTGCGAGTGATTGGAATCTACAACATACCACTTGTTGCCCGTACTAGCAATATTTCGCTGTTCTCCGGTTCCTTCGAGTTGTTCACGCGTACGCTCAATCAGATAGTTGACCTGACGTGTGTCGGTTGATCCCCAACCGGCTGTTAGATTTACTATTCGGCTGCCGTTATGCGGAACCAGGAAGTTTGATACAGTCAGCTGATGTGATACAAAGTTTGCCGTTGATGCAATAACGCTTTGATTGCCACCAGGACGTGTCCAGCTTGTAAAGCTGCTGCCAGCATCACGAGTAGTGTTAGCATTCTTGCTGCTTGGCCATAAATCGGTAATATTCTGCTCATATTTTGCAGTGAATGAGTAGGCGGGACCAGTAGATCCGGATTGTGAATGAGGACTCCCGACCAGCTGCCCTGTTACCGGGTTTTTAAATTGTATTTGACCGGCAGAACCTAAATTAAAGTTGTATGTATACACAATACGGTTGAAGTATACATTGACAACTGTTGTGCCGTTACCCAGTACAACTTCAGGAACGCCATGACGGAACTCGGCGATTGGAAGTATAAAACTAAGAGTGTCGCTTTGTCTTTCGACAACTGTCAGATTTGGATATGCACTTCGTACCGGAGTAATAGTAGTTCCTGATAAAGCTCTTGCTGTATGAGAGCTGTGGAACATATAATTATCATGGTTGGTGCCCGGATCACCGGATACGTTCGGCCGCTCCAGCCAATATACAATGGTATAACCGACTTCTACCGGTGTCCATCTGGCATATAATGTGATGGATGATGTGATTTCTTCTCCATTGTAAGGAATTAATCTTTCTTCATCATATGTCCAGCCATTAAATGTATAGCCCTGGCGCGTGCTTACAGGCTGAGTAACTATAGACTCCCCGTGCTTTACCAACATCGGATCTACATATCTTCCCTCTGTTTCAAAATTCACTAAGTGGGCTTGTCTCCATTGCGGTACTAATGTCATATCTTTAGTAGCCCCAACTACGCCAAACCCAAATGCTGCAGGCGGACTAATACTTTCGTCATACCAGAACTCTATATGCCATGCATCGGCATCATCATTATATATAGAGGCTGTTAATTCTCTAACTTGATCGGGGCTCAGTTGAGGTATTAATTGCCCTTCACTTCTTTCTACTGAATAATAGATTTCTGTTGCACCAGGTTGTGTTCTGAATTTAATGAGGTATATCCATTCAAAACGTGCATACAGATTAATTACTTCCCGTGCCTCAACTTCATAGTTGAATACGAATTCATTTCCAGCTTCATCTTCCCATCCTGTGATTCTTGTCGCTCTGGCTCCAGATTCTGCGACAGGAAGAGCAACTGTTGGGTATGCGGCCGAAAATGTTCCACCTACCGCTATCCTGCGTGTTTCAACAGGTTCAGTATCTCCCCTTAACAACCAGAAGTTTACTGTAGCAGGTTCGTTGCTTGGTGGTGTGGTCTCGTTCGGATTGTCTGCGGGATTGCAAATTTTGCAGTCCGCTTCATCGCAATCGTCACAAAGATCGATATCACCAGCTAACTCTTCAAGTTCAACTGAACCTGATTGAGCTGCGATGAGCTCTTCGACTTCGCCGTCTTCGCCGTCTTCGACGAAAGATGCGAGCACCTGAAGCGGTACTATGGATACCACCATGATGATGGCAAGTACTAACGCTAACAGTGAGTTTAATGCTTTTGCTCTAAATACTCTTCTCATTCTTTTTTCTCCTCTTTATTCGTAATTTCTTACATTATATATTGTATTCTTTGAGTTTTGCCTTTTGCCGGGTCGTTCTGTATCTTTTTCTAGCCTTCCAAGTCTAGTTGTCCCAGTGGTATTGCGGGTTCTTCTATTTCTATATCTGTTTCTATGTAAACGGGTCCGGGTTCTCTTGGTGCTATCACGCCTGCTGTGTGCAGTATATACAGTAGTGCCAGCATGATGATCGCTACCAGTGCGCCCGCCCCAGTAATGAGGGTTTTAATCGAGGGCTTCTGCCTCTTTACGGCTGTTGCCGCTGTATCTGTTATGTTTACTACATTTGTGGCTGCTGTGTTTCTTTTCCAGTTTTGGCCCCAGCGTGTATCGAATTTGTAGCCTTTGCCGGGGGTATGTTCGATCCACATGAATTCTTCGTTGATACTGTTGATTTGCTCTACTAATTTTTCCAGTGTTTCTGCTGCTGTTTCAGTGTTCCAGGATGCTTCGTTTATCTGCTGCAGTGTCAGGTATTTGCCTTCGTTTGCTGCAAGCATGTACAGAGCTTCAAAATCATTGCCCGCGAGCGCGATTGTGCCGCTCATGACAGTACTCGCCTGCCTCATCATCTTGTTCAAATTCAGAGGGCCGGCGAAGATGTAATTTTGTTCTCTGTCGTGTTGAAGCTCCATTTGTTTTCCTTTTCCTGCATTTTCAAACATTTCTGAGCTGTCATCATACTAGCATACATTCAAAAAAAGTGGTCCAAGGTTTCCTAATGTTAACCTTTCTGCTTATTTTTGTGTTCTTTTTTGCAGGTTTTTGCATTTTTGCATGTGTCATTTTTTATCTTTTTTACGTTTTTCAAATTTTTTTTATTGATTTTTTTGCAAATATTTTTCAAAATTTGTGCTTTTTTTGACATCCAAAAAAGTGAAAAATGAGGTACATTTTACCTTCATTTCTCGATAATTTATACCTCGTTTTTATCCTAATCGGTTCACGTTTCTGCGTTATATCTTCTTGCGATCTCATAATGCTGTCATGTGCCTGCTATTAGTGATCGTGTGGTTAATATCACCGAAAACAATAATTCTTCAAACGTATAAATCATCGAGTGTAACTTCTGATTGTACTGATGTGTTGTGGCCTTTTTCTGTTAATCCATAAGTTGTCACCATGGTGATATGGGTCGCATTACGTGTTCCGGTTTCCTCAAGGAAAACCGTACGTTTATTGTGTAAGCCTTTATCATCGGCAGTAGATAGTGTAATTGGATGCATGGAGTACTTTATTTCACATAAATTAATAACTCCATCCTTGCGTGAAATTACAAGGTCTATTTGTGCGCCGGGTTTTGTGTTACTGCTTTTCCATGTAAAAACTTCTGTTGTAATACCGGTAATACCAAGTTTTTGCTTGATTTGTAATAAATGGCGCAAACAAAGCATTTTAAAGGCATGACCGCTCCATGCGCGGCGTCCTCCGTCATCAATCAGGTTCGTCCAATAGTTTTCATCTTTTGAATTATTGTTTTTTACATATCTAAACCAAAATAACGTAAACGGGTCTACCAATCTGTAATACGATCCGTTTTTTTTCTTAGTAAAATTCGTATATTTCTCAATAAATCCGCATTGCTGAAGTTCATTTAACGTCTTTGTTATGTTTCCTCCTCCGGGAATCCCTGTCTCTCTGATAATCTCATCACGAGTTTTACCGGATTTTGTTTTAGACAAAGCACTTACAATTTCTATGTGTCTGTCTGCTGTTCTAAACAGCGAATGGTATACCTCATTAAACTCATTTCTTAAAGGAGCATTTTCGGAAAAAAGCATCCTGTCAACGTTTTGTGAAGGTCCATAATTTTCAATAAACATATTTAAGTAATATGGTATTCCGCCAAATACCATTAGAGTTTCTGCAATTTGATATCTGTTCATCCGAACACCGGCTTTGGTGAAAAACTCTTCACTTTCTGCGAGAGTAAAAGGTGCCAGTTGAATACGTCCGGTAACACGATTGTGAAGCCCGCCTTTATTTTCAAAGAGATTTTTAACGATCCATGATGCCGAAGAACCGCATATGATCAACATTATATCGGTTCGAGAAGAAACATATGTATTCCAGAAGTAATCCAGTGCAGGTAAAAAGTCCGATTTTTGTGAATCCAACCACGGTAATTCGTCAATAAAGACCACCTGACGCCGGTCACTTCTTTTATTAAGCATATGCTTTAGCTTGTTAAATGCATCAGCCCATCTTTTCGAAGACAACTTTACCTCACCGCCTTGTCCAATGATTGCATCATCAAATAAGCTAAGCTGATAGTTGTTTGTTACATTTTTACCGGTTGAACCGGAAAAATGAAATGTAATATCACCGGAAAACATTTCTTTGATCAGAAATGTTTTTCCAACCCTTCTGCGCCCTGTTACAGCGATAAACTCCGGTTTTCCTGAATTAAAGTATCTCTTTAATTCTGCTTGTTCCCGCAGACGACCAACAATTTTCATGACGCTCCTCCGTCCAAAACATAGTGCTTTATACTACTTTTGGACGTATAATACCACAAATTCGCTTAATATTCAACAATACACGTCCAAAACTTGATAAATTTGTTTGTTTTGGACGTGTATGTAAATTATTTGACCGGGGAAAGAGGCGCTTAGAGTTTATGCTTCTTCCCGTTCTATATAGTATCCTTCGCCTCTGGAGGCGGTTATTGTGTATGACGAGCCGCTTAGTTTTTTGCGCAGCTTTGCAACTGCAACCTTTAGAGAGTTGTCTCCATCGAGCATTTCCTGCCCCCAGATCTTTTCATATATGTAATCCGGGCTTAAAATCTTCTCGGGGTTTTGCACCAGCAGTTGTAATATTGAATATTCCTTCTGTGAGAGCAGCATATCTTCTCCGTCAAGCATGGCGATTCCCGATGCGGGGAACAATCTTATAGTTCCGAAATCTAATGTGTCGGGAATAGATGAGGCTCTGCGCAGAAGATTTTCTACTCGCATGCGGAATATTTCTATGTCTTCATACGGTTTTACAAGATATTCGTCACTTCCCAGATCAAAACCGCGCATTATGTCATCTTTTGAGCCAAAAGTTGTTAGGATCAGCACGGGGATATTTGAAGTTTCACGGATTTCCTGCAATAAATCCAGACCGCTGCCGTCGGGAAGCTGCAAATCAAGGACGATTCCCTTGGGAGGAGATTCGTTTATGATCTCTCTTGCTTCCTTAAGCGTAAAGGCCTGTTTTATTATATGTCCGCTTCTTTGCAATATCTGCTTGTTCATTGCCTGAAGGACAGGCTCATCCTCTACCAAAAGCAGATATCCGTTGTCTGTGCTCATTTTTCTTCCGTTCTCCCGTCTGTACCGGTTTTGTTTCCGTCATATACCGGTGCAGTAAATACAACTTTTGTTCCTTTTCCGTATACACTGTCGATTGTTATTGTCCCGCCGAACGATTCTACAGCTGCTTTGCAAATAGGTAAACCCAGACCTGTTCTGTTTTTTGTTTTTGATGTACCTCTTTTAAATACATCGGGCAATATCGCCGGATCGATACCCATTCCGGTGTCGCTTACTGTGATCGTAACAAATTTCCGGTCGGTTCTTTGAAGATGTTTTTCGTCGGTTTCTTCTGCGGATATAAATATCTCGCCGTTTCGTGTATAACGGTTTGCATTTGAAATGAGGTTTGATAAAATGTTTAATAGAGAATCGGAGTCATAATATATCTGCGGCAGTGTTTTCGGAGCATATGTTTTTATTGTGTTTCCATGTTTTTCCAGGTACATACGGAAGATTTTTTCCACTTTTTTGAGAAATCTCGGTATGTTTACCGGCTGAGAATTCTTCTGATCGCTTAGTTTTATTGCACTGTCCAAAACACGTGACATTCGCAGGGTTTCACTTTGAGCAAGGATCAGGCTTTCCTGCAGTTCATCCTTGTCAAACTCGTGATCCAGCATGTCCATCGCGTTGAGTACACTTGTTGATATGATTGCCAGAGGAGTTTTAAAATCGTGGCTCATGTTTTGCAGAAACTCGGTTTTCATCCGGTCGAGACGGCTCAGCATCTCGTTTTCTTTCATCAGAGCCTGTTCACGCATACCGGCTTCAACTGCCCGTTTTTCGATTTTTCTGTATCTGCGGAACAAAAAAATCAGTAAAACTATAACCGATACCAGAAGCAATATCAAAAATGTTTCCAGAAAAACCAACCAGCGTGCCTGTGTTGCAGTCAACATTTCCGGAAAGCTAAGCAGACCCTGCAGCTCGCCGTCATTGGTTCCGGCACATCCGGACAGTACACCCGTAGAAAGTACGGCAGAAACTGCTGCGATTCCACTCGTCTTTCCGAAAACATTTTTCATTTATGTGTACTCCATTATGTGTTTTCACATTTGTCTGCCATATAGTTACGTATAGAACATACTAAAAGTACGGGTATAATAATAGTACCCACGGTGGTATAATAATAAATAATAGAAATAATTATGAAATATACTATAATTTTCATCAAAAATCAAGTTTTTTTTAGCGGATTATATGTTATCATAATATATTATTAAAGTTATTTTTAAGGATACCATTTATGCTCTTTACTTCATCGGTTTTTCTTCTTTTTTTAGTGTTTCTTTTGATATTGTACGGTCTGATCCCGCAGAAATACCGTCCGTATGTTCTGCTTGCGGGTTCCATGATTTTTTACGGTTTTGCGGGTCCGTTTTTCCTTGTTTATATCTGTTCGACAATTATAATAACATATATTTGTACGATGCTTATCGGCCGTCTCAGAATAAAACGGGATGCGCTGATTGCCGATGTTGACGACAAAGAGGTCAGGCGGTCTGTACGCGAAAAAACTAAAGCAGTTTCAAGGGTTTGGGCGGGTATATGCCTTGTATTGATACTTGGTATCCTGGCGGCGGTAAAGTATACGGATTTTGCCATTTCCAACGTAAATTCCGTATTGAGCCTGCTCGGATATGCGCGGCAGTTCGGGTTAATGGGACTTGCCCTGCCTTTGGGTATCTCGTTTTATACATTCCAGACAGTTGGTTATGTGATTGATGTTTACCGGGAAAAAGCCGATATAGAGACAAATCCGTTAAAGCTTGCTTTATTTATATCTTTTTTCCCGCAGGTCGTTCAGGGCCCTATAAGCCGGTTTGTTGAGCTTTCAAAAACGCTCTACAGCGGGACTCCCCTCAGCAGATTTAATCTTGCACGGGGTGCAAACCGTATATTATGGGGCTTTTTTAAAAAGCTTGTCATAGCCGACAGATTGTGGCCGGCTTTGGCGGTGCTTGCAACAAACCCCGAAGAATATCAGGGTATTTATTATCTGCTTGGCATCGCACTTTATGCGATCGTCCTCTTTTGTGACTTTACGGGAGGTATCGATATAGCGATCGGTGCTGCGGAGCTGTTTGGTGTCCGGCTGCCGGAGAACTTCAACCGTCCCTTTTATTCCCGCTCCATACAGGAATACTGGCAGCGCTGGCATATGACGATGTACAGCTGGTTTCGTGATTATGTATTTTATCCGATGGCTGCAAGCAAACGTATGCTCAGTTTTTCAAAGGCGGCAAAACGTATTGTAGGTAACGGTATCGCCAAGCGTCTTCCGGTGCATATAACCCTTATATTTGTTTGGTTTCTCACCGGTCTTTGGCATGGTGCAACATGGAATTTTATTGTCTGGGGCCTGGCAAACGGTGTTGTGTTGATGATCTCACTTGAGCTTGCTCCGCTTTACGGGCGTTTTAACGCACGGTTTCCCGGTCTTGACAGCAATCGTGTATACCGCTGCTTTCAAATTTTCCGTACTTTCTGGCTGATGAACATGATACGGTCTTTTGATATTTACGACGGTGTGGGCAATACATTCGGCATGATGTACAGTGTGGTGGCCAATTTCAGTCTGCGTGAGTTTCTGGAACGCGGTGTCAGTGGTTTGGGTTTGCCTGCTGCCGATTATTTCAGCGCCGGTGCAGGTCTTCTGGTCGTATTTTGGGTAAGCTGGCTTGGACGCGGCGAGATCGATTACCGCGAAAGGCTGGATGGTTTTGTCTGGCCCGTACGTTATGTTGTTACCGGTTTGATTTTATTTATGACCCTGGTATTGGGAGCTTATGGTCACGGTTATGATGCAAGACAGTTTATTTACAATGTATTTTAAAGGAGGAGTTATGACAAGCTGGAATGATTCTTTACAAATCGGAGTCAGTCTGATCGACGAACAACACCACGAGCTGGTAAACAAACTTGATGAGTTTGTTGATTTCTGCAAACACGGTGACGGAAGTGAGGAAGTGGGGCAGACACTTAAATATGTAGTATCTTACATCCGAATGCATTTTAAGGACGAAGAGGAGCTTCAGGCTCTATATGCTTATCCGGACATGATCGCACATAAAAAGCTGCACGAATGGTTTATTCAAAATACCATCGATCTGGTGCAGGAGCTCAAAAAAAACGGTCCAAGCGAGGATCTGTCGGAAAAGGTGAGAAAGTCATTGCTCCTGTGGTTTGTCAGGCATATCCATATTGAAGATATGAAGGTGGGTATATATCTGAAAGACGCAGGACACGAGTGAGGAAATCGCTTGCGCACGGTAAACAATACAATTTACCGGATAAACATTGCGTTTTACCACTATATGTGGTATATTGGTGGTTGTGAAAAAATGCAGTGTGAAAAAGGGAATTGTACCGGAATGAAGTTATTCAGCAGCCGTGGTTCAAAGACAAGTAAGGAATATAAGGCAAGTAAGATGAAGCCCCGCAGCTCCGAGCAGCAGGAAAATGTGCGGAGCCATGTTCAGGTTCCTGAACATGGCTCCGCGCCTGAGGATAATTCTGTACTGCCTCAACCGGAAGCTGTTGAACAGCAGCAGGTTGCACCGGTTGTAAAACCTGTGTATCCGGAAGCAACACTAAGTGAAAAACAGCTGGCAGCACTACATAAGGTATTGGGACCTGCTATTGAACAAGTTCCCGGGCAAATGACTCTGGGGCACGGGTTTACACAAAACCCTTTATACGATCCGTCAGACCCGGATGCACCGTTTTCCGGAGAAATAGAAATAAAAGACAGAAGTGTTGCCAAAGTAGTGACTTTGGTCATCTTTCTTGTTCTCCTTTTGTCGGCGGCCGGTTTTGCGGGCTGGTATTACTGGTGGACCACATACGCAACATTTGAATATACACTGCAACCCGTTGCGGTGCTGCAGGGACAGAGTATTAACGCAGATGACTTTCTTGATCACAATGAAGAGGATATGAAAGATGTATCTGCTGTTTTTATTGAACCAAAACCCGAGCAGATCTCCGGATTGCAATATGTTTCACTGACCTTGATCCGCGGATGGAGAACAGTGGATACCGCAGCCGCCCTTTATGTATTAACTCCTATTGAATATATAGAACATGAATTTACCGAAGAGGGATCACTGTCCAGACTTACGGATTTTCTGACCAATGCCGAAGCTGCGACCGGTTTCCCGTTTACTATCCGCTTTGTCGAAGATCCGCTTCCGCTTAATGAATATCCCGTTGGAGAGTTTCCGCTGCGTCTTGCCGTAAATGATGAACCTTTTGAAGTGACGCTGAAGGTTTCGGATACAACACCACCTACAGCCGTTGCTGTTCCTTTCACAACGATTATCGGCGAGGAAGTCCACCCCGATGATTTTATTGACGATGTTTTTGACGCTTCTCCCATCAACTCCATAACATTTGACGAAGCGCCCGATGTAATGTCCGTCATGAATCTTATCCAGCCGGTAAGAATAGCTATAGAAGATATTTACGGCAATATCGGGTATGTTTTTTCGGAGCTCACAATCGAAATCAACAGAGAACCTCCGGTCATTGAAGGAACTGTCGATACTATTGAATCGGAAGTCGGAACACCTGTTGATTATCCTCTGGTGATGACCGCTTTCGACGATTTCGGCAGGGAGCTGGATGTTATGATAGACGATTCCAACGTCGATACGGAAACCGAAGGTACATACAAAGTTATTTACTGGGCCGAAGACCTCACGGGGCTGCATTCGGCGGTAGAAGTGACAGTACATATAATCGCAGCCGCTCCGGAGTATATAATGCAGCGTGCTGATGAAATACTAAACAGTATCATCCGCGACGGGATGACACAGGTCCAAAAGGTTCTGGCGATCAACAACTGGATCAGATGGACACTCTCACCCGCCGAAATGACCGCTGTATCGGAGTCAACAACAGCCAACGCATTTACGGCTATAAGGGACAGAAAGGGTGACTACATCATCTTTTCCGCAATTTCCGAACTGCTGCTGACACGCGCAGGCATTCCAAACATGCCTATAGACCGTGTTTCCGACGCCGTTGCAAGCCATCGCTGGAATCTTGTTAATCCCGACGGGCGCGGATGGTATCACTTTGATGCATTCCCCACCGGTCTCGGTTACGGCGGTGACCGTATGAGTATGTTTACGACCTCCGATGCGGATATCTATGCCGAAAGGATCGAGACCCGAAGCGGGATCAAAGATTATTATAAGTTTAATGCCGAACTGTATCCCGAGATAGTGAAGTAGGGTATAGGGGTTAGGGTAAAGGGTATAGGAGACGAAGGATTTTTTAATGTCAACCGGTAAAAGATCGTATATAATCAGGATTTTAACTGCGGTAGTTGCTTTTGTTCTTGTATTTACCGCGCTGCAGAGGCTTATTGTACCAAAATACGCGACCACCGCGCCGGAAGGCGGACTTATACGCGAATATTACAGAAGTACAATGGACCATGATGTGATTTTTATCGGCGATTGCGAAGTATATGCAAACTTTTCAACGATCGGTCTATGGGAAGATCACGGTATAACTTCCTTTATAAGGGGCAGTCCTCAGCAGCTTGTCTGGCATTCGTATTATATTCTTGAAGACACCTTGCGTTATGCCCGCCGTAAACCCCGGGTGGTTGTGTTTAATATAATGGCGATGCAATACGGCGAACCGCAGTACGAGCCCTACAACCGTCTGACTTTGGATGGTATGCGGATGTCACCGGTTAAGCTCAGAGCCATTGAGGCTTCGCGTCTCGATGATGAAGACAGGTTATCATATTTTTTCCCGCTGCTGCGTTTTAAGGAGAACTGGCGTGAATTGGGTCCGGAGGATTTCCGTTTTTTCTTCCGTGATCCTCAGGTTTCAATAAGCGGTTTTATGATCCGCAGCGATACCGTTCCGGTAGGTTTTATTCCCGAACCGATGCGGCGTGCCGATTACCGGTTCAGCGACATGGCTTACAGCTATCTTGAACGTATGGTTGAGCTTACAAGTGAACATGGTATCGAGCTTGTGCTTATCAAGGCTCCGAATCTTTATCCGTTCTGGTATGATGAGTGGGATGAACAAATAGCAAGCTTTGCCGAAGCAAACGGTCTGCTGTATATAAACTTTTTAAATCATATTGACGATATCGGTCTGGACTGGTCTTTACATTCCTTTAATGCCGGTTTGCATCTGAATGTTTTTGGAGCGGAATTGATGTCCCATTATTTTGGCAGGATCCTGACGGATAATTACGATCTGCCGGACAGGCGTTCATATCCGGACACCGCCGCACACTGGGTCATAATGTCGGAACAGTATCATGATTTGATACGGGTGCAGCAGGAAGAGATCGTTAAAACCGGCGGGATAAGCAGTTTTTTGATAAGTTAATTGATATCAATCCCCGGAAGGAAAGGTACTTGTATTTTCATGTATAAACGAATTTTTATCATTTTATTAATAATGCTGTCTGTATTTTTATTTACAGCATGCGGCAACGGGCAGCCGGATATGCAATTACCGGTTAATACACCTGACAGGTTTCCCTCCGGCAGTGTTCCAAATGATGATGACCCGGCATCTGCTGTTCCGGGAGATGCCGATGACCCCGATACAATAAATGACAACACCGGAGACGATGAGCCTCTGCCGCCGCCGTTATTTTCCTTTAAAATGGGAGATATTTTGATTGAAATGGGGCAGGACATCAACTATGTGCTTGAAAGAGCGGGAGAACCTACGGGAATTTTTGAAGCACCAAGCTGTGCTTTTGACGGCATCGACCGGATATTTGCATATCCCGGAATCCAAATCTATACATACCCCGACGGTGATAATGACTTTATACACACCATAGCTTTTTTTGATGATTCTATCCGTACAACGGAAGGCGGGATTCGCCTGGGGTCAAGTCTTCAGGTTGTATTTGACGCATATGGTGAGGATTTTGAGTTTGATGCGGGCATGTACACATTCCGAAGAGGTTTAACAAAACTGGAATTTCTTGTTGAGGATGACATCGTCATGAGCATCTCATACGGACTCCAGTTGAATATCTAAGTATCGCAAAACCGATAACTACGAAGGGACAATATCCTGCCAATGAGCTCTGCAAGCGAAACAAGTTCAGGAACGATCAATACAAATGCCGCACAACCGCTGGCACGGCAGATATTGGCTAACTCCGAAAAGGATTTGACCCCCAAACAGATGTCAGCACTGTTGAAGGTTTTGCAGGAGCAGGAATCCGAGGAGCAGGCGGCAGCCGAAAAAGAAAATGCTCCGCAGATCAATAAACGTTCATACAGGTATGAACTGGTTAGACCGGCACGTTCCGTAATAAACGTCATCATTACCGTACTTCTGGTCATTATTTTATCGGGTGCGGGTTTTGGCGGCTGGTATTACTGGTGGACTACCCATGCGACCTTTGAATACAGGTTGTTGCCGGTTGTGATCCTTGAAGGACAGGATGTTGATGCAAGCAGTTTTCTCGCTTCCGGAGAGGATATGGAACGTGTGTCGGCTGTTTTCAGAAGACCCGCGTTTAAACCGGTCACGGGACAGCAGGACGTTCCTCTTACCCTTACTATGGGTTGGAGGACGATCGATGCCACCGCAAACCTCTACGTTCTTTCCACGGTAAAACAAATTGAACGTGAATTTGCCGAACCGGGGCCGGAATTTGACCCGATGGATTTTGTATCAAACGCCGGAGTCGCTTCCGGTGTACCTTTTGATGTCCGTTTTGCCGTTTTACCCAAGCAACCCGAAGAGTATTCTGTCGGAGAGCACACATTGTTTCTGACTTTAAACGGTGCTTCGTTTGAAGTATTGCTGACAGTAAAGGACACCACACCTCCCGATGCTGTACCACTCAGCAAATCTATCCGGATAGGCGATAATATAAGTCCCGAAGATTTTGTGGCAGATATATCGGACGCATCCGATGATCTTCCTGTCCTGATATCATATTATAAAGAAGAGCCGGATGTTTTTTCACGGGATCAGATCGTGGAAATAAAGATAGAGGACTATTACGGCAATTACACTGTTATCAATGCCGGGCTCAGCATACAACACAACAGAGAACCTCCGAAAATCACAGGTACGGATACTATCATTACAATGCTTGGCGACCCCATTTTATACATGCTGGGTGTGACGGCATACGATGATTTTGGCAGGGATTTCACCGAAATGGTTGCCGTTGATAACAGAGAAGTCAACCAGTTTGTTGTAGGCGTCTATAATGTCCGCTATTCGGTGACTGATTTCTCCGGCTTGTCATTTGAAGTTGAAGAAACCGTACATGTACTTGATGTGGATATTGATTTTGTCAATGAGCAGGTCGATGGTGAGCTGTCAAAAATCCTCAGAGATGATATGACACAGCTTGATAGGGTCCACGCGATCTACACCTGGGTAAAGCGGAATCTTACCTATGCTCAAAACAGAGACAGGCCCGAAACAGCTTACGAAGGTGCCTACAGGGCTTTACGCGACCGCCGCGGCAACTGTTATGTGTTTTATTCCATTTCTTCGGTAATGCTGGAGCGTGCCGGCATTCCCAACATGCTGATTGAACGGATAGAGGGAACTCCGACAAGGCACCGGTGGAATCTGATAAATCCGGACGGTTTAGGCTGGCACCATTACGATTCATATCCCGTCCGTGCAAGTCATGGCATAAATATGGCTTACTTTACCAACTCACAAGCCGCAGAACTCACACAACGGCTGGCAAACCTGACTATACGCCCCGCAGAAAATTACTACACATATGACCCTGCATTGTACCCCGAAATCGTGGAGTAGGGGCATAGGAGACGAGGGTACGTGGATAGAGTAGTTGAACAAGTGAATACAAAACCTCTTCTTGGGGTTGCCGGGGGGATGGGGACGCAGGTGACTTCCTGTTTTTATGAAAAACTGCATGCTCTTCAGAGTGTTGCGGTTGAGCAGGAATATCTTGATGTCCTGGTCTACAGCAAGCCGACGATCCCCGATCGTACTGCGTATATTACAGGGAAAAGCTCCGATAGTCCTCTTGAACCTTTGATATATGTCTTAAAGACTCTGGAATCGGCGGGAGCTTCCTGTATTGCCGTTCCTTGTATTACTTCACATTTTTTCTATGATGATCTTGTTAAATCGGTTAATATCCCTGTTTTAAATATGCTTGACGAAACGGCTGCTTATACAGCCGGACGCGGCTTTACGAAGGTGTGTCTCTTTGCTACCGACGGTACAATAAAAGGCGGTGCATTTCACAACGCCTTTAAAAAACATGGAATTTTTGTCGACGATCCGACCGGTGATGTCCAATCCGCTCTGATGGAAATAATATATGACATAAAACGCGGTGTTGAGGTTTCATGTTGTGTTCTTGATCC
>Ga0123356_10002655_pt1 | contig 19003 bp, 12 predicted proteins | sample TergutEmb28metaG_2_FD_92546 | JGI IMG/M metagenome (GOLD analysis project Ga0123356, IMG submission 92546) | Embiratermes neotenicus P3 segment gut microbial communities from Petit-Saut dam, French Guiana - Emb289 P3 | ecosystem: Host-associated > Arthropoda: Insects > Digestive system > Gut ...
CGCAATGATGGGGGGATGCTTATTCTGCTGAGATTATGTATCTATATACCGGCTGACCGCCGTCAATGACCGTCATTTCTGCTTCGGATGAGCAAGAGCCGAGCACTTCTGATACGATGTCGATTTCGGAAGCTTCTGCGTCTTCACCCGTAAATATTGTAAGAAACTCGGGCGATGTGCTACTCAGAGATTCAGCAACAGCCGTTATGACTTTGTCGAAATCAGAGCTGCTAGCAGTGAGAGAATCGTCAACAAGCGCCAGATGAGCGCCTTTTTTTATTTTCTTACCGTCGAAGACAGAATTTCGTGCAGCAGTTGTAATAAGAGCTGTTCGAACCTGCTTGGCTGCTGATGTCATCAATGTTATCATTTCTTCGACATCATCGATACCGTCTATAGAGAGCAACGCCGAAACACCTTGGGGGATGCTTTTTGTCGGAATAACTATGACCCGTTTGTCTGTTAGGGGAGCACATTGCTCGGCTGCCATAATGATATTTTTATTGTTCGGCAACACAAAAACCGTATTCGATGGTGTAGCCATTACTTTTTCAAGAATATCCTCGGTCGATGGATTCATTGTTTGCCCGCCGGTGATGATCCTGTCTGCGCCTAAGTTACGGAATATTTCTTCAAGTCCTTTTCCGGCACAAACTGCGACAACACCGTATTCTTTCATTTCCACGGGTGCTTGCGGTGCAGCTACTTCTGTTCCGGCGACAACTTCCGAATGTTGCTCTCGCATATTTTCGATTTTAATTGAAAGCAGAGCACCGTATGTCAAAGATTCGGTAAGTACTACGCCGGGATCGTTCGTGTGTACATGGACTTTAATAATCTCTTCATCGTCGACTACAACAACACTATCTCCGCGCACGTCAAGGAAATCGCGCAAGCGATTTACCCCGCGTTGGCGTTGTTTGTTACGCTCTACCATAAATTCTGTGCAGTAAGCAAATGTAATATCCTCTGCAGAGTACTGAGTGAAATCTGCTTTCTCGCTAACTGTCGTGGCAGTTACATCTTTCTCAATAACTTCTCCACGCAACGCCTTGAGCATTCCTTCAAGGATATACAGATACCCTTTGCCGCCAGCATCAATAACACCTGCTTTTTGCAATACGGGGTTTTGATTGATAGTATCAGCCAGTGCCTCGTGACCGGCTTCAAGTGCCTTTTCAAGAACGACTTCAACATCACTTTCCGTCGAAGATGCGGCAACGGCGGCTGCTGCTGCAAGCCTGGAAACAGTCAGGATAGTTCCTTCAGCCGGCTTCATAACAGCTTTATATGCCGAGTCGACACCTGCTGTCAGTGCATGAGCAAAATCTGCGGCATCTGCAGCGTCAACATCTTTTAAGTTACGTGAAAACCCACGGAATAATAGCGAAAGGATAACTCCCGAGTTGCCTCGAGCTCCGCGAAGAAGCGCACTTGCCGTTACTTCAGCAACATGCCCCATTGTGCCCGGGGTCATTGTCGCTAGAGCGATTTCAGCCGCACCTATGGTAAGACTCATATTTGTCCCCGTATCGCCGTCCGGAACAGGGAATACATTAAGCTCGTTGATTTCGTGTTTGTTGTTTTCTATGGCTGCTGTTGCGTTGTTAACCATTTTTTTAAACAGCTCGCCGGTTATTTGCTGTGTCACGTGGTTCCCTCCTTATCATGGGCAACTATTTTAAGCTTAATTACCCAAGCAGCATAGATTCAACAAAGATATCTATGCGTTTTACATCTATGCCGGTGCCGTTTGTGACTTTGTATCGCACTTCGTCCTTAATACTCTCACAGACAACAGGAATATTCACTCCTTGATCGACTGCAATGTGCAGTTCGATTGAAATCGTATTGTCGTTGTTGTATGTGACATGTACACCTTTGCCCATGAACTCTTTTTTCAAAAGATGCACCAGTCCATCTGTGACAGACCGGACAGTCATTCCCTTTACTCCAAAGCAGTTAGTGGCAGCTTCTCCTGTGAGAGTTGTAAAAACATCACTGGAGATATTGATATTTCCCTGTTCGTTCTGAAGTTTTACCATTATAATCAACCTCCAAATTAAAGACTTAAACTATAAACCTTTGAATACTTTACCACCCAGTATATGAAAATGCAAATGAAAAACTGTTTGTCCTCCGTCTTCGCCGCAGCTATTTACAATACGATAACCGCTTTCGAGTCCTTTTTCAGCGGCGATTTTAGCAATGGCTTCAAAGCATTTTGCGACATTAAATGAGTTTTCTGCGGTAATTTCCGCTGCAGAAGTTATATGCTCTTTAGGAATGACAAGGATATGAACAGGCACCACCGGTGCTATATCATAAAACGCAAGGACATAGTCATCTTCATAAACTTTATTAGCCGGGATTTCTCCTGCTACTATTTTGCAAAAAATACAATCAGACATAAACTATACCCCCAGTTTTTCTTTTACGAACTCATCTACTGCGTCGAGTGTGTCTCTCAGTTTGCTTGGGTCTTTGCCGCCGCCCATTGCAAACTCAGGCTTACCACCACCAGAACCGCCGCATATCTTTGTAACTTCTCGAATGAGCTCTCCGGCTTTGATGCCCTTTTCTATTGCAAGCTTGCCGCATGCTGCAAGGATCGTGATTTTATCGTCCTTGACTGCAGCGAGAACTGCAACTACCCCTGCTTCCCAATCGCGAAGCGTATCTTCGATCTGGCGCAGTTTGTCAATATCAACATTCGGGTCATCAATGATCGTTGTGATGACTTTCAGCCCGCCAATGTCTCTGGCACCTGTGAGGATCCGCCTTGCATCACCATCAGATTCCTTTGACATTGCTGCTTCGAGTTTAGAGCGCAACTCTCGCATTGTCGCTATATGCTGTTCAAGTTTACCTGCAAGCTCTTCCGGTGCATTAGCTTTTAGTATTCCTGTGAGCTCTGATAAATGCGCACGTGCGGAAGATAGCATTTCTAATGTTGCAAACCCGGTAACTGCTTCGATTCGGCGTACACCGGATGCGACTGAAAACTCGGAGACAATAGTAAATGCTCCTGTTTTTGCCGTGTTGTCAAGATGTGTGCCACCGCATAGTTCGATCGACTCACCCATTCTGACCACTCGGACAACATCACTGTACTTCTCGCCGAAAAGTGCGGTTGCACCAAGTTTTTTTGCGTCATTGAGAGACATTTCTTCGGCAGTGACAGAAAAGCCGTTTAGAATTGCGTCGTTTACATAGCGCTCAACTTCCAAAAGCTCTTCTTTAGTGAGTGCGGAAAAATGCGTAAAGTCAAACCTGAGCTTATCCGGTTCGACAAGAGAGCCGGCCTGGTTGACATGCTCACCGAGTATCCTGCGCAGCGCTTCGTGCACAAGATGTGTCGCTGTGTGCGAACGCATTATCGCATTTCTGCGTGGAATATCTGCTTCTGCGATCACTGTGTCGTCAACTGAGAATGTACCGGAAGTCACTTTCCCCGAGTGGAGGTACTTATCGCCTTTACTGACTTGCACACCTGTGACCTCAAAGACAGCATCACCACATGTAATGATCCCAAAGTCAGCGGATTGTCCACCCATTTCAGCATAAAAAGGCGTTTTGTCGAGAACTATTAGCCCTTCGTCGCCCTCGCGAATCGACGAACTGAGTTCGCCTTGTGTAACTATTGCTAATATCTTACTATGGCTTTTCATCTCTTCATAGCCCGTAAACTCGGTCGGTGTATTATCTAATCCCAAATCTATCCCTGCCCAGGCTAAATCACCAAGTGCTTCTCTTGCCTTTCTTGCACGTACGCGTTGCTCTTCCATATGCTCGCTAAACGAAACCTCATCAACGGTCATATCAAGTTCAGATAGCATATCGAGCGTCAGATCGAGTGGGAACCCATATGTATCATATAGTTTAAATGCGTCAGCACCGGAGAGAACGGATTTTCCATTAGTTTTAAGAGTATCTATAAGTGAATTGAGCATCGCTGTTCCGGCATCGATGGTCTTGCCAAAGCTCTCCTCTTCAACTCCAATTACACGAGTGATAAATCCGGTCTTTTCTATCAAGTCCGGGTAAGCGCTCTTGTTTAAATCAATAACGACTTCACATATATCGTTTAGAAACCCACTGCTGATCCCAAGGAGCTTGCCATGTCTTGCTGCCCGGCGCAACAAACGGCGCAGAACATACCCGCGCCCTTCGTTTGAAGGTAAAACGCCGTCGCTGATCATCATTGTAGATGCGCGTATATGGTCAGTGATGATACGAATAGAAATGTCCGAATCCGCGTTTTTCCCATATGGGATTCCGCTGATCTCGGACACTTTATCAATAATACTTTTAACGGTATCGACTTCGAACAATCCTCCAACACCTTGGCAAACACATGCAAGACGCTCGAGACCCATTCCGGTGTCGATATTCTTTTGACTCAGTTCGGTATAGTTACCGGCTCCGTCATTATTAAACTGTGTAAAAACATTGTTCCATATCTCGACGTAACGGTCACAATCGCAACCTGGTGCGCAATCAGGGCTTTCGCAACCATTTTCGATACCGCGATCATAATAAACTTCTGAGCATGGGCCGCATGGACCGCTGCCTTGATCCCAAAAATTATCTTCCTTGCCGAGCTTTGTGATACGCTCAGGGGAAATGCCTACTACATTAGTCCAGATTTCATAAGCCTCATCATCTTCATGGTATACAGACGGGTATAAAAGATTTGGATCCATTCCGAGTCGCTCTGTGAGAAACTCCCAGCACCAGACGATCGCATCATGCTTAAAATACTCGCCAAACGAAAAGTTGCCGAGCATTTCAAAGTATGAACCGTGCCTTGCTGTTTTACCAACATTTTCGATGTCATTGGTACGAATACATTTCTGGCAAGTACAAACACGCTTTCGCGGCGGTTCCTGTTCACCTGTGAACCAGGTCTTCATCGGAGCCATGCCTGAGTTTATCAATAGGAGTGATGCGTCGTTTTGTGGTATTAGCGGGAAACTAGGCAGTCGCAAATGCTCCTTTTCTTCAAAAAAAGCAAGGAACATTTCTCTTAATTCGTTTAATCCGTATTTTTTCATTTCACCAGAGTTTCAATATAATCTGAAATTTCACCGACGGTCTTATGTTCGTAAACTGACTCATCGGTTGCACTGACACCATACTCTTCCTCAAGGGTCATTATAAGCTCGACCAGATCCAAAGAATCAGCACCCAGATCGTTCATCAAGTCGGTGTCTCTTGTGATTTGTCCCGGATCAACATCAAATTGTTCTGCCAAGACTTCCTTCATTTTGTCAAAGATCATGATTACCCTCCTAAGCCATCCCTTATCGCCACTCGCGATATTGCGGTGAATCTGAACGTTCGCTTTTCTCATTGTTTTCTCCATAAGCGACTACCACACGTCTGTTTGGTTCGCTGCCTACAGAAAAAGTAGAAACTTGTGCATGCTCCTGAAGAGCGGAATGTATAACATGACGCTCATAAGCGTTCATTGGGTCAAGGGTCATGTTGCGGCGGTACTTCAAGACTTTACCTGCTGTTCTTGTAGCCAGATTCTCAAGCGCTTCATTTCTTCTTTGCCTGTAATTCTCGGCATCAAGATTGACCCTGATACGCCCAGAAACGCTGCGATTTACAACATAGTTAGTCAAGTGTTGGATAGCATCAAGTGTTTCGCCACGACGACCGATGAGTGCACCGGGGTCTTTGCCCGTTAAAATAACATTGATTGCGCCATCTTTTTCGGCTGCTTCAAAGCTTACATCAATGTCCATGCGCTGAAAAAGCCCGGTAAGAAATGCGTCAACCTGACCAACACGCTCCTCTTCTGCTTCATACTCAACTTTTACGACGGCGGGAGTGTTTTTCAGTCCTAAAAACCCGGTTCTCGCCTGCTCAACGATTTCAACAGAGACGTCATCGCGCGACATCCCAAGCTGCTCTAAAGCGGATTCGATCGCTTCGTCTTCGGTACGCCCTTGTACTTCAATAGATTTTAGCATTTTCGGTATCTCCAATCATGGACGGTGCTTTTATAGCACTTAATTTCTAATCAAATCTTTTTGTTTCAAACTTCTCCGAAGATTCTGCTTCCGATTCATCGTCGAGTTCTTCGTCGTAGTCATCATCGTCGCTCTCGTCGTCTATATCTTCATCGTCACTCTCGTCATCGTCGCTGTTTTCTTCGTCGTAAATATCATCTACGATCACGTCTTCGGTCTCTGTGTACTCATCAGTTTCTACATCTTCTATGTCGTCATCAACATCTACAGAATCCGAATCATCTTCGTCCGGGATTATACCAAACCTGTCCGGGTCATAGGCGCGTCCGCGAGCATAACGCCTGTTACCGATTCTGCTCGGTTCATTCTTTTCTTCAACCGGCTTAGGAGCATTCTTCTTCTCCCATTCGGCAGTTTTTTCACGCTTGCCTTGTTTATCGCCTTTTTTCTTCTTACGTTTTGAAGTGTTCTGGTTTTGCTCCGCTATACCTTCCGCCTTTTTGCGCTCTGTTTCCAACCTTTTAGCTTCAAGCTCAGCCTCTTTGGCTTTGCGGATAATTGCTTTTTCTGCATCTTCTTCGTCGAGGATCTTCGTATATTTTTTGGTAAGCCATACGTCTTGCCCGATTTGTAATATAGTACCAATCGTCCAGTATACGCTCAGCGCTGCCGGGAGAATGAATCCGAACCAGACTGACATCAGCGGCATAAACTTTATGATATTGCCTGCCGGACCACCTGTAGCTTCCGGTGATCCCGCGGGATTCATTTTACGCATAATATGCGCATTTAAAAACTGGGCTCCACCGGAAATAAGTGGAAGCATGAACAGCAGCAGCATCGGCAGTAGGGTATTGAAATCATTCCACGGGAAAGTCCAAATCTGAAAATCAGGCTGTTGAGCCAAATCAAGAATTCCAAAGTTGAACTCGATATAACGAAGCCCGTGGATCCCAAGATCTTTAAAGTGATCCCAGTATTTACCAATTTCTTGAGCAATATGGACTTGCGCATAGAATCCGTCAAAAGTCGTGTTTGCTCCGGGTATTCCGGCAAGTTCGGTCAATATCAGCCCGCCCTCTTCGATCATCTCTTGTGCAACACCCATCATAAGTGTCAGAGGTTGACGTATCGCATAGAAAAGTGCGATCATTATAGGCATCTGAATAAAGCTCCACAAACATCCGGAAGCAGGATTAACTCCTTCTTCCTTGTAGAGCTTAGCCATTTCTTCATTTAGTTTTTGCTTGTTAGCGGCATGCTTTTTTTGTAACTCTGCGATTTTCGGCTGCAGTCTTGATTGACGCATCATGCCTCGCTTGCCTTTCATCTGAAACGGCAGCAGTATAACCTTTACAGCAACAGCTACAAGAATTAGTGCCAATCCATAATTGTTCACCCACTCGTAGATAAGCATGAGTAGTCTGCCAAACGGCATTGCAATCGGGTTAAATATCGCGTCCATATTAAAGTCCATTACTTTCTTTATAATCTACGGTACGGGGTCATATCCGCCTTTGTGAAACGGGTGACACCTGAAAAATCGCTTGAGTGCAAGCAGGCTGCCCTTAAAAGCACCATACTTCTCAAGTGATTCCAGCGCATACAGAGAACAGGTCGGAAAATACCTGCATTTTGGTGTAGCGGGTGATGAAAAATACTTTCTATAAAAGCGCACCAAGGCAATAAGGGCACGTTTCATTTCGTGTTTCTTTCCATGCCGACAGCACTTCCGTTGGCATTGCCTCTTTCGTCCAAAAGTTCAAGCTTGCTGAAAAGGTATAGTACGGAGGACTCGAGTTCTCTCCATCCGGAATATCTGCTTCTCATACGCGCAACAATCACAATACTGTACCCTAAACGCAGAGAACCTTCGTTCAGGCGATAAATTTCCTTCAGTCTGCGACGTATCCGGTTTCGCTGTACAGCTCCTCCAAGTTTAGCGCTGACTGTTATACCAAGCCGATTCTCCGCCTTGCCATTTCTGATACAATAAATGACGACGCACTTAGATGCTGCTGTTTTTCCCTTGTTGTACAGCCTCTTAAACTCGTGATTTCGCGTCAATGGTACTGTATGCTTCATCTTAAGCGGATAGTTTTGCGCGACCTTTCATGCGCCGACGGGCAAGGACTTTACGTCCGCTCCTGTTGGACATTCTTTTGCGGAAGCCGTGGTTTTTCGCGCGCTTTCTTTTTTTAGGTTGATATGTTCTTAACATGATAAGAGTACATTCCTTTCGTACTACATAGGTTTTTGCTATATTTCCGCTAGCCGCGGACAAATTTTCGCAGAAATGAATTATATAACACGCATATGTGCCTGTCAACTTATTTCGTTGAATTAGTATACAGTTAGCATAGGGCTGGTGTGCGCTTCAGGGCCTTCATCGCGCTTCTGCTTCGTACAGAGGGGAGAAAACCGGAAAACATGCATCCGTAAGGTAGTAATACATGATGTCTCGCAGGTAGGCTGTTTTTCGAGTTAAAGCCTCATGACCATTATCGCTGAGGCGTTCCAGCATTTCGTCAGGAAAAGCAACGAGCATCTCTATGATTGTTGCAAAATCTTCATAGTAATCATACATACCGTAATCATACGCAAAAAAGAATCCGTGAACGTCGGGATCCCAGATAATGTCATAGTCATCTTCGACATAATCAAAAATGCCGTTAAAGCTGCGAAGCTCATTCTCAGAACGAGTTTCTCCGAGATACTCCTCTATCACGAAGTGTGCGGCGTGAGCAAGCTCGTGAGCGAGCACAGCGGCTGTGATCCCGTTTTCTTCCGGGTCCCTGTCATAATGCAGTGTTATTGTCAGGTTTCTGTCCCACTCAGTCGCACCAAACTCTGTTGAACTCGGACCTTCAAGGATAATTCTAAAATCGGCACCATACTCTTTATATTCTGCTACCAAAATTTTCATGAAATCCGGCGTGAATAGAGATAGAGCGTGATTTAACTCATGCATCAGTTCGGTTCCATCCGAACCTGACAAGTATTCTCTTCTATCCAGGAGGTCTATTTCGTATGTTCTTTGGATGTCAGCGATAAACGCATCTGCGGAAGACATATCGAGAGTATATAAGCCGGAGATATCCGGTTCTTGTTCCTCGTCAACATCATCTTTGTGATTTGGATCATCGTACTTATCGTCTTCGGGATGTGAATAGTTTTGGCCTTCTTGATTTTTGGATTCCAGTATAGTAGGTATCTTATCACCATCATCTGCAACGGTCTCATATGTGATAAGATCGAGAAAAAAACCGGCACACCCAAAAGATGATAAGGCAATAAAAAGGCATAGAATTATGAAAATGGAACGCTTAAAGTTCATGGTCACCACCAAAATGTCACAAATGTTAATAAATTGCATATTTTTTGAGAAAAGCTTGACAATATAGTAGAATTATGAGAAAGTATAGTTTACCTAATTGACGAAAGGAGGTAGCTTAAGTGAGCCAAAAAATGAAATCAGCGACTATAATTATTACACTTGGGCTGCTTTCTGTTATATTACTTTCCGGTTGCGGAGTCATAGGTTTCGACATGGGTGCCGAAAACAGCAGTAGCAACGGGGGGTCACGACCTGCACAAAATTCGCAGAGTGCTAGTAATGATCAATCGGCGCAATCGGGGCAATCTACGCAACAGTCTTCAGCGGCGCCTGCGGCGATTGTTGAGCTACCTGAGGTATATGTTCCGACTGCTTCCGGGACCTCTGTTGAGTCAAATGGTCAGGCAATAGTTGATTTTTCAAACCAGCAAGACGGCTACATAATGGCGCAGTTTACAGAAGATACAGATCTGAAAATAAAAGTGTTGATAACAGGACCTGACGGAGTGCAATATAAATACACACTTATGAGAAATCAAGAATTTGAGGTTTTTCCGCTTTCCAGCGGAAATGGCACTTACGAGATCGGTGTGTTCAAACAGGTTGACGGCACGAGATATTCTCAGGAGCTGTCGACAACGATAAACGTGTCCTTGACTGATGAGTTTGCACCATTCCTTCGCCCGAACCAATACGTGAATTTTAACCAAAACAGTGCTGTGGTGAGAAAAGCGGCAGAACTGGTAGCCGGTAAGAGCGATTTTATGGAGAGGGTTGCAGCGATATATCACTTTGTTATAACAAACATTGAATATGACGTGCACCTTGCCGAGACTGTTCAGAGCGAGTATCTGCCGGATGTCGACAGGATCCTTGAGAGCGGAAAGGGCATTTGCTTTGATTATGCCGCATTAATGGCGGCAATGCTCCGTAGCCAGGGTATTCCAACGAAACTTGTTATCGGTTATACCGGAGATGTGTACCATGCCTGGATAAGCGTGTTTAGCGTGGAAGAAGGATGGCTGGACGATGTCATTTTCTTTGATGGTCATGAATGGAGGCTTGTTGACCCGACGTTTGCAGCGAGTATTTCATCAAATGAGTTGTCGCAGTTCATCGGAGACGGCGCAAACTACACCGCAAAATTCATGCACTAAACCAAAACTAAACATTAAATCTGAAGTTTATAATATCTCCGTCTACTACGACATATTCCTTTCCCTCAAGACGGAAAAGACCTTTCTCCTTGACCTTGGGCATTGAGCCGAGTTCATGGAGATTTTCATATTTGACCACCTCGGCGCGAATAAAGCCTCGTTCAATATCGGTATGTATCTTTCCGGCTGCGCTTCTCGCATTGAGCCCATCCTCGATCGTCCAGGCACGAACCTCATCGCTGCCTACCGTTATAAACGAAATAAGTCCTAAGAGATTGTACACTGTCTGCGCCAGTATAACGATTCCCGGTTGTGATATATCCATATCCTCCATAAATATCGGCTTATCTTCTTCCGATAAACGGCTTATCTCAAGCTCCATATCAACGCAGAGTTCCAATAGAGGAATGTTTAGTTTACTGCATTTGGTTTGTAAAGCATCCTGATTAGGCCATTTCTTTGACTTCCACTGAGCTTCATCAAGGTTGACGACCACAAGACTCGGCTTTTCCGTTAAAAAAGTAAAACCCCGAGTCACTGTTCGCTCCTGCTCGTTTAGATCCAAATCATATATTGAACGGCCTTTATCCAACCACTCAAAGCATCGTTCCAGAAGTGCAAGTTCAACCTCGTTTTCTTTGGTTATCTTCTTTCCGGCATTAATACGTGCGATACGCTTTTCTATTGATTCCAAATCTGCAAAAGACATTTCCACTTCTACAGCTTCAAAATCACGGGCCGGGTCGATGCTGTCTAAATCATGTAAAACAGTATCGGAATCAAATGCTCTTATTACATAGACCAGAGCATCGCAGTCACGCACATCATTTAGGAACTTTGAAGCTCCTGCACTTCGCCCGCTCTCGGACACGGAAAAACCTGCAATGTCTGTAAGTTCGATTTGTGCATATATCGTTTTCTTTGGATCATACATATCAGTTAGAAAATCGATCCGCTCATCAGGCACCATGCAGGTACCAATATTTGCGGAACCTTTTCCACCCGAACTGCTCTCATTATCATCTTTCCCGGTGAGCAGCCTGAAAAGGGTGGTTTTTCCTGTCTGATTAAGACCAATAAGACCTATTTTCATATTTCTATTTTCCTATCACGGGTAAAGATTTCAAATATGCTTCCATGTCCTCTATCGTTCCGTTACGGAATGACGTGATATCTATCCCGGTCTCATTTTCCATATAATCGGTAACTAAGAAGACATCCATACCAAGCTCGGCAGCGACCATATCTTCTGCCGGGTTGTTGCCGACCATGAGGCATTGTTCAGGCGATTTGCCTATTTTAGAGAGTATCTCACGAAAGTATTCCGGATTCGGTTTGCAATATGAGCTGTTTTCGTAGTGCGTTATGAGCTCAAAATCATTTTTACTCAGCCCTATCCAATCAAGCCGTGAATCTACGGCACACGGTGGAAACAAAGGATTTGTTGCAAGAATAATTAGATAACCTCTTGCTGCCATATCACGCACGAGCTTCTTTGGTATCTCACTATGGTCGACGATAGACTTCACAATATTAAACTCGTTAGTGTAAAAACTGTCGCATGCGGCTTCGGCAGTCTTTCGCTGCTCGTCCGACATACCCATAAACTCAGAGAATGCATCCCAGAATCTAATGGTATTGAGCTCTTCACCATCGTTTTGAATCATCGCTTTTGTACCGACCCAAACGCCCTTTACAGAGGCTTCAGGGTCAAAACCCATTTTAGCGAAAACCTTAGCGATTTCTTTGAAATAAGTGTTGATGAAATCATCCTGTGAAAATCGACATAATGTACCGTCCAAATCAAACAAAATCGTATCGATCATTTTAAATGGCCATCCTTCTTTTGATATCTGAAGCGAGAGCATTTTACACTGTTAAAGCTGTACATGTCAACTTAAGACGCAAGGGGTGTTGCTTTGTTTAGCAACACCCCCTTATTGCGAGCTTATTTTTAAGCAGTGGCTACTTGTGTATCAGTCTGTTGCAACACTTGAGTCGGTTCGGGTTTCCACTTGGCGTAGAGGGTCGTATCCCGATCTACGGGTCTGTAGGATTCCCACTTTTCGGTGTACTCATAGTCAGCATACCAACCATCGAAAATATAACCTTTTCGTGTGGGGATATTAGGCTCGTTGAGAGTTTCTCCTACGAGTACCTTCTCTGTGACCGTTCCTCTACCCGGGTTACCTTTGTATGACACAACGGCTTTTAACTTTCTGGCAAGCAGTATGAGCGCTACGATATGCAATCCTACAAACAGCACATGGAAGATAGTCCAGAAGTCTACAAAGACCATCGTTGCGGTCATGTCTTGTGTGACTATAAAGAGGATGAGTCCAATTACAGCTAGAACACATGTCAATATTATATATAAGGTTTTGCGCTTTGATACACGTGTTTCACTCGGTGATTCGTCTCCGTTAAACGATCTGCCTTCTCTCATGTATAACATGATCTCTTCTTCTCTGTCACGCTTACGCCTTGATCTTTGCATCACAGTTTTTGTTGTTGCATAGGCAGCTAATATTATTCCGCATATCATCAGTAGAAGATTAAATAAAGCCCATGTTGCGATATGTCTAGGTCCGACCAATGGCACTAAGGTGTCACCGATCGTCATGACCGGATGATTGTCACCGAATAGCTGTCTGACTACATGTCTCGAGTTAGAGCTATTGTTACCGACACCGATTGGTGCGGGTTCGCTCTCCGGCGTTTCAATTATCGGGGGTGGTGCCGGTTGCTCGGGTGGCTCTATTATCAAAGGTGGATTGATGGGTGGCTCATTGCCGGGTTGGAAGGGTTCGGGAGGAGTTGTGCCTCCGCCACCGCCTCCGGTGCCGCCACCGCCGCCTCCGGTGCCTCCGCCGCCGCCTCCGGTGCCTCCGCCACCGCCTCCGGTGCCTCCGCCACCGCCTCCGGTGCCGCCACCGGTGTCTCCATCGCCGCCGCCGCCGTTGCCGCCGCCATCGTCACCGCCGGTTACAGGTGTCCATGTTGCAGTAACAGTTACATTGTTTGCCGGCATTGTAAACGATGTTGTAGCATTGCCCGGACTACCGAGAGATACTCCGCTTGAACTTGTGTTCCATCGGCTGAAGTCATTTCCGCTGAGACTTCCTGCTCTGATAGTTACGGTTTGACCTGCTGTGTAAGTTCCGGATCCGTTGTTTGACACTTGGCTTCCGTTTACAGTTACCCGGAATGTAGGTGTTGTTGTTACCTGTGTCCACGCTGCCGCAACAGTTACATGGTTACCGGGCATAGTGAATGTTGTTGTTGCACTACTTGAGCTGACAAGCGTTACTCCGCCGGAAGTAACAGTCCAGCCGCCAAAGGTAAATCCACTGCGTGTTCCGGCATTTATTGTTACGGTTTGACCGGCAGTATAAGGTCCTGCTCCGGTGTTAGTGGCATGACTACCGTTTACCGTTACCTGGTATGTTGGAGGAGGTGGTGGTGATGGAATCGCTGTCCAATTTGCCGTTACAGTTACATTGTTGGCTGGCATTGTGAACGTTGCACTACTAGGAGCTCCACCCGGAAATCCACCTGGAATTGCACCGCTCGAATTAACAGTCCAGCCGCTGAAGTTGAATCCGGTACGGGTTCCGGCATTTACTGTTACTTGTTGCCCGGCTGCATAACTTCCTGCTCCGGTGTTAGAGGCAAAACTTCCGTTTACCGTTACCTGGAATGTCGGAGCCTGAACCTCTGTCCATATTGCATTTATTATTACATTGTTAGCCGGCATTACGAACGTTGTAGTAGCATTTGTTGCACTAGCAAGCGATACTCCGTTCGACGTAGTATTCCAGCGAGTGAATGTAGAACCGTTATTGGTTCCGGCACGTATAGTTACAAGTGTGCCTGCTGTATACGTTCCTGTGCCGCTATTTGATACCTGGCTTCCGTTTACCGTTACCGCGAATGTCGGGGCCTGAACCGGTGTCCAATTTGCCGTAACAGTTACAGCGTTAGCGGGCATGGAGAATGTTGTTGTCGCACTGCTTGGGTCAGCAAGCGCTACTCCGCCCGAATTAACAGTCCAGCCGGTGAAGTCCCATCCGGCACGGGTTCCGGCACGGATAGTTACAGTTGTGCCGACTGTATAAGGTCCTGCCCCGCTATTGGGAGTAGCACCATAGCTTCCGTTTACCGTTACCTGGAATGGTGTCGCTGTCCACACTGCCTCTATTATAACGTCATGTGGAGGCATAGTGAACGAATTTTCAGGATTGGTCGCGTTGACATTTAGCGCCGCTCCGCCGGAAGTAACATTCCAGCGATTGAAGGTGTATCCTTCACGGGTTCCGGCACTTAAGGTCACATTTTGACCGACAGTAAAAGTTCCTGACCCGGTAGTATTAGGACCACCGCCGTTTATAGTGACTTGATATGGTATTGCTTCCCATATTGCAAAGAGGTGTAAATGATCTGTCAGAGTACCTGTGTTGGCACCGGGCATAAAGCTTGTACCGGTACCATCAGGGTTTGTATTCCACTCCTTGAAGACATAACCTGGAACCGCATTGAAACCATTAATATTAGTTCGTAAAACGATACCACTTCCGGTCGCTGTTTGTGACCTCACGAATCCACCTGTAGTAGTGTTTGTAAAAGTATTGTTCCGATGATAGGTCACCCTGAAGGTCAAAGGGCTCGTGCCATTATCCGGTGGACAGGTGCACGCTCTGTGATCGCATTGATCGCACTCACATAACGGGTCGGTACAAGCACAATCGTCGCCACAGGATGGATCGCATCCACATGGACTTGAGCAACCGCAGGTTTTATCGCAAACGCTGCACATTCCGCAATTAGCACACTCAACTCCGGGGCACTTGCCTCCGGGGCCTGTGCCGGTCTCATCACAACATCGGCACGTACTGCATAGCACGCATTCTTTGCACTTAGGACATATGTTTGCATCACACGCAGATCTTTCACAACCGCATGTCCCTTTTGTACATCCCGATCTGGTACATTTAGTGCACTCTTGACATATACTTCCGGTACATGCGGGTGTATCGCAGTGGTTACAGGTGCCGCAAACATCACACTCATCGCAGTTGGGGTTTTGACATTTTTTGCCCGGACAAGTGGTACCGGGTCCTCCCGGTCCTTCTTTGTCGCAGCAGTTACAACTACTGCACACTGAGCACTGATCGCATTTGATACATTTTTTTCCGGGACATCCGTGGGGTGGCGGATATGGATTCGGACAAACCGGACATGAACAGGTTTCACACACTCGGCAATTATCGCAGTGCGGACATTTTTTGCCGAAGCAGCTTGGGCTGCCGCAATCGTCGCAATCACATTCTCCGCATTTTCTACACGCACCGCAGCCTGTGCACCGCTTGCCGTCACAGCCGGTCTGACCACCGTAGCATGGCTTACACTGACAGTTCGATCCGCAACCGGTCACGCTGCAGTTTCCGCAGTTCTTACATTTAACACCGGGGCACTCACCGGGGCCGGGATCTGTCTTTTTACAGCAACGGCATATGCTGCATTCGTTACACTCATTGCATTTTTCGCATTTAACGCCTGTACATTTGTCTCCGGGTCCGGTTCCGGGTTCCTCGCAGCATCGGCACGGGCCTCTACCACATCCGTTTCTTACACTGCACCCTCCACAGCCCGGTCTTTGACATATAGTGCCGGTGCATGGGCCGTGGTCACAGCATACACATTTGCCAATACCGCAGTTGTCTATAGAGCATTTTCCGCAGTCGCATATTATACCGGCACAGCCGGAGTCCGGACAACAGCGGCATGAGCTACACACCGAGCACTCATGGCATTTATCGCATATTCTTCCGGGGCATCCGCCGGGTTTCGGATTCGGACATGGGCGACAAGCACACCTAGGATCGCATGCGCGGCATTTTTCACAATGCGGGCATTTTTTACCAAAGCAGCCGGGGTCACCGCAGTCGTCGCAAATGCAAGTTTCACACTCTACGCACTCACCGCAACCGGAGCATAGGGGTCCGTCGCAGTCTGAACCCGGACATGTTTTACACGTACAGTTCGGTCCGCAACCTGTCACGCTGCAGTTTCCGCAGTTCTTACATTTCACGCCGGGGCAGTTGCCGGGTCCGGGGACGAGGGGCTTTTTACAGCAGCGGCAGATCCCGCATTCATCGCATTCTCCGCAGCCGGAGCATATTTCTCCGGGACAGCCGGGATCCGGGCAACAGGTACAGTGAGTCGCACACATGTTACAGCCACCGGGTCCTCCACAGGTGGAACATCCTCCAGGTCCACACACTTTCGGATTATTACATGTAGGATGTTCACAGCAGATGCAATGCAATGCGCACCTGTCACATCCGGTACAGGTTCTCGGATTTTTCGGATCACATGTTGGATCTACACAGTGGCCACAGTGGAAATCACATTTTTTACAAACGTCGCAGGTGTAGAGCGAGTCACAGCTGCCTTCTCTACAGTGGATACAGTGATCGTCGCATCTTTTACAATCGGCGATTAAACAAGTATGGGGATTATCGCATTCTAAACAGCAGATGCACGGGCCTCTAAGACATCCATCTTCGCTACACCCGCCACAGCCTGTAACCGTACACTTAGTACCGGGGCATCCTGGGGTTCCGCCCGTAGTTTTAGAGCAGCAGACGCATGGATAATTATCGCATAGAGGGTTAGGACACCCACCGCAGTCTCGGCATACAGGACCGATACAACCTATACCACCCGGGTCATCACAACAGATACAGTGATCATTAATTAAACATCTATTACAAACAAGACATTCCCGTTGGTCTATACATCCATCCTCTATACAGCAGATACAGTGGTTGTCCTTATGACACCGTTCACAAACCGAACATTCGATGAGGTTGTTACAGTCGGTTTCCTCACATTTCGGGCATATACAAGGAGTCTCCCCGCATACATCACAGCACTCGCAGCCCTCGCAATATATACACTTGCCGCATCCGGTGCCACCGCTTGTGCAGGGGGTACAAGATATGACGCAGAGACATTCACAAGGATATTTACCACAGTCTCCACAGGGGCACTCACAAGGATATTTATTACAGACCCCACAGCAAATGCAGTCATCATGAAAATCACATACACCGCATTGAGGACAAACGTCGCAAATGGGAAGATCGGGACATGTGCAAACGCAGCCATCATGCACCTCACACATGCCGCATTTATCACAGACGTCGCAAGCGGGAAGATTAGGACATACGGGAATTGCCGGGCCGCCGACACCAAAAAATGCGTACGGATAAGTATCTCCTCTGGGAGGGATCTGCCAAATGTCATCGAAATCCCAGCCGATATATACACTGTCGGCAATAAATGTGTCGGGAGGGGTCATTTGTGCAGTAGTCCGTCCTTGAGGCCAGGTGCCGCCCTGCGTTGTATTACCGGCTTGGTTTGCAACCGGGGGAGCGTTATTTGCCCTGTCAGAATCAAAGTAGTTTGTTCCTCCAAACTGGCCGGCGGTACCTCTGTCGCCGATAAACCCGCCTCTGCCCGATCCTGAAGCAGTTACTGTACATGCTGCATAGGAATTGTGTATACCAAGAGCAGCTACACCACTGGCAACATGATTACCGGCAAAGCCGCCGACATCATTTCCTCCGTTTACAGCACCGAATACATAAGAGTTGTGGATTCGCGAGGTATTGAACATATTACCGACAAAACCGCCGACATTATTTCTTCCGGTTACATTGACTTGTTCTGCATAAGTAATATGTATTTGTGCACTATTATATAAATTGCCGGTAAAACCACCGACATTATCAGTCGGGGAGGTAACGGTCACGAATGATACTCCGCATCGAGTCACGTTTGCGGTATCATAAATCGTCCCTGCAAAACCACCCACACGACTATTTCCGTCAGCGTTGATCGCTTTAACCGTATTCATAGCCCTGGCATCTGAACGACCGACAGTACTACGCTCTATACGAGCCTGATTATATATACTTCCTGCAAACCCACCGACTGTAAATCCTGCGTTTGTCAGTTCAACATTGACTCCTTTGACGTGATTATTGATAGATCTTGCATCGTTATAAATTTTACCTGCAAAGCCACCTGCATGAGTGTATCGACCTGTTACATCGGTATCCGTAACCGAACTGTTATGTACTTGACCTTTATTGTACAAAACAGCTACAAATCCGCCGACATCGTAAGCGGCAGTGGCGTTTAATGTACCGTCGGGATTAGAGCCGTTTTTAACTATACTGTCTATAACGTGGCTGTTATCTACTCTTGCCCAACCGTATATGGCGGCAGCGAAACCGCCGGAGTAGTGGGTACGGCTGTTAACTCTTGCGTCTGTTACACTACTGTCTGCAACATATACGCGGCAGTATAGAACCCCTGCAAACCCACCGGCATAAGATGTCCCTGCATATATATCGGCATTTGTTACCGAGCCGAAAATATGGGGATCCCTGTGGGGAATAGAACTTAAGTTATTGCAGTTACAGTTGGGAGCATTAACAGCGCCTGCTGTAGCA
>Ga0123356_10002656_pt1 | contig 19002 bp, 8 predicted proteins | sample TergutEmb28metaG_2_FD_92546 | JGI IMG/M metagenome (GOLD analysis project Ga0123356, IMG submission 92546) | Embiratermes neotenicus P3 segment gut microbial communities from Petit-Saut dam, French Guiana - Emb289 P3 | ecosystem: Host-associated > Arthropoda: Insects > Digestive system > Gut ...
AGAAGCGAGTTGATACAATCCGATATTAAAAAGCTGACAATAAGCTTTGGGGGCGTCGTATCCACTTTTGACCCCAATGATATCTTATATATAGAAAGCAAAGGTCATACAGCAACGATACAAACGACCGATAGTGTTCAGACATGTTATGAACGATTGGACGCCTTGAGAAAAAGACTACCTGCCCAGTTTGAACACTCTCACAAGAGTTATCTTGTCAACATGGATCATATAAGGCGAATCGAACGGGACAGATTATTGTTGATCAATGGGGCTGAGCTACCGGTCAGCAAAAGGAAATACAATGATTTCAAAAATACGTATTTCAACTACATTGGCAGCAGTTTCTAAGGGAGATTTGCATTGAACATCGATAGCATACTTACAGTATTGATTTGGATAGCGGGAACAGTATTGATCGGCTATACTGTCACGGTATTACTCACTCCAAAGTATAAGACTTTCATATGCATATTAATATACACCTCGGTCTATATAGCTATGGCAAGTGTCAGGGTTTATCTCTTGGATGTAGCAACCGATCCTTCTATTCTGGCTATAATAATCGCAGTAAATGTTGTTGTAGGCGTTATTTGGCTCTTTCTGTTTACTCTAATAACATGCAAGGAAGGGATCATAAAAAAGCTACTGGTGGCTTTCGTATTAGTTGCTGTTATGGGTCTGGCAGAGTTATGCGCATTCACCTTTTTTTCTATAGCGCGTGGAGATACTATTGAGCTTTCATTCGATAGTTTTGGTTTTCTGGGTCCGTTAGTGGCTTTAGTCTTCCAAATGGCTTTTTACTCATTACTGATGGTTTTTCGAAAGCTTTGGAAGTTAGAGTCGAAGGAGGACTTCGTCAGCTTCGGACTATTTCTTCTTATGCCGATAAGTCAGATATTACTTGTGCTGGGAGCCATGACCATATCGATACAACATGGATACAGTTTCTCTATGTATATCTTTACCGGCGTTATGGTTGGATTTGTAGCAAATCTGGTTTTACTTCGTATACTTTTTACAAATTCTGAGAAAGCAGCACTGAAATCGCGTTTGATGAAGCTTGAGCAGATGCACGAATTGGAACGTTCACGGTTTGAGTCTATTGAATCACGTCAGTATGAGTTGGCAAAGATACGTCATGATTTTAACAATCAACTCGTCACGGCATTTCGGTTGGTTGAGCATAATAAGAATGAAGAGGCATCAGGTATGCTTGATGCTCTCTCTACCGCTTTGACTGATACAAAAGATAAATCTTATTGTATGAATCATGTCGTCAATGCTGTGCTCACTGAAAAGAAGACGGCATGCGAGATAGCAGACATCTCACTTGATGTCAATATTGACCTTGTGGAAGACTGTGGGATCGAAGCTTTACATCTATGCAGTGTCTTTTCAAACCTTCTTGATAATGCAATAAATGCATGTCTCAACATTCCGCATAGCGTAATAACTATTAGCGCCCTTCAAAAAGGTGATTATCTTCACATCAAGTGTATTAATCCTGCTCCGGCTGATAGAAACACAAAACCAGGTAACGGTTACGGCACAAGGATATTATCTGATATTGCCGAGCATTATGATGGCGCTTTTAATGTCGAGGAGCAAAACGGACTTTACTATGCAGTAATATCGCTGATGTGTGCTACGTAAAATGGTAATTTGACAACCAAAATACACATATATTCCTTCTTTTTTGCTTATTAATCGCTATTTTATATTGCATTAAAAACACAACATATGGTATTATGAACAAGTTGTAACCACAACATAGTTTGTAAATAAATTCAAATCAGGAAAAACAAGGAGACGTTTAGATGAGTATTTTCAAAGTGTTTAAGAAATCAACAGCACTGCTTCTGGCATTGGTGATGCTACTTGGAGTTATGACGGTAGCAGCATCAGCAGAGTATGAAGTGGCACTTACAGAAGAAGTGGAGACAGAACCGCTTCCCGATAGTGACCCGGAAGGTGAGCCACTGGATGATGAGCAGCCGGATGACGAACCTCAAGACGACGGGCAAACAAACGAAGACCCGCCGGACAGCGAGCCGCCTGAAGACGATTCACTAGAACTCTCCGAAAGCGCTATGTCTAGTGATAATCCTGATATAACCGCTGACTTTACCGACCCTGTCTTCTTGGCAGAAGTCAGAAAGCAAATCGGCAAGGCAACAGGACCGATATATAAAAGTGATGTTGAGGGAATCACAGGGTTCCGTGGAGATGAAATGAATATTTCAAGTCTTGCCGGTATCGAGCATTTTACAGCACTGGAGGATCTTTCTGTAAGAAACAACCAAATAACTTCACTGGATGTGAGCAATAACATAGCACTGGAGTGGCTTGATGTTTGCTTTAACCAGCTAACCACACTGGATGTGAGCAATAATATAGCACTTTGGTTTTTTGGTGTTTCTGATAACAATCTAACCACACTGAATCTTAGCAATAATACAGCACTTTGGAATCTGCATGCCTACAACAACCAGCTAACAACAATTGTTTTAGGCAATAAACCGGCACTTGAGTGCCTATATGTAGACAATAACAAACTAACCACATTGGATGTGAGCGGGTGCACTGCACTTGAGGATTTTAGAGTCAATGATAACAACCTAACCACACTGGATGTGAGTAAAAACACAACACTGGATTATCTTGTAGTTGACCGTAACCAATTAACGACATTGGATGTGAGCAATAATCCGGTACTCGACCGTTTTAGAGCATACGATAACGAACTAACAAGTGTTAGGTTAAGTCCTGTTGCACCTTATTCTTCAATATATTTAGTGTGGAATCGTATGGTGGACACAAGTGCCATCACAGGCAGGAGCGATATTGTTTGGGACAGTGGGAATTTCTCCTTCAGCCCGCAAAAATCGGAACCTAATTCAAATATATCTTTAAGCCGAACCGGTACGTATTCATTTACATCCAGACCATTAGGCTATGGTGATCAAGAGCCGTTAACTGTTACAATAACTAACACCAGTGATGAGGCGACGGGTGATTTAACAATAGCACTCAGCGGTACGAATGCAAGCAGCTTCACAATATCACCCACGTCATTATCGAGCATTGATTGGGATGATAGTGCAACATTTACTGTTGTACCCAAAACAGGACTCCCCATTGGCACATACACAGCAAAAATCACAGTGAGCGGTGAAAATATTACGTCCAAGTCGTTTGATGTAAGCTTTACGGTAACTAAATCAGAAGGACCGGCTGCACCGACGGAGGTTCTTACGCTTGCAAGCCGCACTACAAGCAGAGTAACACTTAACCCGATATCAGGCGATGTCGAGTATGCGAGGAGTTTGACGAACAGGGCACCAACAGTTGGTTGGCAGAATTCGGTGGTATTTGAAGGGCTGAGACCTAATACAACATATTACTTCTTTGCAAGATTTAAAGAAACAGATACCCATTTTGCGTCCGCTGCAGGTGAAGCATTAGCCATCTCAACTAGTGCGATACCCGTAAGCATCAGCATAACACCGGCTTTCTCAATGGTATCAAGAGCGGAAAGCAATAAAACTGTAGAGTTGACGTTGAACATGTCTGACGATGTTGAACCTGACAGGATTCAATGGAGTTATCTGAGCGCAGTTTTCGAGGAAGATGCAGCAAGTCTTGATGGCATGAAGAAAATCACACTTACTGTGGCAGCGGGTGCACCTATTAGGAGTCATATAGTTTCTGTTGCCGTTACGGTAGCGGGCATTGTATACAGAGCAAACGCCGAGGTCAATGTTATGGAAGAAAATCCAACCTTCCAAAGAGCAAAGCTTGCCGATAACACAGCCGTAATAAACAGGGCTAAAAATGACGCACATCGAAGTGTAGAAGTACCGATCGTGCTCAACTATATACCTGATATAGCTGACAGGACAGTCAGCCTGTTCAGGGTTTACTCACCAGGTAAACCGGAGCTTATGGACGAGCTTACCGCACCCGGCGGTCCGCTGACGGCGAAGCTGAACGATACCAACACCGCTATAGTTATAGACTACAATAAGGATGTATTAAAAAGTAACAGAAACTTTAAAGGCATTACGGTAATCATCGGTAGTGATTCGGATTCTTACAGTTCAAGCACCGTCTTCGTAGATGGAACACTCGACATATCGGTGATAAACAGATTCCCTCAAAAGCTTACTGCAATAGCCGATCAGCTTGATCTGTTCTACGGGAATGATACAGGAATAACATTGATGGATTCCGACGGTGCCGTGTATGAGGTAGAGAAAATAGAACTCAGGAGCAGATCAGCGCTTGGCAAGATATCAGTGGATGAGAAACGTGTTGAACTTCTGCCGGAGAATAAGAAAACAGGCACCATCCCAGTCAGGGTGACAGTAAAACCCGGTGAGTACGACACTCTAAAAGCAAATGGCAGCAATCAACATGATGTCAACATAAGGGTAGTAAACAACACACCAGCTCTCAGACTGTCATCATCGACAGTAACACTGCACGATGACAGAGACCCGAATAACAGAGGCTTCACAGATGCAGCGATGATTCGTCTGCTTACACGCAATGCAAAAATACCTTTTGAGAGTTTTTATGAGATCAAAGATATCGAATCCGTCCAAAGAAAAGGGAATGCGGGGGCAAAAGACATAATCGTTGACGTAGACTATACAATCAGGGATGGTTTTGCAGAGATATACATCAGTCCTGAAGGCGAAACGGCACAAGCAGGCAGGACTAACCTGGAGATATCTTTCTGGGGTTCCGAAAAGACAGTTGTATTACCGCTTACGATAAAGACATTCAACCCGAAAAATCTAAAACCGACAGTGTCCATAAAAACTGTAACGGTAAACACAGACCATGCGGTTGGTTCGGATATCGTAACAATTCCGATAAAGCTCAACGCAGCTAATCTCGCTCTTACCGATTGGCGAGTAATACGTGTAGGCAACAGGACAGGTGGTATTGCCGGATCTGATTTGGATGGTCATATAGAGTTTGACGTCGATGACAACAACATGATAACCTTTAGCGTTAAAGCCGGAGCCAACCTTAACAACTTACTGTCAGGCAACTCAACAAAACGTACAATACCAGTGCGTATAGGCTCAAACGAGCTGATGAGGATGAACGGCATCAAAGATCAAGGCAAGCAAAGGTCTGTTACCGTGAACCTGGTGATAGTAAAATCCGATGTTTCATTTACGGTATCACAAAAAGGCAGGATAGACATAGCTAACCCGCAATCGTTTATTGATGCAACGATAAAGCTTAACAATACATCGGAAAGGATCGAAGATATCTGGCTGAGGGATCAGAAGATGAGTGGCGGCATGCAGATAAAACCGGACGATGTGCCTAGCAAATTCTTCGACGTTGAGCTTACCGGTGCAAATACATTTAGGATCACAGCAAAAGATAATGTGGTACCTCGTTTCAGGCATGGTCTTGGTATTGAAATCAAGCTAGAGGGAAGGACTGAAACTATCAAGTCATGGTCGGAGATACCGGGAACTGACAGGGTCACCTACAAGCCCAACTTCAACATCACGCCAATACAGACAACAAGTAAAGCGTGGCGGTCAGCGGATAACGTCACCTTACGTGCAGCGAGGCCACATACAGGTGACGATATACGCCTGAATCTGACAACACCGGCAAACGTCAAGCTGGGTCATGTCAATATCCAGCAAGTGAGTTTGGACGCTCTCAACTTCGTAGACGAAGACGGGACTCGGATCCCGAATCCATTAGTAATCGAACAAAACGGAGCCAACAATTGGACAATACGCTTCAGGGACGGTATCATCCCATGGGGCACGAGAACTAATACCGCCACAACGACGACACCGCTCAAGAGCAGCTACAACATCAGACTGGAACTCTGGGCTGAGGGCACATATGAAGTCGACAGCGACGGTAATCCTGTACTCGAAAACGGTATTCCAAAAGCATTAGTTAACGGCAAGGCGACGTCAAAACCAACGCTCGTAACAATAAAGGTAAACATCCGCCCGTAAGGTAAAGTAGAAAAAGCGTCGTTCTACCTAGTATAGGAATACTGACACCCCGCTACTCGTTTTCTAACGTGCAGCGGGGTGCTTTATACTGATACTGCTTTATTCAACTGTTTCATTTTTTACTTTATTTTTTCGTCTGCTATAATTTCCTCGACTGCTTCACTCTCTACGCTACCGCTTCTGCCGAGGATCGAGCTCAGTATCTTTTTCCTGAATACGATTATTAAAACCGTTGCAACTACTAATACTGATCCGGTGATAATTGCTATTGTGTAGCTGCCTTGTGATAGGTGGTATCCTAAGAATAGATATATTATCGTGGTTGGAAGGCTGCCTGCGACTACAGCTATGATATACTTCCAAAGTTTGACTTTTGTTTCTGCAAATAGATATGGACCTGCGCCGGATATGAATGGGATCATAAACAGGAAAAAAGCAACGATTTCCGGTTTTTGTATATGCTCGAGACTTTCCTTCGATAGAAGTCCTGGCTTCTTTTTTTTCTGCCTTACCTTCCCTGTAAACATTTTGTCGACTTGACGAACAAAAAACACCACGAACATATTGCCGAGTGCGATTCCTCCAAGAACGATCAGTAATCCCCAGAAAATCCCGTAGGTAAGACCTGACAGTACACCTATCGCTGCAGCCGGTATGAGCGGAATTATCACTTGCAGAGCTGTCAGTCCTATAAGAGACACCGGTCCTCTCCAGCCTAACTCCTCTACCGCTCCTACAACGGTTGACTCATCCTCTCTGTTTTCAATGATTTCGGCAAGTAACGGATACATCTGAGCGATCATTGCGATCAATACGCAGAGAAACACCGCTGCTAAGACCTTATTAAGCACACTTCGTTTGCTCATCTCGTATCCCCTCTTAAACTCACAAAAGCTGTTCACTAATCGTAGTATATCACTTACAGTCAATCGATGCCATAGTCATATTCTGGCGTGACAAAAGCATAAGGTCCATTTTGAGCCTTATGCTTTGTAAGACAGGGGGACGGTTCTACTGTCTCGCTCATTTCGATGAGTGAGACAGTAGAACCGTCCCCGTGTCTTATGCGTTTACTTAAGCTGCTCCGCTTGCAAGTTGATTGTCGTCGGAATCTTCGTTTTTTTCGCTTTTTGTATCCAGAATATATCCGAGGAGTCCGCCTGCGAAAGCCATTACATGTAACGTTGTCCAGAAGTCAACCAATACCATTGTTGATCTCATGTCTTGTGTGAGTATAAACATTATCACTGACAAGATCGCAAGAGCCGCTATCGGTAGAATCATAAGTGATTTTTTACGTTTTTCTTTGTCGTTTTCTTTAACTTCTTCTTCCTCATTCTTTTTATTCACGAGCATGCGGACGACCATCATTACTACGACTGCTATGCTTGCTGCGCTTAGAATCAGATTCCAGAGTGCCCATGAGTCGTTGTTGCCGCTGTCGATAACTGGTCCTGCTGCTAACGGAACGTGATTTTCAGGGATGTTGTAGGTAACAGTTTCTGTCGGCTCTGAAAGCGGTGCTGCCGCGAGTGGTGCCGGTGAGTCTTCTATTTCTATTTCGTCGTCGGTCGGTTCAGTTGGCTCTGTTAAAGTCGTTAATACAACCGGTCCGGGAACTGCAGCAAAGGGTACTACTCCTGGTTCTCCGCCGTCAGCGGGGTCGCCGGGTTGGCTGCCACCGGGGGTTCTGGTGCGAACAGTGATTGTTTCTTCTTCGGGTTCGTTGCCGTCTTCAGGTTCGTTGCCGTCTTCAGGCTCGTTGCCGTCTTCAGGCTCGTTGCCGTCATCCGGTTCATTGCCGTCATCAGGCTCTTTGCCATCTTCAGGTTCTTTGCCGCCTTCAGGCTTTTTGCAACAGGTGCAATCGCACAGTTCGCCGTCACATTCGTCGCATCCGTGGTCTTTGCCACATTCTTCACACACTCCGCAACAAACATCCGAGCAACTCATACATACAGGGTTCGATTCGGTATTATTTTTACCGGTGCAATCAAGCTTGACGTTTGTGCCGTCTAAGTTACCGCTCAAATTGCTACCGATCGTAACCGGTGAGTTACATTTGGGGCAAAGAACGCTGACTGTGAAACCATTACCATAATCCTTAAATATTGTCAGACCGGGTAGATAGATCGGGCTTCCGCTTCCGCAATGTACACGTGCCGGCAGTTCCACTACTCTTACAGGTGCCGGTGTGTTATCGCCTTCGGGTGATTCCTCAGGCTGTGTTTCTTCTCCGGATGCACCTTCTGAACCTGCGTCGCCTTCTGTCGTTCCTGAGTCACATTCTGTCGTTCCAGCATCGCCCTCTGTCGTTCCTGCGTCGCCTTCTGTCGTTCCTGCGTCACTTTCTGATCCTGCGTCTTCCGTCGATCCTGTGTCGCCTGCCTGACTGCTTGTTATTGTCTCTTCTTTTGCCGGAGCCGATGCCTTGCCATCTTCCGTGTCAAGTGCTATTGCGATTATCGGAATCATTGCACCTAACAACAATGCAACTACCATTATCAGCGTTAATAGTCTTCTTAGAGTTTTCATATTTCTGAACCTCCTTGTTTTTTTTTGAGTTTCTTTTGTGTTTGCTGTGTAAATCCAAAATAGTCTACAAAAATGAACAGAAAATTAAACTGGCACGGGTTAGCGTTTTTTGGCATGAACTGTTATTTTGACTCTCATTTTTATCCAGATTATGAATAAGAAATGAACGCAAAGCTCTAAATTATTGACATTAATGGTCGCTAATGACTATTGTAAACCCGGTGGTATTACTGTACAATTTAGGGGATGCTAGAAGTTAAATAGCGTCGAAGGGGTGTGAAAACTCGTGAAGATAATAGTATGCGATGACACTGCTGAAGAAAGGAACTCTTTATGTCGCGACATTGAGAAATACCTTGGCGATATAAATTGCGAGGCCAAGCTTTTGGTTTACGACAAAAGCGAGACTCTTGCCGGCGAGTTATCTTCATTCAAGCGCAATGAAGTCAGTCTCGCATTTTTGGATATTTACATGCCGGGTCTAAACGGGATCGAAGTTGCTAAGAAAATAAGAGAGACCGACAATGACATGGTTATCATTTTTACCACATCAAGTCCTTACCACGGGTTGGACGGGTACTCTGTGAAAGCGTTCCAATACTTGGTGAAGCCTGTGCATTATTCAAAGCTCAAAGAAACTCTTGACGACTGTATTGAGATTTTTGCCGATTCATTGCGTTATATAGAGGTGATCGCCGACAAGGTTCCTGTCCGAATACCGATGAAAGATATCATATACATCGAGATAATGGCGCACTACGGTCTTATATACACCCCGGCAGGCATAATAAAAAGCCGCTTCACCCTTGATGAAATGGAGAAGCAGTTAGCCGGAGACGCTTTCCTTAGGACACACCGCAGCTTTATCGTGAACATGCGTTATGTAAAGAGAGTTACAGATACTGATTTTCTTATGAAAACAGGCGGACCCGTTCCCATTCGCCGTACCGACAAAGTGAAAATCAAGCAAACCTATATGGATTTTGTGTTCTCAAGAACGAGGGGAGAATAAGATGGCTGTATCCAGTTATGTCAGTATTGCATTGAGCATTCTTTGTATCGTTATTTCCTTAATCGTTTTGATCTGTCTACTTCTTGAAAGAGATAGACGCTCAAATCTGACACGCTTTTTCGGTTATTTGATTATTTCAAACATCGGTATTATTGCATCCGATGTTGTTGCATATATTGTAGATGGAAAAACCGGACTTTTTGCTTTTTATGCAGTCCGTGTATCTAATTTTCTTCATTATTCGTTCGGTGCCCTGATTTTAGCAACTATGACATTTTATATTCTGGCGCATTTGGATTTGAAAGTCAGGATCCCGCAGAGATTAAGAGATGCTGTTTTATCTCTCTGCGCACTTTCACTTATTTTGACTGTTGTCTCGCAGTTTAGCGGCATATACTACTATATAGATGAGTTTAATGTGTATCATAGAGGGGATGTTTTCTGGTTATCTCAGATACTCCCAATGGTCGGGATGCTTATGAACATGGTCATCGTGTTATATTATCGCAAGGTATTTGAACGAAAGTTCTTAGTTTTCTTTCTTGCATATATGATCCTGCCGATGTCGGCATTATGTTTGGCTCTGATATATTATGGAATAACATTTATAAATATAGCAACGACATTGTCAGCACTTATTCTTTATATAGGCGTTCAAACAGAGCATACCCGCAATATGTCCCTTCGTATAAGGGATATGGATATTCAACAGGAGCTGCAGGGCGAGCATTACAAAATGCTCCGGAATCACATCGATGAAACAAGACGGGCGCGGCATGATCTGCGGCATCATTTGTCTGTATTCCTAAGTTTCATCGATAAAGGAGAAACCGGGAAGTTAGTCGATTATATCAATGAGTATCAGGCATCATTGCCGGAGGATACCGGAATTACATTTTGTGAGAATTATGCGGTCAACTCTATTTTATCCTATTACGTTGGGATAGCGAAAAAGGAAGGAATCAATGTCACTGTGCATACGGAGCTGCCTGAAAAAACAGGCGTGAGCGATACTGATTTGTGCATAGTCTTCGGAAACTGTGTTGAAAATGCAATCGAAGCATGCCGTAATGTGACAGAAAATAGATTCATTACAATTAACTCGGAAACCATCGGAGACATGCTTTCGGTTACAGTTGACAACAGTTTTGACGGAGAACTCACGAAAAAGGGAGATGTTTTTTTATCACGTAAACATGACGGTGGTATCGGGATTTCTTCGGTTAGAATTGTTGCCCATAAGTACAACGGAGAAGCACGTTTTAAAGTGAGTGGCAATGTGTTCCAGGCATCGGTTTTGCTTTTAATTGCAGAGTGACAAAAGTGAAAAGGTTCAAAATGAACCTTTTCAAAAGTATAAGTCCCAAAATGGGCTTTATTAAATTTTAGCCTCTTAGGAAGGGGCTTTTTGTTTTGCTTCGTTTCCCGCTTTGCTGAGTTGTTTGGTTTGAAAAGTTTCCCGTTTCGCCATCCATTTTAGGACAAGCATCAGAGCTATACCTGCCGCTGCGCAACATGAGGCAATTATAAAGGCGGGGTACATCAGGTTAATATCGGTGGCTGCAATGTTTTTGTAGTAGCCTGCGATTTGCGATGAGATGATAGCACCCGAGCCGAAGCCCAAGAGCACAAAACCGTAGTTTGCAGCCATGTGTTTTGCTCCAAAGAGGTCTGCTGTGAGTGATGGGAATGTGCCAAGTATTCCACCATAGAAGAATCCTACAAGTGCTATGAGGGCATACACCCAATACCCTGTTGTTATATTTACAAAGAGAGAAAGTGCTGCTGTTCCGGATAGCAAGACCAATATCGTATTTGTCCTGCCAAGCCTGTCGGAAACCATTCCCCAAATCAGGCGTCCAAGCGAGTTTGTCATTGAAACTGCCAGAACCCCTATTGTTGCAGTTTGCGTAAGCCCTTTTGCTACCGCGATCGGTTTTGCAAAACCGATGATCATCAGTCCACCCATACAAGCAAGCATCAATGTCGCAAAGATCAAATAAAACTGCGGTGTTTTCAGCATTTCCGCTGTTGTGCAACTCTTTTCCTCTGTGGCTGCTGCAATATGATTCGATGCGGTCTTATCTGCCAAATACCCATCCGGAGGGTTTTTCATGAAGATGCTCCCGATGGTACATACTATCAGAAAAACAAAACTCAATACCAAAAAGGTTCTTGGCTCACCAATTCCTGCACCTCCAAACGTGGTTATAAGGTTTTCGATTATAGGTGTAAATACCACGCCGCCAAATCCGAGTGCTGATACGATTACTCCTGTAACAAGTCCTTTTTTATGCGGAAACCATTTTTGGGCGCAAGCAATCGTCGTGGAATATGTAAATCCCATTCCGATACCACCCATTACACCGTATGTCGCCCAAAGCATCCATCCGTAACCCGGTGTTACAAATGATGCAAGAAAGAATCCGATGCTCAGTATTATTCCGCCTATGAATACAACAAGACGCGTGCTGTATCTGACAGCGAGTTTGCCGCCAATCACGCTTCCAATGGTGAGTGTTGCCAGCATGAGCGAAAACGTAAGCCCTGCTGCTGCGTTGTCACCGTTGAAGATGCTGTCTGCTATTCCTGTTTGAAATACACTCCAGATATATGCGATGCCGAGGGTGTGTTGGATCAAGATCGCTGCGAGTACGGGATAGATACTTTGCTTTTTCATTTGGGGTCGCCTCCTTTGCCGACTGTGTGTCGACGTATGCAAAAAGAAGCACCCGGAACAATCGTCTGCCGATCGTCCGGGTGTATGCTTTTGCTGCTTGATCACAGTCTGGACATACTCCTATGGACAACCGGCTCGCCAATAATAAGCAGCCCAAAAACCGAAGCTATAACGACTTCGTTGTTAATAAGGCTTATTATACGTCTGCGGTTGTTCATTTTTATATCTCCATGCCTGTGATGTCATGCATAATAATACAATCATGCGTCAGTTGTCAAGGGTTTTTATCCACATTATTTTGCTATATATCTATGCTGGTTTTATGCATTATTTTGCTAGCTTGGCTTTGTAAGCTCAGGGACAGAGCAAGCTCTGTCCCTGAGAGGTTAGTATTAATGCCATCATCCTGTCGGTGGCATGTTCAGCGGGCGGATGTTTACGCGCACTGTTATGAGCGTTGGTCTTGACATCGCCTTGCCGCTCCCTAGTGCGGTTGGGTTATCGCCGTCAAGCACATAGGTGCCCTCGGCCCAGAGCTCCAGCCTGATGTTATAGCTGCTCTTGAGCGGTGTCCTTGCTGTACCTGCTTTGTTTGTTGTACCCCATGGTACTTCGCCGTCCTTAAAGCGTATCGTCCAACTGTTTGCTCCGTTTTGTTCGATCACTAATGCATTCGGTATCGGAGTCCCATTTTCATCTTTTATAAAATATAGGTTATCCAAACTAGCCTGCTGGATGTTTACATGACCCAGTCTGACGTTTGCGGGTGTTGTCAGGTTCAGCCGTATATCGTCGCCTGTGTGCGGCATTGCTGCTCGTAAGGTGACGTTATCCGCTGACCGCCATGCTTTGCTTGTCGTCTGCACCGGTGTGATGTTGAGATTGGGTTTGTAGGTGACCCTATCGCCTACTCCTGTCTCACGCCATGATGTGAGTGTCCCGCTTTCAAGCTCAACTACTATAGCAAGGCTATACCTGAAACGCGGTACTACATTATCTATTGCTTTGATCCTGAATGTGTTTTCTCCGGGTATATGTACGGCTTCGAAGAGTGTACTTGTATCAGTCGGTATGATTTGATTGCCGGAAGCGTCTCTCTTTTGTTCCAGCAGCCTTACTCCCAAGATCCTTCCGGATGTATTCTGAAGCTTTATCGTTGCATCTATTGCAGACTCCGGGTTAGCAATGTCTATCCTGCCTCTTTGTGATACCGTAAATGAAGCATCGGTTTTTGTTATCACCAGATTCACGGTAACGGTTCTTTGTTTCTTCGGGGTGTTTGCGGTACCGTTCATGCTATTTAGTTCGGGCGAGCCAATGCGTATCGGTATCGTATTTTTTGATTTACCATTAAGCAGACTTTCAAGATTAGCTCCGTCTTTTACCCCAAAGGTAATCATGTTGTTGTCACCGACGTTGAAATCAATATGCTTGTTCATTTCAGTTTCGGTAACACCACCACCTACGCTTATTATACGCCAGTCGGGGAATGCAAGATTCGCGGCGTTGAAGTTTATCGGTATTGTAGCAATATCTGTTTCTGGAGCGTGGTTTACGTTTACCGTTACAGTCTTTGTTGACAGTGATGGTCTGAGGCTACTCGGGTTGAATGTCCTTACATTAAGCGTTAAGATGACCGGTCTTTCAGCACCCTTGAAACGTATCTCCAGATTGGTCCTACCTGCTTGTGCGTTACCGCCGCCTTCAGGGCTGATGTATAGCTCTGCAAAACCATCCCTGATTTCATAACCCACTTCGACCTTTATGTCATTTCGTCCCGCAGGCAAGTCTCTTTTGAATGAACTGATACTTTCGATTTCATAATAGCTTTCAAACGGTATCTTTGCATTGCGTGTTAGCAGTCGTATCGTTGCAGTGCCCTTGAAGTTGCTGTTAGTACCAGCACTGTCATTGAGCAGTGTTACTGTCGTTGCTGACAGTCTGAGACTTGGTGTATTGTTTACTACCCTTAAGTTTATATTGTGTAAATTATTGTTGCCCTTCTTAAGGCTGATATACTCTCCGGAGTCAACCTCTACCGTAACGGGGATGCTGCCTGTGCGGGCACCATCCTGGAGCTTAACACGGTTGCCGACAATGTCTATCTTTGCGGAACTGTTTTTGGGAGTTATGCGTGTCACCACATACTCGACACCGTCGGAATCTACCAATGAGACTTCCGTTTCATTCCTATAGAATAAATCAAGCTGGTCGGCTCTTACTGTAAGCTTTTGCGGGAATCTTTCTATCACTGATATGTTGAGTCTTCCTCTTGCTACTACATCTCCGATGACAACTGTAATGTCAGTAAATTTTCCGTTACGACCTGTTTGGGTGGCTGTGTTGATAGTTATTGCTGTACTTTTATCATTTAACTCCGCTGTCAAGTCGGTTATCTCGGTCCTGTTAGTGTCGTAATTCCTATACAGCTTGACTGCCGTGTCTGCCGGTATATAGTTGAGTACGATCGGCACTTCAACACTCCGGTTGTCGAACTTCTTTGCCCTGTTTATTACTGCTGTGATATCTGCAAGCCTTGCTGTACGGATTGGAGGTGTTTCTTCAACTATGTTGACCTCGGCGCGTGCTCTGTATACCACACCGTCTATAGTTACGGCTACAGACACTGCATGACTTCCAAGAGGTGCACCCGCTACAAGCCTAAGCTTGGCTTCCCAGTTGTATGGACTTTCATCAGTAAACACATTATCATCAAAACTCCACACGATGCTGTTAGCATCCACGCCTGGCGGCAAGTCCACTTCAAGATTGACAGTTGTTAATTGCCCGACTGTTGCTCTTGAGTACGACGGAGATATGCTGATACTTGCGGGGATCATGTTTGTTGTTACGGGGAGCGGATCGCTTGCTGCTGACGCTAAATGCGTTGCTGTTTCCTTGTATCTGGCAAAGAAGTAATGTGTTGTATTTTGTGTAAGATTGCTAAATACTGCATTATCCTGCCAGCCTGTGAATGGTGCTCTATTTGTTAAGCTCATTGCATACTCGATATCAGAGCCCTGCACAAGAGTCACGCTTGTTGTCGTGCGGGCTAAGCTTACCTCAACTGGCTTAGGTGGTGCATCACGGGTTGCTTTTGTTACCGTAAAGCGCACATTAAACGACCTGGACTCTATATTTGCACCACCGCTTACTGTCACGATCGCAGAGTATGTACCGACGGTGAGTCCCGTATTGGGCACGATGGTGAAAAAGCGTCTACTGCCCGCTGTCATACTTGGAATGCTATCTTCTGACAATGAGAAACTGGTTGCATTTTCGCCACTTAGTGCTATTGCTAAATCACCTGTTGGTGCATTCCCTGTGTTTGTTACTGTAACGTAAAGTGGTGTTTGATTCTCAAAAGTATATCCAAATGGTCTGGATGCAATAATTCGTGTTCCGGTTCTGTCTAAAGATATACCGTAGGAGTAATTATGTTTCTGCGGGCTGAACTGGAAAGAAATCCATCCACTAATCTGTTCATCCCAAGGTATGTCGTTCCTGCCTGTGATTGCACTTGTATCATCCATGCGGTTATCTCTAACATCGATTCCACCATAATGTGCGGTGTTGCTAAGTATAACTTCTGTCAGTTCGTTATTATCTGCAAATATAACCGCCAGTGCTGCATTATTACTCACATCAAGTGTTGTAAGTTGGTTTCCACTGATATAAAGATTCTCTAAAGCAGTATTATTACTCAGATTAATTCTGGTTAGTTGGTTACGACTAACATTCAGAGTCTCCAGTTTAGCATTATTGCTCACATCAAGTGTTATTAGGTTATTATTAAGAGCGAACAGAATCTCTAGTGCAATATTATTGCTAAAATCCAATGTAGTTAATTGATTATCGCTGATAGCAAGAGCATATAGCTTAGGATTTTTGCTAACATCCAGCGCAGTAAGCTGATTCGAGTTAATTTCAAGCCACTCAAGTGCCTCGTTATTACTGATATCTAACGATGTTAGCTGATTCCAATTAAGATTAATACCCACTAGTGCTGTATTTTTGCTTAAATCTAGTTTAGTTAGCTTGCTCCCTTCAACACCAAATAATTCCAGTGCTGTATTTTTACTTAAATCCAGTGTGGTTAAGTTGTTACCATTTATATAAAGTTCTAGAAGTTTCGTATTTTTACTCAAATCCAGTGTAGTTATATTATTATCATAAACAATTAGTTCTAGCAGTTCTGTGTTATTACTCAAGTCCAGTGTAGTTAGTTTGTTTATACCAATTTCCAGATACTTAAGTGCTGTAAAATGCTCGATACCAGCAAGACTTGATATGTTCTTATCATTTGCAAATAAATATTTGATTCCCTCAACATCGCCTTTTAGTATTGGTCCGGTAGGCTTGCCTACAAGTTCCCTGACCGCAGCAAGGAAGTTCGGACACGTGAAAGATGCGGTGATGTCACCTGGAACTGTTTGTGTAACCCTTTGCGGAGAGTAGCGGAACCAAATAAAACCAGCAACCCCTGTATCCCAAGGTATCTCATCCCTGCCAATAATGTAACTTTTATTTTCCATACGGTTTCGGCTCACATCGATTGAAGTGTATTCTGCATCAGGGTTCAGTATTATACTTGTCAGTTCGTTGCTAAATGCATTAATTTCAGACAAAGAAGGGTTTTTGCTCACATCCAGAACTTCTAAGTTATTAGATCCAGCTAACAGTTGCGTCAAGTTTGTGTTTTTGCTCACATCCAATGCATTCAGTTGGTTACGTGAGACTCTAAGCGTTACCAGTGCTGTATTACTTCCCACATTCATTTCTTTTAGTTGGTTGTCTTCTACATGAATATCTTCCAATAACGGATTGTTTCTTACATCCAGTTCTTTTAGGTTGTTTAAATGGGCATCAAGATGCGTCAAGTTACTATTTTTACTCACGATTAATTCTTCAAGGTTGTTATTGTAAACATGGAGACGCTCCAACGCTACATTACTGCCCACATCCAGTTCGGTTAGGTGGTTCTCGTGGGCATTTATCCATGTTAGGGCAACATTGTTTCTCACATTCAGTTCTTCAAGTTGGTTGAAGCCGACAAAAAGATGTCCCAACAAAATGCTATCACTCACATTTAGCTCTTTTAGTTGGTTGTTTTCGACATAAAGCGAACCAAGTGCCGGATTATTGCTCACATCCAGTGTGGCTAGGTCGTTATTACTAGCCCACAGTTCAGTAAGCGCAGTACTATTACTTACATTAAGTGTGGTTAAGTTATTGGCATCGGCATAAAGGGTCGCTAGCTTAGTATTTTCGCCCAAATCCAACTCTTTTAGTCGGTTGTTTCTTACATTAAGCCACGCCAGATTAGTAAAGTGCTCTATACCTGCAAGGCTGGAGATGTTTCTTTCTGAAATCCATAAAATTGAAATTTTCTCAACATCGCTCTTTAGAATCCGCTCTGGGTATGGTTTTTTGATTTCCTCTAACGATCTGACCGCTGCAAGAAAGTTCGGACACTTAAAGTCATCAGTGATGTCGATGTCATCACTGAGAATGGCATTTTCGGAGAACTCTATTAAGTCATCATCAGGCAACCCACTATTCGGCTGCTCAATGTTTGTTTGCCTGTCTTCCGGTAGCTCATACCCGGGTTGCCCGTCATCCGGGGGTTCAACCGACAAATCGTCTTCCGGTTCATTATCGGGAAGCGGTTCTGCCTCCTCGTTTTCCGCAAGTGTCGTTTCGTACTCTGCTGATGCTGTTACCGGCATTATTCCTAGCAGCATTATTAACGCCAATAGTAATGCTATTGACTTCTTAGTTGTTTTGAAAATACTCATCAAGCGTTCTCCTCTTTGATGTGATTTTATTTGTGATTTCATTGACAAAATTCTAATATGCAATATGTATTCATTTTTAACCAAATAATTTTATCACTATATTGCATTGATTTTGGTGAACTTTCTATTAATTACTAACTGCTATCACAGCTCCTACAATTATATGTATCCGAATCATATCCAACATAAGCATTCAAAAAACTCGCTGCTATGATTAGCAACGAGTTTTTTATTAAGCAATCCTTATCTCAGCTTCTCCAGCAGTTCTTCTACACCTTTTACCATTGTTTCCATGCAACCGCTTTCGAAAGGGGATTTTAAGCCGGCTTCTGCTATGAGGTCGGTAAACTTGCGTGTTCCTGCTTTCTTTAGTAGGTCGATGTAGCTTTGCCATGCTGCTTTTTTGTTTGTTTCCATCCATAGTCGGTACTGGATGGAGCATACTTGTGCAAGGCAATAGTCGATATAGTAGAACGGGTGTATGTATATGTGCAGTTGGCGCTGCCAATGTCCGCCTTTGCCAAAGAATGGGTCATCTTCGTAGTCGAGGTGTGGTTTATATTCTCCCTCAAGCTTCTTCCATGCTGCTTTGCGCTCTGCCGGTGTCATGTCAGGGTTTTCGTATATGATGTGCTGGAACTCGTCTACCATGCAACCGTAAGGTATAAAAGCAAGTGAACTTGCCAGATGCATATACATATATTTGTCTGTGTCTTCTTTAAAGAACAGGCGCATCCAGTCTGCGGTGAAAAACTCCATTGCCATTGAATGGATCTCCGCGACATCGGATGTGTAATCCTGGTATTCAAAGATGTCGATGTCTCTTGCAACATAGCAGCAGAGTGCATGTCCACACTCATGGGTCAATACGTCAATATCTTCGCTGGTGCCGTTGAAGTTTGCAAAGATAAACGGTGAGCCGTAGTCCGGCAGGAAGTGACAGTAGCCGCCTCCCATCTTCCCTTC
>Ga0123356_10002657_pt1 | contig 19000 bp, 19 predicted proteins | sample TergutEmb28metaG_2_FD_92546 | JGI IMG/M metagenome (GOLD analysis project Ga0123356, IMG submission 92546) | Embiratermes neotenicus P3 segment gut microbial communities from Petit-Saut dam, French Guiana - Emb289 P3 | ecosystem: Host-associated > Arthropoda: Insects > Digestive system > Gut ...
CACCAACATTAAAAAACGTATCTACAGCCATTAATTGAAAAATAACCCTCAAACAAAGCCGTAATTATGTCGCCATAGCGGTTAAACCGCGGCATAGATATAATTCAGCGGGATTTCAGGTTTCATATTCGGCAGTTGAAAACTTTTTTTTGCATTAATTTTGCATCCTATTTGTGACGAACATTTTAGGTCGTTTGAGTTTGTTTATCTATTTTTGGTAGTTTGATAGGTGACAAAATATGTCTTGCCAGTTCCCACTCAAACTGTGAACATGCGTATTTGAGTTTTAGGATGCTTGTGTTACTTGTGCCCTGAAACCCTGGAAAATTGCCTACCATACGTAAAAAGTTTGAAAAACCTGTTAAACGCTAATAAGGGCTTAAAAATGGTAAGTTACAGTTTTTGTGTAGTTATAAATTTTATACCTACATCCAAAAGAAGAACTGACAATTTTAAGTTTTAATTGCTGTTTTACGGTTTTTCAGACATTTTTGATTATCGTAGGTGTAAAAACTCGAGAATTTAGGTTGTATATGTGTGCTCATATGTGTAAAGATATAATCAAGACCTGTTTGAAATGCATCTAAACAGAATGGGGTGGGTTGAAACTTTTTGTGTGTTGGTGGTTGGTGTTTTTTGTTGGTTTGTTTCTCTTCTTGTGTGTTAGGTGTTTTGCCTTTTGATGTGCGATATCTTTTATAACATCGATAGTGAAATGCGTAGGTAAATTGGATGGGGTCTAATGAGTGCAAAATGGCGCAGAAGCATTAAAAATCGTAAGTGGCTAGATTTTGGTGATGATGAAGTTGACGAGTTTGTCAAAGGTAAGCCAAAAACTTTGCGATCTGATCCTATTAAGCCTGTTAAATGTACTCGGCATGGTCACAGTTTTAGAATTCCAAAAAATTTTAGTAAGCGTAAATTTGGTGACCCTAAACCCTTGATTGATATTTTTCAAGAGAATAATTGGATAACTATAGTCGCGGAAATCGCAGGCTTTAATAAGGAATCCTTCAAGATAAATGTGAAAGACCAGAAAATTACGCTGTCCGCAAAATCAAAAGAGCGCAGATATTATAAAAGTTTAAATCTGCCGAAGGTAGTCATTCCCAACGATATCCATACAACTTTCAAGAACGGCGTACTGGAAATAAAATTAAAAAAAGCAGATTCACAACAAACAATAAACAAAAGAAGCTGATTAGAATATGCCTCATAAACTTAGAAAAATACGAAAAACAAGAGGTTCACGAACACAGGGTTACGGAAGAATCGGTCAACACCGCGATGCGGGCAGTAAAGGCAACCGAAAAGTTGGACGACACAAACACCTCTGGAGTAAAGTTGTTACTTATGAACCTGATTATTTCGGAAAACATGGCTTTACATCTCCACAAAGTCTCCATAAAAGAGAAAACACTATCAATCTTCAAAAGTTAATTGAAATCGCTGAAACTAGCACAGTTAATTTAACTGACCTGGGTTACACCAAGCTATTAGGTACTGGACGGATGACAAAAGCCTTAACTGTTACTGTATCCACTTGTTCTAAAGCAGCCGAAGAAAAAATCGTCCAAGCGGGCGGAAAAGTAATCACAGATTCTCAAGAGAACGGAGAGTAAAACTAACCTTGGCTGGAAGATTTCTTAGTATATTCAAGCCCATCGGCAGAATTTTGCCTGAAATAAAGAAACCTACACGTAAAGTTTCCTTTAACGAAAAAATTTTCTGGACCGCGCTTGTTTTAATTATCTTCTTAGTCATGACTGAAATTCCCCTCTATGGCGTCAGTTCAGATATGCAAGACCAGTTTGGTCAGATGAGGGTTATTTTTGCTTCCAATAAAGGAACTCTAATGGAGTTGGGTATCGGCCCAATCGTGACGGCTGGTTTGATTCTCCAATTGCTTGTCGGTTCGTCAATGATTAAATGCGATATGTCTAATCCTGAAGATCGAAGTCTCTTCACTTCAGCAAGTAAAGTTTTCTCTATCGGACTTACTGCTTTTCAAGCAGGTGCGTACATCATCAGTGGTATGTATGGTACACTTACTATACCAATAATGCTTGTTATACTCTTACAATTGATAGCTGCTGGCCTAATTGTGATGCTTCTCGATGAACTACTTCAAAAAGGCTGGGGTCTAGGTAGCGGTATAAGCCTCTTTATCATGGCAGGTGTTGCCCAAAACATATTATGGTCAATGTTTTCACCACAAACTGGTCTATTCGTAGGCGCCTTATCTGAATTACTAAACGGTACCATGTCAACATTTGACTGGGTAGTAGGTACCGCTAATGGTTTACCATCACTAATTGGTTTCATTGCAACTATTGTCGTGTTTATAGTAATTATCTATATGCAAGGTGTCCGCATTGAGTTACCAATAACCTATGCAGGCTACAAAGGCTTCCGCAGCAGATATCCAATTAAACTATTATACGTAAGCAACTTGCCTGTCATCTTTGCTGGCGCATTATTTGCAAATGTATTCTTCCTTACACAATTGCTATGGTCACGATTCGGACAATCCGGTTCAACATTAACCATTTGGTTTTTCAGAATCTTTGGTAACTATACTCAAACACTTGAGGGCTCAGTCCAATGTGTTGGCGGTCTAGCACTTTACGTGACTCCACCTCACGGAGTAATTGCTGTTGCAAATCACCCTGTACAGGCAGTGGTGTATCTTGGTATATTGGTGCTTTTCTGTGCTATCTTTTCGCTAACATGGCTTGAAATTGGCGGCTTAGGTCCAAATAAAGTAGCTAAGCAACTCATGGACAGTGGCATGCAAATTCCAGGCTATAGACGTAGCGAAAGACCAATTGAACAAATACTAAAGCGCTACATTCCAGTAGTTACAGTGCTTGGCGGTGTAATAGTTGGTTTAATAGCTGGCCTTGCAGATTTCCTAGGTGTTTTCGGCTCAGGCACTGGTATATTGCTGTCAGTAGGTATCATCTATCAGTACTATGAACTGTTGATGCGTGAACGAGCTGCAGAAATGTTCCCCGCCTTTAGAGCAATACTAGGCGAATAACCCAATTAGGCTTCTACAGCCTCATTCTTTTATTTTTTTAAATTACAAGTTTGTACAAATATTTTGTGAACGGTTATTTTTTATCTTGGTCGTATTCGCCAGTTTTTATTTTATCTATAAGTAACTCAACAAACTCTATTGGCCACACATCATCACATACATCATTTGTGAGAATGTTTCTTTTATTAAAAAATGATATTAAATCGTTTTTTAAAAGTAAAATGAGCATAAACTTGTGCCCATAGGTTTGTTTGAACAAGGAATACTTTGAGGATTGTTTTAAGTTCATTTCATAATGTGGTTCAAGAACAATTTTTCTACCATTAATTTCTTTGTCTAAAATAAAATCTGGTGTATACTGGTCTCCTGGTAATGGAAAGGTAATTGTTTCATAACCGTAGGGGATGTGCATTTGCATTAGCATTCGTGCGGTTTCTTTTTCCCAGCCACTTTTGTAGTGGCTTAACTTTTGATGATGTACTTGAGGTTGCTCTGTAACTTTTTGTATTTGTTCAAAAAATTGCAAGGCTTCTTTTAGGGTATTTCGATTAAGTCTTTTGCGTTTAAGCCATCTGCCTAAAAGGAAAAGGGGGTAATCTATTTTTGCGGGGTCCATAGGAAATTTTTTTTTGGCATAGTCAGTAATTTTTTGTTGCGCTTTTAAGGCGGCGTTTTCATCTTTCCATAAATACGGTATTGTAGCGTTTATCAGACCTAGGCTTATTGCAACGCTGGCGTTTTCTTTTGTTAAAGGTACTAGTAAATCTTCAGGTTTGTATTGTTTAAAGAGTTCAAGATCAGGTTCTAACCGTACCATCCAACGCATGTATGTCCATGCTTTGTCTTTATGTATGCCTCTCATGTGTTCAATGCTTTTAGTTAATTCTTCGACAAAATCTTTAGGTTTAACAAATTTTTGTGAGTAACGTATTAAATCTCTTTCAGCTTTGAATTTGACAAAAATGTTTACTGCGGCTAAAGTTTCAGCAATGACTTCTTTGCGTGGGCCTAGATAATTGTAAAAACCATATTTTATGATTTCTTCATTAAATAAGTGGGGTTTAGTTATTTCAAAAAGACGTGGAGTTCCAAATTTTTTATGTAAATTAATGAGCAGATTTCTGGCATTTTCTGAAAAACCTACCATCTGATCGTCAAGAATTGATGCGGCAAGCAAAAAATAATGTGCTGCTTTCTTTTTCTCTTCATAATCTTTTGAGTAAGGATTAAACAGTAACCGAGGGCTCATTCTTTTGTCCCATTGTACATCAGTAATGTTTGTATTAGTTCTTACAAACTTTGTCAGTAAAGAGTGCAAATCGTCGGTGGTGGTTACCATTTAACATTTTCCTCACACTATTACTTGTAGATTCAGCTTTTAATAATTACCTAATCTTTTATTTGAATAACTGTTTTTATATCACTATCTTGCACTTTAAAAGATAACTTGAGAATAGTCTTGGTGTGTGTTGTATGGGTAAAATCAGTAAAAATGGTTATAAACAAGGAAGAAGGTTACGCATACATAATAAGTATTTCAAGTGAATAATCATGTCGGCACCAGAATGGCTTATAACTGTACCCACTGCAACAGTAGTCCTTATGGCTATTATGTTTGCAACATCCCTAGTTTTGCAGACAACTAATCGGGTACTTATTAATCGTTTTCTAGGTTGGGATAATTATCGTTCAATGCAAAGGGAATTGTCTGCGTTTCGAAAAGAAAGCATGGCTGCTGCCCGTTCCAAGGATCCAAAGCAGCTTGAGAAAATGAAGAAAAAGCAGTCACAAATTAATGCTATAAATGCTAAAATGATGAAACCTCAAATGCTTAATATGGCTATATCTGTTGCTGTCATGCCTGTTTGGTTCTCTCTAAAACCCATTTTTGACGCAGCACAGATAAATGGTGTAGCTGGTGTGGCTATTATACCTCATTTTGGACCGTTGCCATACTGGGCTTGGTGTATGATTTCGTCTTTCTTCTTGGGAGCTCTATTGATGCGAATCTTTGGTACAACGCTTCTTGAATAGTGAGAACTGTCATGTCTGCAAATAATAATAATGTCTTAAGCGATACCCGTAAACCCATTATTCTTTGTATTTCTGGAATGGCTGGTACAGGTAAAAGTACGCTTTCTAAAAAGATAGCTAAAAAATATAATTTAAAATGTTATTCTGGTGGTGATGCTCTTAAAGAGTTAGCTAAAGAGGCTGGTTATGAGATAACTGGTGAGGGTTGGTGGGAAAGTCCTGAGGGTCTAAGTTTTTTGGAGTGTCGAGTTAATGATCCTCAGTTTGATAAAGATGTTGACAGCAAGTTGATTGGTTATGCAAAGCAGGGTAATGTGTTGCTTGATAGTTGGACTATGCCTTGGTTGCTTAAAGATGGTTTTAAAATTTGGTTGATGGCGTCTTTTGATAAGCGTGCGGCACGGGTGGCTGAGCGGGATAAGATGAGTTTTGAGCAGGCGTTTGCTGTTCTTAAGGAGAAGGAGGCTCAAACAAAAGCGATTTATAAGAAGCTTTATGGTTTTGATTTAGGTGAAGATTTTGTGCCTTTTAATTTTATTTTGGATACTGATAATTTGAATGCTGATCAAGTGTTTGCTGTTCTTTGTCAAGTAATTGATAATACCGTTTGTACCTGTTAATTCGTGTATAGCTATGTAGATGTTGTAATTGTGTTCTGTTGTTTTTTTAAAATTTAACAAGATGTAACATATGTTTATATCGGAATGTATATGTGCAGTTACTAAAAGTGCTGTTATCTGTCAAAGAGAGGGGTATGTGTGTTTAAAATCTTACGGTATCTAACATCTAAAGAATGGTTAATGATAGGTGTTAGTTTAATGTTTATTGTCGCGCAGGTTTGGTTAGATCTTAAACTGCCTGATTATATGAATGAAATCACTATCCTTGTTCGTACGCCTGGTAGTGCTATAATGGATGTTTGGGTTACTGGTGGTTATATGCTTCTGTGTACCTTAGGCAGTCTTGTAGCTGCAATTATTGTTGGCTTTTTTGCGGCGCGTATCGGTGCATCTTTTTCTCAGCGGTTGCGTAGTTTGTTATTTAATAAAGTTGAATCTTTCTCACTAGAAGAGATTAACCGTTTTTCCACTTCCAGTCTGATTACTCGTTCCACAAATGATATTATTCAGGTGCAAATGCTCCTTGTGATAGCTTTACAATTGGTTATAAAAGCTCCCATAATGGCTGTATGGGCAATAACTAAAATTTATGGCAAAGGTTTTGAGTGGTCAATGGCTACGGGTGTAGCTGTTTTAGTTATTTTATTAATGGTTATTGTGCTTATGCTTTTTGTTATACCTAAATTTAAGAAAATGCAGACTCTTACTGATGATGTAACTCGTGTTACCCGTGAAAACCTAACAGGGTTGCGTGTTGTGCGTGCTTATAACGCTGAAGGTTATCAAGAAGAGAAGTTTGAAGCAGCAAACAAGGCCCTTACTGATACCCAGCTGTTTACAAACCGAGCTATGGCTATAATGATGCCTGTTCTAATGACAACTCTTAATGTACTTTCTCTTGCGATTTATTGGATAGGGGCCTATTTAATTGAAGCTGCACAGATGATAGATAAACTGCCTGTGTTTGCCAATATGGTTGTTTTTTCAATTTATGCTATGCAAGTAATAATGTCCTTCATGATGTTGGTAATAATATTTATCATGTGGCCTCGTGCCAGTGTTTCAGCAAAACGTATCAATGAAGTATTGGATACTGAATCCCATATTGTTGATGGCAAAAAAACTGAAGGTAAATCTGGGCTTATAGGAGAGGTCACTTTTAATCGTGTTAGTTTCAAATATCCTGATGCAGCCGATTATGTTCTTGAAGATGTAAGTTTTACTGCAAAGCGGGGTGAAATAGTTGCCTTCATAGGCTCTACTGGGAGCGGTAAATCAACGTTGATTAATCTTATTCCTCGTTTATTTGATGTAACTGAGGGTGAAGTGTTAGTAGATGGTGTAAATGTAAAGGATTATCAGTTGAATGTTCTTTACAACAAAATTGGTTATGTGCCCCAGAAAGCTGTGTTATTTAAAGGAACTGTGGAATCTAATGTTGCTTATGGTGATAACGGCCGTGAGGTTGGTTTTGGTCTTGATGAGGTTAAGAAGGCCATACAAATTGCTCAGGGTGCTGATTTTGTTGAAAAAATGCAAGATGGTTACAGTGCAGCTATTTCTCAGAATGGTGCAAATGTGTCTGGGGGTCAAAAACAGCGGCTTGCGATTGCCCGTGCGGTTTGTCGTAAACCTGAAATTTACATTTTTGATGATTCGTTTTCAGCGTTGGACTATAAGACGGATCGTGTTTTGCGTAGTAAATTAAAGCAAGAAACTGCTGGGGTAACCAGTTTGATTGTTGCTCAAAGAATTGGTACAATTATGGATGCTGACAAAATCATTGTGCTTGATCAAGGTAAGATTGTTGGGCAGGGGACTCATAAAGAGTTGCTTTGTGATTGTGCGGTGTATAGGGAAATTGCTATATCGCAATTAAGTGAGGAGGAATTGGCTCATGAGTAAACATGATAATTCTAAAGCGCAAAATAGAGGGTTTGCAGGTGGTGGTCTAGGTGGTCATAATGGTATGGGATCTAATGATAAGGCAAAGGATTTCAAAAAGACTTGGGGTAAACTCATAAGGTATTGCAAAAATTATATGCCTGTTATTGTGGTTGCTCTTATTTTTGCGTCTTTGAGTGCAGTGTTTGTAATTGTGGGTCCTGACAAAATTAGTACTATGTCTGATGAAATTTTAAAGGGGCTTCCTAATTTGGTAAATGGGGTTCCTATAGTTGGAGCCATCGATATGGATGCTGTAGTTAGTATTGGTATGTTGCTTGTTTTTCTCTATGCCAGCTCACTTATTTTTGGTCTTATAGAAAATTACATTATGGCAACCGTGACTGCCAAGATTTCTAAAAATATGCGTTCTGATATTTCGCAGAAAATCAATAAAATTCCGCTTAAATACTTTGATAAAACCAGTTATGGCGATGTTATTAGTCGTGTAACTAATGATGTTGATACCATTGGTCAAACGCTTAATCAAAGTCTTGATCAGTTGGTGCGAGCTGTTACTTTGTTTGTTGGTTCTATGATAATGATGCTTATCACAAACTGGATTATGGCTCTAACAGCGATAGGCGCCTCTGTTATTGGGTTTGCATTAATGATGGTTATTATGTCAAAGTCTCAGAAACATTTTGTTGCGCAACAGCAAGGACTTGGTAGTATTAATGGTCATATTGAAGAAATTTATTCAGGTCACAACGTTGTTAAAGTTTACAATGGGGGCAAGAATGCAAAAAAGACGTTTGAGCATATCAACGGTTCACTTTATGAAAGCGGTTGGAAATCTCAATTCATGTCTGGGTTAATGATGCCTCTTATGATGTTTATCGGTAACTTTGGGTATGTGGCTGTATGTGTAGTTGGTGCCGCGTTAGCTATGAATGGCACAATTACCTTTGGTGTTATCATAGCCTTTATGATATATATTCGCCTCTTCACGCAACCGCTAACACAGATAGCTCAATCTATGCAACAATTGCAACGAACGGCTGCTGCAAGTGAGCGTGTCTTCGAATTCTTGGCCGAAGAAGAGTTACCTGACGAGAGTCAAAAACTTCAAAAATTAGAAAACATTCAAGGCAATGTTGAATTCAAAAATGTTCACTTCAGCTACGAAAAAGACAAACTCGTTATTAACAATTTTTCTGCCAAAATAGCAGCGGGACAAAAAATAGCTATTGTTGGACCTACTGGAGCAGGAAAAACTACAATTGTTAATCTGTTAATGCGATTTTACGAAATTGATAGTGGCGAGATTTGTTTAGATGGTGTACCTACGCATCAGGTTAGTCGTGAAAATGTACATGAACAATTCTGTATGGTGCTGCAAGACACTTGGCTCTTTGAGGGCACCATAAAAGAAAATATCATCTACAGCAAACAAGGCGTAACCAATGACGAAGTAGTAGCCGTTTGTAAAACCGTTGGCATACATCACTTTATCCGAACTCTACCCCATGGTTATGACACAGTGTTAAATGATCAAACAAATCTGTCAGCAGGACAAAAACAACTTGTAACTATCGCCCGTGCCATGATTCAAAATGCGCCTTTACTGATATTAGATGAGGCTACAAGTTCCGTGGATACTCGCACTGAAAGAATTGTACAAGAAGCTATGGATAAACTAACACACGGCAGAACAGCCTTTGTCATAGCCCACAGACTCTCCACCATACGCAACGCAGACATGATCCTAGTCATGAAAAACGGCGACATCATTGAAAGCGGAAACCACACGGAACTTCTTGCAAAAAGAGGGTTCTATGCAGAACTCTACAATAGCCAATTTGAGCAGAGCGCATAAATAACAAAAGAATCTTTATAAAAGACTTGGAAAAACTTGGATGCGCTGTTTAACTGCCTCTGCTTTTATTTTTTCAGTAGAAGGGCAGCGTTTTTCCATTGTTCTTTGGCTAGTGCAAGATGTCCTTTGGGTGTTCCATAGAGTGAATAGAATACGTAGCATAGATACGTGCATTGGGTGCAGGTTTCATATTTTTCTCGTAGGTTGTTGTATTCTTTGCTTTTCCAGTTTTTAGGTAAGTCAAAGATTGAGCCTGCAAAAGTATGGTTATGGCATCCTGCAACTCTGCCTAAATGATCCACAACTAGAAAACTTTGAAGTGCTTTGCAGTTCCAAGTTCGTTTTTCTTCAGCATAGAGGCTTCTTAAAGTTTTTAAAAGTTTATCAGTTATTAGAATGTGCTTGTTGTTTTTCTTCATATCCATTAAAGTGTCACAGAGTTTAACCATAGCTTCTTTATCTGTTATTACAAATTCATCATTAGACTTACCAATGCGGAACAGTTGATTAGAGTCATCTGCCCTATCATATGAATAAAGGCAATACCAAACAGAAATACCCTTACTTGTAAAATAGTTAGTTATATCTGCTATTTCATACAGGTTTACCTGAGAAATTGTTGGGCTAACACTTACTTTAATGCCTTCTTTTTGAAGAATTTCAACGGTTTCCATAGCATTCTTCCATGCACCCGAAACATCCTTTATGAAATCATGTTTTTTTTCATCTAAACTATCAATGGATAAAGCAACAAAGTCAACGTTTCTTAAAAGATCCATTTTTTTTGCTGCCATACTGCCGTTATCATAAACTGTTGTCACAAAACGTTCCGTAGCGTAATCAATAATTTCTCCAATATCTTCTCTTAACAGTGGATTTCCACCCGATAAAACAAGCTCAATTATGCCTGCCTCTTTAAGAATATCCATTCCACGTTTAATTTCCTCTGTTGACAGCTCATTTTTCTCTTGCTCTTTCCACACATTACATCCTAAACATTTGTAATTGCACTTTCTTGTAATGAGCCACTGTGCGTGGTGCGGTTTGCCCCAAACAAGCGAACGTGCTGCTATATTTGCTGTCTTTTTTATTCCCATAATCAACAAGCCACCACTGCATAACTCTGATGTTGGCACTTAATCACGTTTGAACTATAAAACTATTATCAAAATACTCTTTCTATATTACCGATTTCCATCTTCAGATAATAACTATTATTCCTCAAAGTTATTTAGTTAAACCTTAGAAGATACCTGTATAAAAATAGCCTAAGAAGGAGTGATCAATAACGGTGGATTCCATAGATGTAGTTCTGTTGACAAAAAACAGTGAACGAATGTTGACTAAATGTTTAGACTCGCTTTACCAAAATGTTCCCGTCCACCGTTTAATTGTTGTTGACGGCTACTCATCGGATGCTACACTTGCAATAGTGCAAACCTATCAACAAAAACATTGTAACGTGGACATAATTTTTGATAACGGTACCCGCGCTTCCGCTCGTCAAAAAGGCATAATGGCTGTACAAACCGAATGGTTCATGTTTTTAGACAGTGATGTTGTTCTCTGTCGTGATTGGTTCCAAAAAGCAATAAAAAACATTACCCCCCAAGTTGGCGCAGTTTGGGGCACCGAAGTGTGGTCAACACTTAAAAATCCCAAAATGCTAAACCTTTTCCTGATAATTACCCGTAAAATTTTTGAAATCCGCGGCGGAACGCACGATACCCTAATACAAACTTTTCTTGTAAAGGACATCCAAATTCCAAAAGAATTACACGTTTTTGAAGACACTTACATTAAAAATCACATAACTAAAAAAGGCTTCAAAATCATCGCCTGCTATAACCCCTTCTGCATCCATTTCCGACCCGACTCCGTGTGGACCTTCAAAGGCAGTTTAAACATAGCTACCGAATCATTACGATTAGGCAACCCACGTTTAATCTCCAAACTACTTTTAGCCTATAGCTACTACACAGCCTACTCATTCTACCAATTCTTCACAAACAACAAATAACTTGTTCCCACTCTTTTTTACATCCTTCTTATAGTTGATTTGTTGTTGATGGTGTTTAACGTGTTAATGCGGTCCAAAGTTGATCCGTTATAGGCTTTGGTAGTGTTTGTGTGGTTCCTTTTTTTGTTTCAAGGAGGCATTCTTTTGGATTGTTGGTAAATTTGCCTATAACTCTTGCATAGACGTTTTGCTGTTTTAGAGCTTTAATGATTTTTGGGGTTGCTTTAGGTTCTGCGGCGATGAGTAATGCTCCTGAGCTTATGAGTTGTAAGGGGTCAATTTCAAAATGTTGACAAATTTTTGTGGTTTCAAGTTCAATGACAATTTCTTTTTCAAATATTTTTAAGCCCAGATTTGCAGCGTTAGCCATTTCATGAATGCCATTGAAAATTCCTCCTTCTGTGGGGTCGTGCATTGCATGTACTCCACCTACTTGGTAAGCTGTTAGGGCATCTTTTACAACACTAATTCGATTGTAAAAATTCTTAGCCGTTTGCAACATCTCTGGACTTAATACTTTTGATAATTGAACCTCACGGTCGGTGGCTAAAATGGCTGTGCCTTCAATCCCTGCACTTTTAGTAAGAATTAACTGGTCGCCATCTTTTGCTCCTGCAGCAGTAACATATTCTCCTTTTTTAGTTAAACCTATGACACAACAAACTATAATTGGATTGGTCAAATTGGGCGTAGACTCACAGTGTCCACCTACTATGGCAATTCCCAAGTCTTTAGCAGCCTTGCCCATTTGAATGCTTATAGTTTCAACCATCTGACTAGTTGCCCCCTCAGGAAGCATAATGCAGGAAAAAAGAAAAGCGGGTTGAACCCCAAACGTTGCCACATCATTAGCATTAACATTTACCGCCTCAAACCCTATACGCTCCAACGCTCCCGTAATAGGATCCATAGAAACAATAACTGACTGATCACCAATTTCCAAAATTGCACCATCTACCCCTGCTGTTGGACCCAAAATGACTTCTCTGCGCTCTACCCCTAAATTTTTGAAAACAATATTTTGCAATATATCTATAGGTATTTTTCCAGGTGGCAGTTTCATATCATACTCCTCGTTAAAGATAATTTTTAAGCTGTGGGAAAACACGCAACACCGCATGTATAACAGGCACAGCAATTATCAAACCTAACAACATTTGAATTATGTTAAAGGGTACATTTACTAAAGCAACAGGGTAACCCCACATATATGTTTCATATATGAAATATCCTCCAACCATTTCCAAACCTCCAACCAAGATTGCAATTGATGCACATAGTGTTAAACTCTTAATTTTCTTGTTAAGTCTCTTTATTAGATAGCCAACAAGAAAGCCTTCTATTGCTTTTATGACAAAAGTTGTAGATATGTATGCTGGCGCCACTACTATGTCCGCTATGGCTGCGCCCGCTCCAGCTATTAACCCTACAATTGGTCCAAAAAGTAGTGCCGCAACGTAGATTATGGCTTCTCCAAGATTAAAAATTCCGCCACTTGTTGCAGGGATAGGAATGGTGGTGACTACCGTAACTGTGGCAACAAGAGCAGCAAAAATTGTTGCAATTGCCATCTGAAAGGTTGATAAACGGTATCTCCTTTTTGTGTTTGTCTTAGTTTGCATTGTTTCCCCTACTAGTAGGATACAACATAATTATTATAGCTGGTATAGTTGTATTACGTTGATAAATGTTTTTTAGCCCCTCTAAACAAAATTTTTGTGTATGTTGATAATGTTCTTTGTTGTTATTTAGCCGTGTAGTAGTTGTTTAATTGTAGTTTGTTTTATTGTTTGTTTTGAAGTCGAAGTGTTTATGGGTGTGTTGTTTGTTTTGGAGGGGAAAATTCTAATGTATGTTTTTGTAATTTGTGTGTAGTGATAGTTTATGTGTAGTGTTAAAGAAGATCCAATTAAACTCCATAAGGATGCTAATGCTTTGATGGAAAGTGGTAAACCAGTTGAAGCTCGTGATTTATTTGTAAAAGGTGGTGAGCTTTATTTTAAAGGTCAAAACTTTTTTGGTGCCGCTGAAATGTATTACAAAGCTGGTGAATGTAGTGTGTCTTTAAAAGAGTATTTGCAAGCTGTTGAGTTTTTCAGTAAAGCCGCTGATATTGCATTGGGTAGGGGTTTTGATCGTTACGGGTTAAGTGCTCTTGAAGAAGCTCGAAATGCTCAAAAAGCCGTTGGGAACGTCAAAGAAGTTGAAGAAATTGAGAGTCGGATAAAAGAAATCAGTGATAAAATTAATCAGCAGAACGCTGTTAGTGATGAAGACTCTTCTTTCTCCATCTTTTCTTAATCTTTTTCTTTTTATTTTTTAAAAAAGTTTGATTGATTGTGTAAAGGTTAGGTGCGGAGTATTATTTTTTCTGTGTATTTGTTTAATATGTTTGTGATTTCGTTTATGGTTTCTGGTGCGTAGCGTTGTAGGGTTTGGTAGTGTTTGTCTGGGGTGTTTTCTGGTGTGAATTGTTGTAGGGCGTGGGTTTTGGAGCCTTTGGTTAATTTGCCTATGTGGTCTATGTCTTGTAGGGTGACAAGTTCGGGGACTAGGGTGGTGCGGAATTCATAGGTGTTTTTGCTTGTTTTGAGTATGTTTATGCTTTTTTGTAGATTTGTGGTGTCTTGTGTGCCTAATTGTTTGTATTTTTCTAAGCTGGTTTTAATGTCTAGGGCTATGTAGTCTGTATGGTTGAGGCATTCTTGTAGTACTTCGGGGTAGAATCCGTTGGTGTCTAATTTTACCAAGAAGTCTTTTTCTTTTAGTTTGGCTAGAAATCTTGGTAGTTCTTTGTGCATGCATGGTTCTCCTCCTGTTATGACTACGGCGTCTATGTATTTTTTGCGTTTTTCCAAGATTTCTATTGTGGTGGTTTCTGATAGGAAAGGGGGTTGAGGGTTAGTTGCGATTTCCCAGTTGTGGCAGTAGGGGCAGCGTAGGTTGCATCCGGGGGTAAATAGGACGCTGGCTATTTTATCGGGGTAGTCAAGTAGGCTTGTTTTTTGTAGTCCGCTAAATTTCATTTGGTTTTACCTATTTTGTTATTGTGTTAGGGGTGGTGTGGTTGTGATGGTGTTTGATTTGTCAAAGGTTTTGCGTATGGTGAATTCTGCTTGTTTTCCGTTGTTCCATTGGTCGACTGGGCGTAGGTAGCCGACGACGCGGCTGTAGACTTCGCTGTATGCGCCGCAGGTTGGGCAGTGTTTGTGTTCTCCTGTGGTGTAGCCGTGGTTGGGGCATATGCTAAATGTGGGTGTTAGGGTAAAGTAGGGGATGTTTGTGTTTTGGGCTACTTTTTTGACTAGTTCTGCGGCGGCTTTCCAGGATGGTAAGCGTTCGCCTAGGTATATGTGGAAGTTGGTTCCGCCTGTGTAGAGTGTTTGTAGGGTGTTTTGGTGTTCTAGGGCTTCAAAGAGGTCTCCTGCGAAGTCGACAGGTAGTTGTGATGAGTTGGTGTAGAATGGTTCTGCGTGTTCTTTTTGGATGTGTTTTTGGTTTGCAAATATTATGTCTCGGTAGCGTTTTTGGTCTACGCGTGCTAAGCGGTAGGCGGTGCCTTCTGCGGGTGTGGCTTCAAGATTGTATATGTCGCCTGTTTCTTCTTGGTATTTGCTTATGCGTTCGCGCATGAAGGTGAGTGTTTTTACTGCAAAGGTTTGGCCTTCTTTAGAGGCAATGTTTTGTCCCAGCAAATTTAGTATTGCTTCATTGATGCCTACGATGCCAATGGTTGAGAAATGGTTTTTCCAGTATTTGCCAAATCTTTCTTTTACATTGCGTAAGTATCTTTTAGAGTATGGGTAAAGTCCTTTTTCTGTGAAGCCTTCTAATACTTTGCGTTTAAGTTCCAGGCTTGCTTTTGCTGTGTCCATTAGGGTGTCTAGTTTTTCAAAGAATTCGTCTTCGTTCTTTGAGAGGTATCCTGCTCTTGGAATGTTTAAGGTAACTACGCCTATGCTGCCTGTTAGGGGGTTTGCTCCAAAGAAGCCTCCTCCGCGTTTGCGTAATTCTCGGTTGTCGATGCGTAGTCGGCAGCACATGCTGCGTACGTCTTCAGGTTTTAAGTCACTGTTTATAAAGTTGCTAAAGTTTGGTACGCCATATTTGGCGGTGACTTCGAAAATGGCTTGTGAAACAGGGGAGTCCCAGTCGAAGTCTTTAGTTATGTTGTATGTTGGGATTGGGAAGGTAAATACTCTGCCTTTTGAATCTCCTTTGGCCATGATTTTGGCGAAGGCTATGTTGAGCATTTCCATTTCTTTAGTCATGTCGCCATAGGTGTCTTTTGTTACGCTTCCATTGAAAATGGTGGCTTCATTTTTCATAAATTCTGGAACTGTTAAATCTAGTGTAAGATTGGTGAAGGGTGTTTGAAAACCTACTCGTGTGGGGACGTTCATGTTGAAAAAGAATTCTTGTAGTGCCTGTTCTACGTCTTTTTGGGTCAAGTTGTCGTAGCGGATGAAGGGGGCTAAGTAGGTGTCAAAGTTGCTAAATGCTTGTGCGCCGGCGGCTTCTCCTTGGAGGGTGTAGAAAAAGTTTACGATTTGGCCTAGTGCGGTGCGGAAGTGTTTGGCGGGTTTGCTTTCAATTTTTCCTGCTACTCCTCCAAATCCTGACATTAACAGGTCGCTTAGGTCCCAGCCTACGCAGTATGGTCCTAGGACGCCTAAGTCGTGGATGTGCATGTCGCCTGAGAAGTGGGCGTCAGCTATGTGTTGGGGGTAAATGCGGCCTATCCAGTATTTGGCGATTACTGTGGAGGAGAGGTAATTGTTTAAGCCTTGAAGGGAGTAGCTCATGTTGCTGTTTTCTTTTACGCGCCAGTCTTCTACTTCTAAGTATTGGTCAACAAGGTCTGCTGAGCTTAATAGGGCGGCTAGTTCGCGCATGTCGTTGTGTTGTTTGCGGTAGAGGATGTAGGCTTTTGCGGTGGAGGCGTGGCCTTTTTCTATTAATTGTTTTTCAACTGTGTCTTGTATTTCTTCAACGGTGGGGACGCCATCCTCGCCGTATTGTTTGTTTAATGCTACTACTACTTCGTTGCTGATGCGTTTGGCTTGTTCTTTGTCTTTACCGCCGACTGCTTTGGCGGCTTTCCAAATGGCTTGTGTTATGCGTTCTTGGTCAAAGGGTTCTAGTTTGCTATCACGTTTTAGTACAAATTTCATGTTTTCACTTCTCCAAAAGTAAGCGCCCAAAGTCTTCGGGGTCTTCAAATCTTTTATAAACCGAGGCAAATCTGATGTAGACTATGCGATCCATGATTTTTAGGTGTTTCATGATTAAATCGCCTATGTCTTGGGATGAAACTTCTCCTGTGTCTTTTAACATTAGGTCTTGTCGTATTTGTCCTGCTAACTCGTTAATTTGAGCCATGGTTACGGGTCTTTTTTCGCTTGCTTTTTGTATGCCTCTGATTATTTTGTTTACGTCAAAGCGTTCGAGTTTGCCGTCTTTTTTGCGTACCATTAACTCTATTGTTTCTACGTATTCGTAGGTTGTGAAACGTTTGCTGCAGTTGATGCATTCTTTTCGTCTTCGCGTAGTGTTGTCTGGGGAATCACGCGTTTCAAGCGTTTTGAAATTTTCCGAGCTACAATAAGGACATTTCATAAATTACACGACTTATAGTGCTAATGGGCTTTTACTATACACTACACTTAGCGCATATTTAAAGACTTTACACATTAACCCTAAAATAACACCTGTTTCTCAAAATGGCGTTCCGTGAAAAATAGACACGTTTAAAGAAAACAAAAAACCAACAAAACCCACCTTTAAACAAAAGAACCTCAAAAAACCCTAAAAATACTTCAAGATTAGTATTAATCCAAAAATAACAACAAAAAACCTCCAAACAAACCCCCAAAACACCAAAAAAAAACTAACCAAACACTCAAAGCCCAAACTAACTACACCCACCCCACAACCGCTACACAGGCCTCACAATCAAATAACCCTTACCAATCAACCAATGATGAAACTGATACGTAGTAAACAAACAACCTAAAACACAAGTCTTACGAACACGCTCATAATCCAAAGAACCCTCAACCAAACCATTAAGCTCCACTTGAACAGAACACCCCACATCCTTACAAAACTCCCTACGCCTATACTCAACAAAACCATCCAACATAAACAACAACAACTCCAACAACAACTATTACACTCTTAAAGAACATATAAACCTATTTCGACCTCAAAGACGCTTTTTTAATAACATAAACCCCCGACACACCATCCCACTTTAACTCAAAATCCTCCACCTCAACCCTCTGCCCAAACAAAGGCGCATCCAAAACAGTCGTCTCAATCTCACCCCCCTCCCCTACAACACTAACACCATACCTCTCCGACAACTCCAAAAGCCGCCCAAACATAACCCTATCAACCACCTTCCCCAACCACAACACATCAAGCGGATAAGCAAACACCCCCGAAACAACCACCTTAAACCCACGCCCAAACAACTCTCCCCACAAACCCCTAGGATCATACCTCCACAACGGACTAAAACACTTCAAACACAACTTTTCACAAACCCGCTCAATCCTACTCAACTGATAAACCGACTCCACCGCGCCCGTAACCACCCCCTCAATACCATACAAAACCTTCGCCCGCAAAATCGCCCCCTCCAAATCAACCAACTCCAACTCCTTACACCCCTCCGTACCAACAGAAATCAACGGCAACCCCAAAGCCTGAGCCTGCAACCCCGTAATATCCACATTAGGCGTATGAAACATAAAACTCTCCTTATTCTTCGAAACAACAGTAATCAAACAAACAACCTGATGCTCTCCCCTCTCTGCTACCATATGCAAAGCAAGCACAGAATCCTTGCCACCTGAAAACAACACACCAAACTTCATTTACATCTACCAACAAACAAACTTACCCTATACATTAAGATTGTTTACCGTGGATGCATATCTGACTCTTGACCTGATTCATTAAACAAGGTGTGATAATATCACATTATGTATGTGAAGGTGTTTGAGAGTTGAAGGGGCGTTTTTAAAAATTTGACGGCTTACCTGTTTTACGTATATTTTCAAATGATGCTACTGTATTTTTATCTGGTAGATTCTACACAAACTTGTGCCTAAATGTGCAATACACAAACTTTAAGTAATACACCGTACTAAAATTTAAGTAATATATTGTAAAGGAGATAAAAGTTTGACTAAATCAAAAATAATAGTAATGGCGCTTCTGTCATTGTTGACACTAAGCGCCTTTAGCGCAATCAACACAAACACAATAGCACAAGCTGCTGACAACCCATATAGTGACAAACCAGCTATTCTTAACGGTTCGGGACAAATCGCAACGGCTCACTGGGAAGGACGCCTTTTTTCACAATATGACTACATTCCAACTGTTATATAGCAACTTAAATTGACATTGTCTTGTATCCGTCGTGTTTGTACCAGTTTTTAATATCGCTAAGAGTAATTTCACTAAAGGCAATCTTTAGTGCTTTTTGCAGCTCTTCAAAAGTTCTA
>Ga0123356_10002658_pt1 | contig 18996 bp, 13 predicted proteins | sample TergutEmb28metaG_2_FD_92546 | JGI IMG/M metagenome (GOLD analysis project Ga0123356, IMG submission 92546) | Embiratermes neotenicus P3 segment gut microbial communities from Petit-Saut dam, French Guiana - Emb289 P3 | ecosystem: Host-associated > Arthropoda: Insects > Digestive system > Gut ...
AGGCATTATAGTATGCTACGCGACCCATCCATGCCGATTCTTATGCCGCTTTCAAGACCAATGGAGCTGCTTTTTAACTTCAGAGACGGGTATTTCATAGACACATTATTAACCTTTAGTGAAACCTCAGGAGTTCGACCGGCTGATGCTGCCGACATCTTCACTGCTGATGACGCCACACAGAGGGGTCCAATGCCTGCGCTGGTTGTTTCAAGCTTCAAAGTAGCAGCTCCTGATGGAACACCAAGGTTTTCCAATATCGTTTTCTCTGCTTCAACCACTATGTTTGACCCCGTAGCACTGCACAACTCTTCTCTAAATAATGCGGAGTTCCTTTTAAATATTATGGGCGACATTTCAGATAGAGATGATTTGATTCATATCCAACCCAAGTCACTTGCAGCGAGGACACTTGGGGTAACAAGCGCGCAAGCATCAACGTTGGGCACAGTGCTGGTAGGCATTATTCCTCTGGTTATTTTATTATCTGGCGTTTTAGTATGGCTTTACAGGAGACATAAGTAGTGAAAACACTGATTCGTTTATCCATAATCAGCACAACATCGGTTATCATCTTAGCTATTGTCTTTTTCATGTTATCAGGGGACTCTCCGGCATTTACTCCCGAGGGAGTTGTATTTGCGTCCGGCGAAGCTTCTGACATCCTCTCCGTCACCGTTACAAATGAAAGCGGTACATTCAACTTCCACTTTGATCCCGATGAAGGCGGATACGTGACTGACGACATTCCGCCTTTCATAGTTGATGTGGACGTTTTTACTCTCTTCCTGACAAACTCTGCAAGACTGTCCGCAATACGAACGATCCCGCCAAGAGAAGCCCAAGAACAGGACTGGGGGTTGGACGATCCGTCTGCCGAGGTTGAAATCATATTCTTCGATGATACCGTGCTGCGCTTTAGCATTGGAGATGTTGAGCGGATTTCGGGGAACTACTTCGCAGCAGTAGAAGGGTTTGAAGGCGTTCATATAATTTCAAGGGCGATTGCAATGCAGTTTTTACTGCCGAAGATCCAGATCATATCACCATTTATCACGCCACCCCTTGCAATCTCCAGCTCGCTATCGGCCATTCGGGATATAACATTTTCTGGTGGTCAGTTGGAACACCCTGTCACAATACAGGCAGCTTTTGGCACAGACGATGACATTACCTTGGCTGCAATGTCATTTGGAGGTGCAACTCATATTGTACACAGCGCAGGAATCTATGAACTTGATCAGTCGTATGGCTCTTATATATTTGGCTCGTTATTTGGTATCGTTGCACTTGATGTCATCGGCTATGGGCTGACTAATGAAGAGGTTATGGCATATGGCTTTGATGAGCCATATATGACTATCGACTATGACATGATAAACAATTCATACGGCGTGCTTGAATGGGTTTCGCTTCAGATAGTTGAAGCGGAGGACAACCTGTTTTACATAACTATAGAAGGAAGCGGTGTTGTGTATCTAATTGGGCGAGAACCTTTTCTTGATATTCAATTTGACCGCTTACTGCTGCGATGGTTTTTGACTCCATTTTTAATGGACCTGTCCTCTGTAACAGTGACAACGCAAGACGACGTTTTCCATCTTGAAATAGACAACACCGATACAAGGGACCCTATAATTACATACAACGACCAAAAGCTAAGTACAGACCTGTTCCGTGCTTTTTATCGCCTCCTGACAAGCGCTGCCCATGACGGTATCTTCCTCGGCGAGCTGCCTGCCCCGGTAGGGACTTCAATACTCGAAATAACCTATGAATATCTGGATGACAGAAAACAGCCCGACACACTCTCCTTGTATCCGGGAGGAGTGCGCAGGCATAATGTTTACATAAACGGAACAGGCGAGTTTGCTATAAGAGATCTTTTCGCCGAACGTGTTTTACAGGGTATAGCAGACTTGATTGCCGGGAGGACGGTTGAAGAGGACTGGTGATAGGGAGATGTGATTGGAACCTGCTTACATGTGATCAATAAACCTGTCTATCACTAACTGTCGAAACTCCGGCGATAAAACGCAAAAGTACGATGTAAATCCTGTTACGCGCACTACGAGATCAGGATACGACAAAGGATCCTTATGAGCTTCCATAAGGGTCTCTTTATCAAGAATGTTGATGTTGATTAGAGTTCCACCCATATCAAAATGAGTTTTTATTAGTTGAACGACCCGCTCTATGCCACCCTGTTCGACAGTGATCCGAGGGTCGAACTCTATTTGCATAGGAGCTGTATTGCCATACCCGGGTTGAATATTAGCTATACCGGTTGACAATGCGCTTGGTGCTCCGTCAACCCGAAAGCCCGGCACAGGGTTTGCGCCATGTGTGACAGGCTCGTACGCACGGCGACCGTTTGGTGTTGCGCCCACTTGCTTGCCGAAGAAAATCGTCCTTGACCATGAAAACCACCCAGGTACCAACGATTTTCCATCAGGCATATATTGTGCTTTTACCGTCTCGGTAAAAAGGTTGCTTATTTTTTTTGCCCACTTATCACCAAGGCTTGCACCACCCTGACAATACCGCTCGGAAGATTGCAACATCTGTCGCACACGTTCTTTTTCTGTAAAATTCGTACGCACAGCTTCAAACAACTCATTCCATGTAAGACGACCCTCATTAATAACTCTTTGCTCGATAGCAGCGAAAGAGTCTGCCACAACTCCAAGTGCAACTCCGTCCAGGCACATTGTATAAAGCTCTGCGCATTGTGATGCGTTTTTTCCTTGTTCCAGTGTGTTTTTCATTTGAAGATTCATAACAAGCTCCGGGAATACTTCATGTATATGCTCCAAATGAAACAGTATCGCTTGTGCAACTGTGTCCACTGCTCGCTTCAGATGTATTTGAAAAGCATCGAGCAACCTTTCAAGACTTGGCTCATAAAGATGTACTTTTTTTTCAGGAGCTCTTTGGTATTGCAGCATTACTTGCGTGAATGCCACCTCGAAAACCTTGGCACAATTTATTTTTACTGTATCCTGCATTGAAAACTCCTTGCCTGGAACAGCACACCAGTTGCAACCTACCGCAATGCGTTCATTAGCGGTTTTTTCATCGGCTCCATTATTCTTTGCATAGTTCATAAGACCCTTATGTCCCGCAAATCTGGGCCATCCGCGCCTGTCACTAAAAAGATAACCAACTGCTTTGTGAAGAAAGTCAGGGTCGATTTTATCATGTACCCGGACCGTCAAGTTCGCAGATATATTCAGTTTATGCGCACTTTCCAGGATAAGATATGAAAGTTCATTTGTTAGGTCATTTCCATCGTCATCACAACCTGAGAGCTGATAATAGTGTGGATCGATAAGTAATAAATTTGCAAGTATGAAAACTGCTTCATCTCTTACGAGTCTGCCATGTTCAATGTCCGTGATGAAATACGGGTACAGAATTTGGTCCAGCCAGCATCCGGCTCCATCGCGGTCATACATGCGTGAAACTGTATTAAACCAGGCTATATATTGACATGCCTCCAGAAAGCTCTTCGGTGGCTGCGTCAGAAGATTTTCATTTGCCCTAAACATTTTATTGAGACTGTCTCTTATTGAAGGATCTGTCTCCTCTGCAAGTAATCGTCGTATTTCTTCGACATGCTTCTTTATCCAATCCAGGATTGCAAGCACCGTTGTTTCTTCTGCGTAATAAAACTCCTGTTTTTCCGGGTGCCCTTGATGTATCGCTTTGTACTTTTGTATCTTCTCTAAAATACCGCTCCACCCCAGAGAAAGCCCGATAGAATAATCTGTGCAAAAATGAGAATCACTACCTATACCGGTCATAATGCCATACAAATCAATAGCCGGCTTAAGGTGATCATACGGCAACAGCTCTTCAGGCCAGGAAATGTCATATTCGCCGGAAACTTTGCGATACTTGGTAAGGCGGTCGCGCCATCGACCACATAGTATTTCCATCCTGTCAACATATATGGGATGCCCCTTGAGAAACGCAGCATAATTATCAGCGCATTGCCTGTAAGTATAAATAGCCCCGTCTGCCGGATCAGGTGTAAAGCTGTAACCGTCAGGCAGCGGGACCGTTCCGTAGTCATCCTCGTCAGCATATCCGCTCTGCGCGAGTTTGCCCAGAGTATCGCTTATTTTCTTTTCCTTCAAGTACGCATAACGTTTCTCATATGTTTTTGTATTACACTCTGTGCTCATTTGAATGTTCCTTCGTTTTTGTCGTGTAACTTTTTTCCTGTATTTCGCATCTTTTAGGTTGAGTCCAAAATTACTAAACTTCTATTCCATCTAAACGTACGGGGATGCTCCTTTTTCGCACTAGATCGATAAGCTCTATCATTTTCTCTTTACTCACCGAAGGAAACTTCGTGCGTGCTTCTTTTCCCTCAAGATTCTTTGAAAGACCCAGAGCACTATAAGACAGCAACTCGTAAAATAACAGATTTGAAAAACCGGATACAAAGCTTGCTATACTTCCGATTTCTTCCTTAGTATCGTTTATACTTGAAACAACAGTCGTCCTCACAGCAAATGGTATGCCATACTCGTCCAAAAGCTCAAGGTTTCGCTTCACCTGCCGATTAGCACCGCATGTTCCGGAAATGTGGGTAGCTTCGTCAAATATCTTAAGGTCGCAATACACAATATCACAAAGACTAACAAGTCTTTTTAGAGTCGATTCATCATAGCATAGATTAGTCTCTATCACACGCCCGATACCTGCATTTTTGCATGCAAGAAGGACCGCGGCAGCAAAGTCCGGCTGACAACCGGGTTCACCGCCCGTCAGCGTTACACCGCCGTCACTACCATAATAATCCTTATCCAACAAGACTTCGGTCATCAACTCACTTACAGAGTATCGCTTACCCACTGTACGCCGTGCTCCCGAGAAACAACCATCGTCACACCCTCCACAATTTATACACTTATCGGGGTCAATCATAATTTCAGGCTCAAAAGCAATTGTTTCCGGATTATGACACCACGCGCAGCTGAGATTGCACCCCTTAAAGAACACGGAAGTACGGATCCCGGGACCATCATGTTGGCTGAACCTTTGGATATCTGTTATTATCCCATATTTATCCATATGTTTACCCCGTGTTTTGTTCAGAGCCTCAGATCAGTTAAAAACGCTGCTTCTGTCAATCAACCTATATTCCAGACCGCATTGTTTACCAGTTCCATCTTACCGCTGTCAGCTGAGCGTAGTCCGGCATCTAACATAGCCATACAATGCAGATTAAAATCAGGTTCAAGCAGCTTATGAGGAAGCTCCCCGTTATCCATATAGTACACGTACGCCTTTGCAATATCCTGCAACTGCTCCGGAAGCGGATCCGGTTTTAAAATCACAACTTCTCCCGACGGCTCTAGTATCTTCAATGAAATCTCTCCGTCGATCACTCCTGCCATCATGACACCTTCTGTGCCATATAATGTTGGAGTGTTCTTTGGAACGGGATCGAAATAAGTCGTCCAACTGCACTCGATAGTAGCAAAAGAATCTTCAAAACGCACCAGCATGGAAGCATTGTCATCCGCATCACACCAATCACTGGCATAGTTGCCCCGCATTCCAAACGCAGCGATTCCGGGTTTACCAAAATACCAATGGCTTAGCAAGCACCCGTTACAGCAGTAATCCAGCATGACGCCGCCACCCTGACAGCTTTTGTGCCACCATGTTTGTGCCCTCTCGAAACCCGATAACGTTTCAGCAGCATCCGTGACTCCCCTATGCGCTGCTCCCGGTCCAAGAGGCCCGGTATGAGACGCCCGGACTTTAAACTCTATAAGCTTTCCTATGCGCCCTTCATCTGCAAGCTTCTTCATCAAGTGTAGTTCCGGTTTCCAGGCAATAGGCCAGTTCACGATCAGCCCTGTACCATAACTCTTTGCAGCACGCGACATTCGTAAAGCATGCGACAGATTTGCTGCCATGGGCTTCTCCAAGCAGACAGAAACACCTCGTTTTGCACATTCCTCTGCAATATCAGCATGCCTGATGTTTTCAGATGTGACAAATGCAAGATCCGGCTTTTCCTTCTCAAGCATTTCAATATAATCATCGTAAACCTTCTTAATTCCTATGTTCTTTTTAGCAAACTCAACATTCCACTGACGAGTATAGGGTGCGACCCTTACTTCGGGAACGACAGGAACCGTGTCCGCACAAGCGGCAAGATCAATACGAGGATGCTCAGCAAAATAAGCTCCAACCTCGTTTACATGCATATGGGCAAAACCAATTATAACAACTTTATACTTTTTACTCATTATTATGCTGATCCTTTCTTATAATTAGGAGTTTTCTTAGAGACATTACTAACTGCCTTATGCCGGATATCCGGCGAGTTCCGTCAAAAGAACATCCCTGTCTTGTTTTGTAGAAATATAGAACGCTTCAATCGCACCGGCTGTATTTAGTATTTCTTCCTTCTTTATGATACATTCACATTTTCCGTCAAGCACGTCAATTATATGCTCTACAAGTTTCCAGTGACCGGGGAAGGTTGTCCGTGTGGCATAATTGTCACGAACAATATTATGCGGAGTTATTTCAACCTGAAAACCGTCCTGATTGGTAAATACTTTGAGTTCAGGGTTGATCTGTATCCCGCCTTCGGTACCGGCTATGTGCATAACGGTATGATTGGGAAGATTGACCGCCCAAGAGAATTTAAAATTAATAAGCAATTCATTTTCAAATCTTATAAGACCTGCGCACATATCCTCAACGTTAAACTCATCAACGTTGAATGCACGTGGTGTGAATACTCCTAATGTTGCACCGCTTTCAGCAAGAGATGTTTCAATATCTTCACGTTTATGGGCTATTTTTGTCCAGGCTTTGCCGTGTACTGACTTGATTTTCGGATTGCCTGTCAGGTACAGCAAGCAATCTATGAAGTGGACCCCAAGATCACAAAACGGTCCGCCGAAATTATCCTCTTTCTTATGGAAAAAGCCCCATGTCGGCACACCTCTGCGGCGTATGAGACCTATCTCTGCAAAGTAGGGCTCGCCAATACGACCGGATTTACAAATACGTTTTGCTGAGATTATAACATCGTCAAAGCGCTTGTTTTGTGAAACAAAAAGATTCTTTCCCGCTTTATCCGCTTCATCATACATTTCTGCCGCATCTCTGTAGGTAACCGTGATCGGCTTTTCACAAATAACATGACATCCTGCACGTAAAGCAGCGATCGTCCACATTTTATGGTAATTATTAGGAGCGCAGACAACCACCAGATCAAGATCCATCTCGTCAAGCATTTTTTGCGGATCATCATAGACGCCCTGCACATCAAATCTTGCAGCGGTGTCCCGTGCAGAATCAATGCGTGTATCCGCTATTGCGACAAGACTTGCTCTATTGTCTACATTCTTAAAAGCCGGGAGTAACGCTGCGTTTGCAATCATCCCGGCTCCTATAACACCAACCCTGTATTTCTTCTCCGACATATTGTGTTCCCCTCCATTTTCATTTTTCAGCAATTAAAAAGCCCGGGATTCAAACAATAACATGATAAAATCTGTCAAAGCTTCGGTTTAATCAAAGTACCATAATTAAACTTTAATGTAAACCCTCACATACAAAGACAACAAATGTAGTATATTCTCTCTGTGTGCAGGCAAAATGTTTGTCTTCTTTTGTACTCCCTTGAGTTGCGAAAAACAGATGTTGATGATACAATTTGCGGAAGATTAAGCCTGTTTTGTTATGATCCAAAATCACTATAGAAATCGAGGGAACAGCTTATGAAACTTCTTTGGGGCGATCTGCACAACCACTGCGGAATCACCTATGGTTTCGGATCTCTTGAAAACGCTTTAGAAAGAGCCCGATCACATCTTGATTTTTGTGCAGTTACAGGTCATGCAATGTGGCATGACATATATGAGCGCAATGAAGATACTGATTTTATCGTTGATTTTCATTTAGATGGATTTAGGCGGCTTGCGGATAATTGGGACACCGTACGTTTAAAAATAGCTGCTGCAAACAGCCCTGAATTAGTTACCTTTCAAGGTTATGAGATGCATTCAAGTTATTATGGAGACCACCACATCATTTCACCGGATGATGCGCTGCCGCTAATAGATTCAACCGGTCCTGCTGACCTGCTTGGCAAAGTCGGTTGTAACGCTATGATGATTGCCCATCATATAGGGTATTCACCCGGATATCGTGGAATTCGCTGGGAGGAATTCGACAGTTCCGTAACACCAAATATAGAAGTGGTTTCAAAACATGGTTGTGCAATGCGTGAAACAGCACCGTATCCATATTACCACACAATGGGTCCTCGGGATGGCCGCAACACGGTCAGCAAAGGATTGCGAATGGGGCACCGTTTTGGTTTTATTGGATCAACGGATCATCATGCCGGGTATCCGGGTTCATACGGTGATGGAAAGCTGGCGGTTTGGGCGGATGAAAAAACCCGCCGTTCCATATGGAAGAGCCTAAAAGAGCGTCGCGTATATGCTGTTACCGGCGATCGAATAGAATGCCGCTTTAGTGTTGACGACGGAGAAATGGGTGAAATCATTCAAGGAGAGCAGGAGTTAAGAAAAATACGATATTCTGTCAGAGCATGTTATCCTATCGATAAAATCATCGTCTATAAGAATCAACAACCGATCCATATAATCAACGGTGAAGATTTAGAGCATAATAAAGGTAAAGGAAAATACAAAGTGCGGATTGAGACCGGTTGGGGATTTAATTGGGATGTCCCTTACAAGTGGTTGAATCATGTTCGTGTATCGGATGGTCGTATTATAAGCGTTGAACCGTGTTTTCGCGGCAGCAGCATATTGGCTCCGACAGAAAGCAATATAAGTAGAATTACTGAGTCTGTTAACGACATCGACAACCGTATCTTGTCACAGAATTCATATTGCGTCATATGGCAGTGCTTTACACTTGCTAATCCTGCACCGTTTCATTCAACGACCTGCTCTGTCATCATCGAAATCGACGGACGGGACGAAACGGTACTTGAGGCAGATATCAACGGAAACAAGTTTATATCAACACTAACCGAGCTGTGTGATAACGGATATACAAACCATGTCAAGCCTTATGTTTCAAATGCGTTTAAGGTGCACCCTGCAATACATGAATCAATATATGAAGTCAAAAGAGAGTTTAGCGATAAAGACGGCAGGCCCGGTGATTTTTATCATATGGAGGTGTCACAAAAAAACGGCTGCTGGGCTTTTATCACTCCCGTGTTTTTCGATTAGCGCCCAACTTCATATTCAATGTTATCAAGGCTTTTTTGCGATGAAAATAGTGCGAATAAAAGTGTATACAAATAATTTTTACTATGCTATAATCGTGCCAATAGGCTCTGTAAACTTAAAATGAAAGAGCAGTCCGAAGAGGTTGAGTGCAGCTACTTTCATTTTATTTTTACAATATAATGAGTATTATAAGGAGGATTTTTCTATGAAAATTGGACTGTATTCGATATCTTGTTCAGGTGTGTGGTTTAACGACAGGCCGGCTTTGACTGTAGAGGAGTTTGTCGACACAGCAAAGAAGTACGATTATGATGGCGTCGAAATAGATCTCAAGCGCCCACATGGCTCACCAATTGATTTGGACTCAAAAAGATGCAAAGAAATAAAGGACTATGTGGCGAAAAGCGGATTGGATATGTGTGCCGTCGCAGCCAATAACAATTTCGCAACGATCGTTCCCGAGCAGATCGAAAATGAGCTGCTAATGGTTAAAGAGCAAATCCGTGTAGCAAAAGAGCTTGGCGCTCCGGTTCTTCGCTTATTTGCTTGTTGGCCCGGCATCGTTATGAAAAACGGAATAGGCACATATGAAACTCCTAGGAAATCCTTCTCCTTTTTTGGAGGTTTGGATTATGAAATACGTATTGCTGTTGTTGATGCTCTTAAAGAATGCAGCGTTTGGGCAAAAGAGGCGGGTGTTATGCTCGCACTGCAAAATCATGCTCCGGTAATCGAAACCTACCGCGACATGCTGGATTTCGTTAAGTGGGTCGATTCACCCTGGCTGAAGTGCTGCTTCGACGCACCTTGTTGCGGCTGGAACGAACACGTCCAGTCTGACAGTTACATGGCACAAGCTGTCAAAGATGTGGGCGATTTACAAGTACTCTCTCACGCAAATGCCGAGTTTAAAGAAAATGCAGACGGTAGTATTGAAATGATTTCATTCGACCCGAACAAACAGCCGGTATTGACCAACTACCCTGTATTTGTTGAGGAATCTCTCAAAGTAGGATATAAAGGATACCTCAACTACGAATTCTGTCATATACCTTTCCAAGGTGGCAAAGTTCTGGGCTATAGCGACTATATTGAAGATCAAATCCGTCTCGCTGCAATTTACTTCAAAGGTTTGGTTAAAAAGTATTCATAGGATTACATAAAGTATACTTAATTTTGTCTTTTTAGTGTTTACTTCTTAATGATGTTGTGTTATATTTTGTTAAGAAATTATTACATAAAATTCAAGGTGTTCCGCATCTTCCAGTTAATTAATACAAAGCCGAAAAAGGCTTTGATTAAAAAAAAGAAAAGGAGATAATTCATCAAATGAGAAAGTTGTTACCACTTGCGATGTTGCTGTGTCTTATCCTTGTATTCACCGCAGCATGCGGCGGCGCAGACACACCGGCACCGGCACCCGCACCCGCACCTGCACCGGATGCACCTGCACCAGCTCCTGCACCGGATGCACCTGCACCAGCACCAACAGACGAAGTAAGACATATCATACTGCACGGACATAATGCGGTAGTAGAAGGCAACAGTTACCGCATCCGTTACGAGCAAGATATCAAAGATGCGTCGGATGATGCAATCAGATTTGGCTTTGATGTACGTTACGTGCCCTTTGTATCAGACTGGGATGCAACTGTTGAAGCACAAAACATCAGACAAAGTATCGACGAAGGGGTTGACATTATTATAGTAAATCCTGTTTCACCGACAGGTATGGATCCCCTCATCGAAATGGCACAAGCTCAAGGAATCATCTGGATCAATGCAGACTGTATCTATGACTCACCGCATGTAGATATCCTAAACATTGCCACAGATCAGGAATACCTCGGATATCGCACCGCCACCGAAGCAGGAAGAGTCCTCGGTAATGGTGCGAAGGTCGTAATGATTCAAGCAATGGAAGGAAACGTAGCAAACACAGACCGCCAAAGAGGTTTTGAAAGAGGCATTGAAGAGTTTAACTTCGAAGTCGTTCATGGAGGAGCCCACAACTGGAACAGTGATTTAAGTCAACAGATAATGACTGAAATCATCAACTCAGGTGTTGAGTTTGACGGCGTGTTGATTTCACAGGCTGCTCATGCAGCTCTTACAGCTTTTGACAACACCGGAGCACCCTGGCCCAAGTTTATGGGATTCCATGACAACGGTGAGTGGATGCAAAGAATGTTCGAAATTAATGCAGATGAGCGCGTAATGGACTTCCTCGTGCTTTCTAATCCTCCCGGAGTCGGCGCAACAGCATTGAACTTTGGTCTCAACATTCTGCTTGGCAGAGAACTCAGGGATGATATCTTTGACGATCCCGCCCTCAACTCAGTTTTGATTTTCCCGAGAATTTGGTTCAACTATGACAACATGGAAGAGTACCGCGATTTAGCTTTCTCAACAGCACCCGGCGATGCAATTTCCTTCTGGCTGGATGTTGACGAAGTAGCCGAGCAATTCTTCAGATAAACACAACAAGACCGGACTTTCCGGACTTTCCGGCCGGCGATGTATTTCGCCGGCCGGAAACTGTATCTGCAATAAATAGGAGGATTATCGATGTTAGAAATGCGGGGAATCGATAAAAGATTCGATGCTGTGGTCGCACTTAACAAGGCCTCATTGACTGCAAAACCCGGCGAAATATGTGCACTTCTCGGCTCCAACGGCTCCGGGAAATCCACCATGATTAAAATTCTCGCAGGGACCTACGGAGCAGACCGCGGCGAAATTCTTATTGACGGCGAGCCTGTTTTAATTTCATCAGGCAGGGATTCAAGAAAACATCGCATAGCCACGGCATTTCAGGAGCGAAGCCTGATTCCAACCATGAGTGTGGTTGATAATCTTTTAATTGGCGACCTTCCGCGAAACAAGCTTGGAATCGTTAATCGCAAGGAGGCAAAAGACCAGATCGTAGATATACTTGAGCGATTTAACATAGATTGCGACCCTGACGCATTTGTTCAAACTCTGATGCCCTCAACTCAGACAATGCTGGAGATGGCAAAAGCAGTTTTACAAAAACCACGTATTTTACTGCTTGACGAAGTAACCGCACCTTTGCATCTTGATGAGATACAGGTGCTCTTTGAGGTTATCCGCGAGCTCAGAGACGAAGGAATGGCTATCATTTATGTAACTCATCGAATGAATGAAGTTTTTGAGCTATGCGACAGGACAACTATATTACGCGGAGGAGAAGTTGTTGCAGACAGCGCAACAAGTGAGCTTTCCCTCGATGATATCGTATTTTACATGACCGGACAACACCCTGAGGCTCATAAAGCACATATTCCATTAAGTGAAGCAACAGACCTTGGAGAACCTCTGTTAGATGTTCAGGACCTTGAAGTCTACCCAAATGTATGGGATATCTCTTTAAAAGCGTACAGCGGCGAAATAATAGGTATAGCAGGCTTACAGGGTCAAGGGCAATCTGAGTTTATTCGTTCGATGCTGGGAGCTGAGGAGATCAGCAGAGGTAACGTAATCTTTGACGGGAAAAAAGTAAGCTTTAAATCACCTACAGCAGCAGTTAAAAGCGGACTCGGGTTTGTATCGGGTGACCGCGTTAAAGAAGCTGTTTTCCCTGCGCGGCCCATATTTGAAAATATCGGAGCGGGCAAAATCGCCAAGGGTAATATTGCAGCATATATCACACCAAAATCATTAAGAACCTTTGCCCAAAAAGCAGTCGAGGCGTATAATATTAAGATTGGCAAGTTAAAAGACCATGCATTTACACTTTCCGGCGGGAATCAGCAAAAGCTGGTCATTGCACGTTGGATAGCTATGGATCCTAAATTGCTGCTGCTCGACGACCCCACCAAGGGTGTTGATATCCATTCCCGGCTTGAGATACACAAGATATTGCAACAATGTGCAGCAGATGGAATGACTGTAATCGTGTCCTCAAGTGAACATGAAGAGTTACTCAATTTTGCTGACAGAATTTATGTCTTTTACGAAGGATATATCAGCGATATGCTGGAAGGAGAGCGCATGAATGAGGAAGCTCTTGTAACAGCAATGATGGGCATTTCAAAGGATGGAGAGGAGGCTGAAAGCAATGCAGAAAGTTAAGGATTTTCAAAAAAGTCCGTGGCAATCAATAAAAAGCTGGGCGCACGATTTTCGAAGAAAACCGTCTTTTATGGGTTTTGCTTTGTTCATTGTTGCTATTTTATTGCATATGCTTGTCCAGGGGCCGGGTAACTTCTTTAGTGAGAAAAATATAAACACCCTTTTTGTCACCCAAATACCTTTTCTCTTAGTAGTTTTAGCACAAGGAGTGCTGCTGATATCAGGTACACTTGATGTTTCGGTTGGTATACAACTGGCTTTGGTTAATGTCGTCACAATTATGACTATACAAGAGTGGGGTGTACCCTTTATAATAGGAGCTTTATTCGGCATCATCGCTTCACTCATTGCATCAACGGTCTGCTGGCTGCTGGTTTCGGTATTTCGTCTTCCAACTTTGCTTGCAAGCTTTTCACTCATATCCGTAATACTTGGTGTAAATGTTCTTATTATGGATGTTCCGCAGGGAAGAATTCCAATGGAGATTTTCCATGCATACGATACCATGCTTTTTGGATTTTTCCCGGTCGCAGCTTTTGCATTGATCTTTGTCATGCTTATATGGTTGTTTATAAAACGAACATCTTTCGGTACGAATATTTATGCTGTCGGAGCAAGCCCACAGCATGCTTTTGCAGCGGGAATAAGCCCGGTGAAAGTTCAGTTTCAAGCATTTATGTTTAAAGGGTTTGTCGCCGGAATAGCGGGCATATGTTTAACTATGATGACAGCTTCGGGAAATCCTTTGCAGGCAGAAGCGCTTGGCTTGCGATCATTGGCAGCATGTATAGTTGGAGGATTAACATTTGGCGGATGGGGGTCAATGGCATGTGCTCTGTTTGGAGGGTCATTTATGATACTGGTACAAACCTTGATGCATCCTTTCTTTAACCAACTGCAGCAAATGTTCCCCGAAATAATGATTGCAACATACTGGCACAATTTACTTTCCGATGTAATCGTCTTCCTTGGATTGTTGTTATCTATTGTTACGATTAAAGGACAGAGGGAAGCTCTGCGCATCAGCGTTAAAGACAAGTATACTTTAAAGAGGAGGGAAGAATATGCCAAGTAATGTTGCATCCGGAATTCCTTTCTCTATGAGGGTAAAAGCATTTGTCCGGAACAGTCCTGCGCGTATGGCCGTGATTATTTCTATAGCTCTATATGCGTTTACTGTATTTATGGTTCCGACTGCGCTAAACATGAGTGCAATTTCAACTATTTTTATGTTGACCTTGCTCTTGAGCTTTGCGGCAGTGGGGCAAACATTGGTGCTGATTGGCGGCGGGCTTGACTTTACTGTTGGGGCTGTCATGTCCTCAACGGCAATAATAACTGTTACAATCATGGATAAGCAGGATGGCTACTTCTTTCACGCATTTGCGGTTGTTATGGTTGTTTCGATTCTCATTGGTCTTCTTAGTGGATTTTGCACTGTAAAGATAGGGCTTCCTCCGTTGGTTGTGACAATGGCTATCGCAAATGTTGTCTCACGTATGCAATTTGTATTTACAGGCGGCAGCCCAACGGGAATGGCAGGTCCGGCATTTATAAGTACGATTAATACGCGGATCTTTGGATATATCCCGGCTATCACACTTTATGCGTTTATTATCTTTCCTATTGTCTTTTATTTACTTAACCGTTCACGATACGGCAGACAGCTCTATCTTGTCGGTAACAATCCAACCGCAGCCAGGCTGACAGGCATGAACTCTGACAGAATCAAGATGCTTTCTTATGTGTTCTCCGCGGTTTTTGCAGGCTTTGCGGGTATGCTTGGTGCCGGGTATAGGCAAAGTGCAATACCAATGGGGTTTGATGGTTATGCCTTCAGTTCACTCATTGCTGTTATAGTGGGCGGTACAGCGTTCACGGGCGGCACAGGATCATATACAGGTAGTATTGCAGGAGCACTGCTAATGACAGTCCTCAGCAATATGCTGACAACGCTAAACTTATCTCAGCCCATCAGGAATATTGTGATGGGTTGTGTAATGGTACTTCTATTGCTGCTTTATAATCGCAGAAAGGCAGTTCGAGAGTAGCTTTAGTAATAACTGATTAGTTCGGATTTTAGGTTGGAAGAGAAGAGGTCAGAAGTAACAAGTGAGCGATAAAAAGCAACCAAACAATAAAAACGCGGCGGGGGTTCTTACCACCGCCGCAATGGTTTCGCTATTCGTATTTGCACTATTGTGGGCGCTTCCCGCTGTACTTATAAATGAGATAATTGAAGAATTTGAGTTGACGGGAGCCGGTCAGGGTCTTATGGGCAGCCTGTTAAATACAGGACTGCTACTGTCTCTGATTATTATCCCTATGTTTCAAGGACGAGCCCAAAAAATAAAAGTCATTATATTCGCCTGTCTGTATCAGGCGGTAATGCTGTCAGTGATTGGGTTCTCTCCTGTTGTTTTACTCTTTGGAGCAGCTACTGTACTGCTTGGGTTTGGAGGAGGTTTTACTGACGTCTATTGTAACTCAGTGATCGTAGATGTCCGCAAGGCTGACGCTCCAAAGTATCTTGGTTACCTGCATGGTCTGTTCGGAGTAGGCAGCCTGATTGCGCCACTGCTGATATTCTGGTTGCTGCAGAGTACAGATTGGCGAGGTGTTAGTTTTGTCCTGGTTGCTGTATTACTTCTGACAGCATTATTTGTATTCCTTCTGGTCCGTCGAAGCACAAAATCCGGTGCTACAACAGAGATCATAGAAAAAACGTTAAACAAAGCAGATATCTTCGATTATATCCGCAAAAAACGCACAATAATCTTAATCTTGACAAGCATACTATTGACATTGGCGTTATCCGGAGTCATATCGTGGATCGTAAGATATATGACTGTTCGCCATGACTCTGCAGGGCTTGGTGCAATTGCGCTTTCGGTGTACTGGTTATGCGCAACATTTAACAGGTTTTTCTTCTCTCAGTTTATTAAACGAGCTCCGATGAGATTCCTGGCGCTCGGTGCTGTTTTCTTCGGTATAAGTATAATCGTTGGTGTTTTATTGGGAAACGCTATTGTTATGTGCATCATGGCAGGTGCAGCAGGCTTGTTCAGCGGACACTTTGTTCCCGTACTCATAAGCGAGTGTGCGATCGGGTACGAAGGGAAGACGACATTCACAACATCTTTTATTATGATCATAATGGGTGCGACACGCATCGTAACCCCACTAATCATGGCATACTCAAGTTCGGTAATAGGATATGATTTGGGCATGATGATCCCGCCTGTTACAATATTCGCAGTCGTTTTACTTTCATGGATATCACAAAGAGATAAAGCTAAACAGATTAATAATCAGAAGGAGACCATATGAACCAGCCCGTGCAAGTGAGCAATAACCGTGCGGCGAGGGTAATCACCACCGCCGCACTAGTCTCGATTTTTATCTACTCTTTTGTAGTTTCATTACCATCAATATTAATAAACGATGTCGTCGAAGCATTTTCTCTTGAAGGTGCTGACGAAGGGCTGATGGGGACCATGACCAGTGTAGGGTTCATGTTCTCCTTGTTCCTGGTTGTCTTAGTACAAGGGCGAGCTAAAAAAACAACGGTCCTTATTTCAGCGCTTGCTGCGCAGGCAGTGATGTTGTTTGTTAGTGGTTTTTCTCCTACATTTTTTATCTTCCTTATTGGCTGCACGCTCCTTGGATTTAGCGGAGGATTCATTGATACCTTTACAAACTCAGCCATTGTTGATGTAAGAAAAGAAGAAAGCACAAGATATCTGGGATACCTGCATGGTACGTTTGGAATAGGAAGTCTTTTGATACCAATCGTTTTTATAGTCGTACATCGATATATTGATTGGCGTGGTGCACACTATGCGTTGGCGATAGCATCAGTACTGGTAATACTGCTCATCTTCTTTCTAACTCGAGGAAAGGTTAAAGACAGCAAGGAAGCAACGATACGCGAACATTTGTTTAATAAAGCTGATTTGCTGGCTTATGTTCAAAAAAAGCGTAATGTAGCTCTTGCATTGACAGGATTCTTTTCTATGTTTGCATTATCTTGTATTATGGCGTGGGTAGTCAGATACATGGCTCTTCGTTTTGATGCTGCTGAGCTTGGTGCGCTCTCGATATCGATTTACTGGGTATGCTCGACGACAAATCGTTTTTTGCTTTCACAAATCATTAAACGAGCCCCTATGAAGTTTTTTGCGCTTGGTTGTGCTATCGGCGGGGGGCTCTTAATCATCGGGATCTTTTCCGGAAGTGCTATCGTATTATGTATAATGTTGGGTGTAATGGGATTGTTCAGCGGGCATTTTGTACCTGTGCTGGTCAGTGAAAGCGCCGTTGGTTATGAGGGCCGTACCACATTTACTACATCGATCATCATGTTCGTTATGTGTATTGGTCGCATAACAGCTCCTGTTTCAATTGCGTTTGTCAGTACACAAATATCTCTAACCACAGGAATGATGCTGCCTGTCGCTACACTCTTTATAGCTGCATTGTTCGGATTACTGGCAGTAAAAGCAAATAAGGAGCTTAATGACGCTTAGGCTTTACGAGTTTTTATACGGCGTTCTAGGCAAAAAACACCGTAAATAAATTATACGAGGTAATAGTTTATTATGAAAAAATGGAAGGTAGCGCTTATAGGATGCGGAATGATCTCTGAAGAGTTTTACATACCGGAGATGCGGCAAAACATCCCAAATGCTGAGCTTGTCGCAGTATGTGATACGGACTTAGAGCGCGCAAAAGACTTTTCAGAGCGTTTTGATGTACCTGAGTGGTATTCTAGTATCGATGAGCTCTTAGAAAAATGTGATTTCGAAATCCTTATGAACATCACATCCATCCCCATGCATCATGAAATCAACATGAAAGCTCTAAATGCAGGAAAGCATTTATACTCTCAAAAGCCTATTGCGCTTACTGTTGACGAAGCATCACAGCAAATCGAAGCGGCAAAAAAAGCAGGTGTAAAATACTCAGCATCTCCAATTCATATGATAAGACCGGATATCAAGTATGTCAAAAAGATGATCTCAGACAATGTCATTGGAAAAGTTACGATGGTGCGCTGTAATGTATCACATGGCGGACCCGAGTATTTCCAATACAGGAGTGCTGATTGCTCGTGGTTCTACGAATCAGGTGCTGGAGCGCTCTTTGATATGGGTGTGCATGGAATAGATATGACCACAGGCATCTTAGGGCCGGCGAAAGAGGTCGGATGCATGGCGGCAATAACTCAGCCAAGACGAATAATCCGCTCCGGAACCTTTGACGGCAAAGAAATAAAATCTGATTTAATGCCCGATGCTTATCTCATCACGCTTGATTGGGGTGACGGGTGTATAGGAATTATTGACACAGGATTCTTCCAAAAGGCAACAACAGTAAACTGTCTCGAGATTTATGGTACCCACGGTACTATTACAATACTTGGGGTACTCAAAATCGGTGAAGGTGATGGAATTCGTGTCTATGTCGATAACCCGACACAAGGAATACGCGGATGGACAGATCCTTTGCCCCAAGAAATGCCTCATGAGTTCTACCAATGTGAATGCCTTGCAGATCTAATACGAGCTATTGAGGAAGACACAGACACAGGGCTTAGACCGGAGCAGGCAAGACACGTGATCGAAATACTAAACGCTATACC
>Ga0123356_10002659_pt1 | contig 18993 bp, 13 predicted proteins | sample TergutEmb28metaG_2_FD_92546 | JGI IMG/M metagenome (GOLD analysis project Ga0123356, IMG submission 92546) | Embiratermes neotenicus P3 segment gut microbial communities from Petit-Saut dam, French Guiana - Emb289 P3 | ecosystem: Host-associated > Arthropoda: Insects > Digestive system > Gut ...
ACCGTCGAGTAAATTGCGATTTAGCGGTGGTTTGCTTAAGATAAGGCTTAAATAAATTAAAGGCGGAAAAAATGAAGGATAAGTTCATTATTGAGGTTTTGACAGGTATGGCTGGTATATTGACACCTGTTCAAATGGAGGAATTGCAAAAGGCGCTAACTCATAGTCTTTGCAATATAGAAATAAGCATGCGAGACACATCAAACTTACAGAATAATGTCTGGAATTGTGATTTGCTTAAGGTTTTTATTGCTGCAAAAAGGATAGAAGGATGTTCAGAAAAATCGTTGAAATACTATGAGTCTGCGATTCGTCACTTGATCAATTCTGTGGATAAACAGGTAAGAGAAATCGCTACGGACGACCTTCGCTGTTATCTTGCAGATTATCAGAAAAGCCGTAAGTCCGGCAAAGTTACCATAGATAATATGCGGCGGATTTTTTCCAGTTTTTTTGGCTGGCTGGAAGATGAGGATTATATACTAAAAAGTCCTGTACGGCGGATTCACAAAATAAAGACCGAGAAGACAATTAAAGAAACATTTTCTGACGAGGGGATAGAGCTGCTGCGGGACACATGCGAAGAGATTCGTGATTTAGCAATGATAGATTTATTGACATCGACAGGAATGCGCGTTGGAGAACTTGTGCGGCTGAATCGCGATGATATTAATTTCCACGAACGTGAGTGCGTTGTGTTTGGCAAAGGCGGCAACGAGAGGATAGTGTATTTTGATGCGCGGACAAAAATCCACCTTTTGGATTATTTAAAAACACGTGCAGATACAAACCCTGCGTTGTTTGTTTCTTTGACCATGCCTTATGCGCGGCTTATGATTGGCGGTATAGAAGCGCGGCTTAGGGAGATTGGCAAACTTGCAGACTTAAACAAAGTTCACCCGCACAAGTTCAGGCGGACACTGGCAACACGCGCAATTGACAAAGGCATGCCGATAGAGCAGGTGCAGCGACTGCTGGGCCATGTAAAGATTGATACAACAATGCATTATGCAATGGTTAACCAGGCAAATGTAAAAAACTCGCACAGGAAATTTATTGGATAATAAAAAAACCCGATGCTGACAATTGCCGGCACCGGGTTAGTTACGCGATTATCGCGTCAGGTTAAAATTAGTATCTGATAAATACCATGAGGCTGGTAAAGTTAAACAGACCGTTTGCGGTGCCTGCGGTTTTATCTGTATCAAATACGCTTACATTATTACTGTTATTGTTTGCAGAAATAATGCTTGACATGTCGATGGTGAGGTTGTCTGTAGCATTGATTGCAAAGCCAAGAGAGAATCTGTTTCTAAAACCGCCAAATGCAGTTACAACACTTTCGCTATCGCTGTTTGCAACTTTTGCATTGTCAGAATAACTTGCTGATTTTGTGGTTGTGCGGGTAGCTGCCTGTGCTTCGACTCTTAAGCCGGAGTTAAGGAAGATCTTTGGACTAAGCTGCCATTGGGCTGCAAGACGAAGGTCTGGGTTAAATCCGATAGAAGAAACAGATGATTCTGTTCCATTCTTATGCAGTGCACCATTGGATGAAAAACCAGATCCATCGGTATTAATAGTCATTGCTGTGCTGCTTGAGCTGCCGATAGGTATATTCAGATTAAGTTTTGCTCTAAGTCTGAGTCCTTCACCATTCCACTGTGTGGCGATAGAAGGCGTAATTGTATGAGCAGCTGCACTTCTTTCAGTCATGTCACTGGCAGTTCCTTTAAAACTTGCAACTTCAATGTTACCAGCGGATTTAGTATAATTATACTCATTGTTGTATGAAGTGATATCAAGAGCATAGTCTAAATCTGCCGCAGTTCTCCAGCTATTCTTGTTGGCAATAGTATATCCGCCCAATCCTGCGCCAAATTTTGTTAAATTTCGATTGTTTGATCTTGATACTGTTTCATTATCTGATTTCCATGTTCCGCCATCATTATAATATTCATTATATTTTCTATAATCTTTGAAAAAACCAAGTTCAAATGTAGCCCAAGGCCTGATTCCATTGTCGGTAAGGTTTTTTGTCATTGACCATGCAATCTGGGGTGAATTCCAACCCAAAGCTTCTTCGCTGGATTTAATAAAGTCACCGCTGTATACATAATCGCTGTCTTTATACGACTGATATGTTGTTGTATATGTAAGACGAATACCCATATCACCAAAACCTACAAGAACTGCAAGCTGATTATATGGATTACCTGCGCTTAAGTTATAAGCATTAACGGTTTTTACACCAGATTTATTTGCTTCACTGAGCCAAATACCATTTCCTTCGGTATAAGTAATACCTTGTTTACCATTCCATAAAGAGCCGTTCCAGAATGCTGCGATATAAATGGGGCTTCCGCCGTCTTCACTATCACCTATTCTGGTTGCGTATCCAAGCGCTGCTCTTCCTGTGCCTACAACGCTGTCGGGTGCAGCAAATGAAGCCATGCTAAAGAAATTATTAAACCTTACGCCTGCAAAAGCATCCGGTCTTATAAAATCATCTGCTGCGGTTCTTAATCTGCCAGCTGTAGCCTGGCTCTGCGGTGACGAAAAGCTTGTTGCAGTAGAGCCATTATCAGCAAATGCAGCAGGCAACCCTTGTGCAAAAACAGCAGTTGTAATTATCGCCAACATGAGAGCAAATCCAATTAACTTTTTCATAAAAATTCTCCTTGTTCTTTTTGGAAAGGTACAACCTACGGCTGCAAAACCCTTTCCTTTTACAGATTTGCTTTTATTATCCAAACAGAAAAAGACATGAAAAGTACGTTAACTAATTTCTAATTTTGTTGAATAGATTTTTAATTGATTTAACAGTTATCTAACAGAATTCCGGCACTGGATACCAGCCTTGACCAAAACAGGCACAGCGTATTACCATGAATTGCCCTGCGTCAGGAACCGTGCGAGCAAGTACCGCCTAACCCCGCCAGATCCGGAAGGAAGCAACGGTAAGCGGGCGCCTGCTGCGCCGCGGCCCTCCTGGCGCAGTGCACTTTCTTTTTTCTGCATTTTTCCATATAATGTCCACATGGCTGTTTCAGGATACGAAGTAACCGCTTCCAAATATCGACCCAAAACATTTGACGAATTGGCAGGGCAGGAGTTTGTTGTCTCCACCCTTAGAAATTCGCTAATAAACGGGCATATTGCTCATGCTTATCTTTTTTCCGGACCAAGAGGGTGCGGTAAAACCAGCGCTGCTCGTATTTTGGCGCGTTCCTTAAATTGCGAAAAAGGACCGGAAGCAGGACCCTGCGATGGCAAGGAAACCGATGTCTGCGATAATTGCCGCTCAATTAGCCGCGGCGCCAGCATGGACGTTATCGAAATTGACGGCGCTTCCAACAACAAAGTAGACGAAGCGCGCCAAATAATTGACGAAGTGCTTTTTCCGCCGCAATCAGGCAAGTACAAGGTTTATATTATCGACGAAGTGCATATGCTTACCAATCAGGCTTTTAATGCGCTTCTAAAAACTATCGAAGAGCCGCCGCCTTATATCGTTTTTATTTTTGCGACTACAGAACTGCATAAAGTTCCGGCGACTATTAAAAGCCGCTGTCAGCAGTTTAACTTCAGACTTATACCTATCGAAACTATTCAAGAAATACTAAAAAAAATCTGCGCAGAAAAGGGAATTAATGCCGAAGATGATGCGCTTTTCTGGATTGCAAGAGAATCCACAGGCAGTATGCGCGATGCTTTTACTCTCTTTGATCAAATTGCCTCTTTTTCTTCCGGCAGTATTCGCAGCGAACTAATCCGCGAAAAACTTGGTATAACAGGTCTTGATAAACTTAACGCTCTTGCAGAAGCCTGCGCAGCTAATGATTCGCCTGCCGCTTTCGCGCTTACAGACGAAATTCTTTCTAGCGGTATTGCTCTTGAACAATTTGTTATTGATCTGACAGGATTCTACCGCAGCCTATTATTGCTTAAAAACGGCGTAACAAGGGAATCTCTTTTGGGATATCGTGCTGCGCTTTTTTCTGTCAAAGCGCTTGAAACATACGACTCAATCCGGCTGGAGCAGGCGCTGGATATTTTACTTGACTGTTACAGAAACATTCGCTATTCAGTTTCTCCGCGCTTTGAACTTGAGACTGCTGTTTCCAAATTGACATGGCTAAATAAGTGGGTTTCTCCTTCGGAATTAAAGCAAGCTATTGACAGTGCGCGAAGTGTTCTTGGCGCTGCCGGCAGCACTGCTGGCGGCAATGTTGCCAGTGTTCAGCAAAAGCAGGCAGAGCCTGTTTCGCGTAACGAAGCGGCTGTTATGCCGGCTGCAGGCGCCGCAACGGCTGCCAATAATGCCGCTGCCAATAACAGCGCCGCAGGCAGTGCGCCTGCAAGACCTCAATCTTCACCTGACGGACGTTCGCTTTCCGATGAGTTTCACAAAATGCTTGCGTCCAGGGGAACCGCTGCCGCAGCAGATGATGATGCTCCAATGTGGGACAGCGCTGTGCGAAAGCCGGAAAATGAAAATCCGCCGCAGGTTGATAATGTTCTTTCCATGATACCGGGGACGGTTGTTAATTAAATTCAAAGTTAATATACGGAGTGTTTTATGAACATTAATCCTTTTGATATATTAAAGAATGCCCAGAAAATTCAAGAGCAGATGAGCGGTTTTCAGGAAAAACTTGGCGACATGACTGCGACCGGAGCTGCAGGCGGCGGTCTTGTGGAAATTGATGTTAACGGAAAGCTGGAAGTGCTTGCTGTACGTATTGCACAGCCTGCGATGGATGACGTTGAAATGCTGCAGGATTTAATTATGGCGGCTTTTACCGACGGCATGACAAAAGTTAAAGAAGCAATCAGCAGCGAAATGGGTGCCCAATTAGGCATGCCAAATGGCATGAACATTCCGGGGTTTATGTGACAGATAACGCTCTAGACAGGCTGGTAACTTTATTTTCTAAACTTCCGGGGATAGGAAAAAAAAGCGCAGCCCGAATTGCGTATCATATTCTGGACAGCAATCCCGCTCTTGCTGCGTCTCTTGCAAAAGAACTTTCAGGGCTTCATCAGGCGATACGCCGCTGCGGAGTCTGCGGCGGTTTTACCGAAGCGGATCCATGCTTTGTTTGTTCCAACCCTGCACGTGATAAATCGATAATTTGTGTTGTTGAATCGGCTCAGGATATGCGCATAATCGAAGAAGGCCGCGAGTTTTCCGGAGTGTATCATGTTCTTGGCGGATTGATAGCTCCGCTGGAAGGAGTAAGCCCTGCGGATCTTTCCATAAGCAAATTAATAAATAGGCTTGGCAGTGTAAATGAAATTATCCTTGCGTTAAATCCTACGGTAGAAGGAGATACAACTGCTCTGTTTTTACAGAAAACATTAAAAGATTATCCTGTAGAAATTTCCCGCCTTGCTTCCGGAATGCCTGTCGGCGGAAATATCGGGTATACAGATAAGCTCACTCTTTCGCGCAGTTTCCGCGGCAGGGTGAAGGTTTAACGCATACGCGTGTTTTATTTGGCGCCCCAGTAATTGCCGGTTTCTACGCTTACTCGTAACGGTATTAAAAGGTTTGCTGCCTGTTCCATTTCTGCTTTAACTATTTTTACAGCTTCGGCTGCGTTTTCTTTTGGGCATTCAAGAATCAATTCGTCATGAACCTGCAATAAAAGCCGTGCAGGGCTGTTTTCTTTTTTTAACCTTTTATCAAGTTTTAACATGGCTGTTTTTACAATGTCGGCAGCCGACCCTTGAATCGGAGTGTTTACAGCTACGCGCTCTGCTGCAGATTTTTCTGTTTTGTTACCTGAATTAATTGTAGGAACATAACGGCGGCGCCCAAAGATAGTTGTAACATATCCGGTTTGTTCAGTTTTTCTGATCGTATCCTGTATAAACTGACTGACGCCGGAATAAGTGCTAAAGTATGCATTAATAAAATTTTGCGCGTCTGTACGGCTGATATTTAATTCATTTGCAAGTCGGAATGCGCTCATGCCGTAAATTACTCCAAAATTAATTGTCTTTGCCATTCGCCTTTGTTCGCCGTTAACTTCGCTTTCTTTTATACCAAAAATCAGCGAAGCTGTGCGTGCATGAACATCCTGAAAACCAGACCCTTCTGTTCCTGTATTTTCCTTAAATGCCGATATCAGGTTTTTATCGCCGGAAAGATGTGCAAGTACAACAAGTTCAATCTGACTGTAGTCGGCGGAAATTAAAAGGTGTCCGGGTTTTGATATAAACGCTTCACGGATACGGCGGCCTTCTTCGGCGCGCACTGGTATGTTCTGAAGGTTCGGTTCGCGGCTGGAAAGGCGGCCTGTTGCGGTTCCTGTCTGTACAAAGTTTGTGTGCAGGCGGCTTTCGCTGTCAGCCATGTCGGCTAACGTATCAACATATGTCGATTTTAATTTTGCAAGTGTGCGATGGCGCAGTATTAACGCCGGGACAGGATCTTCGCGCGCAAGTTCTTCCAGAGCAGCCGCATCGGTAGAGTAGCCTGTCTTTGTTTTTTTGCCTGGTTTTAATTTGCGCTCGACAAAAAGCACTTCCTGAAGCTGCTTTGTGGAAGACAGGTTAAATTCATGACCGACTGTTTTCCAGGTTTCATTCTGTATTTGCTCAAGTTCTATAGTCAGTTCTTTGCCGTAATCTGTGAGCGCTTTTGGCTCAATCTTTATTCCTTCGCCTTCCATTTCGGCAAGAATCGGCAGCAGGGGCATTTCCAGATTTTCAAATAAATCGACAGCTTTTATTTTTTTTAACATGGGCTCAAAATATTGTTTTAATCTTAAGCAGAAGTCTGCATCTTCTCCGGAATATCGTGTTGCAAGTTCCAAAGATACGCTGTCAAAGGCCGCTCCTTTGGACACAATGTCTATGTATCGTATTGTAGTGTAATCAAAAGTGTAGGAGACAAGCGAATCCAGTGAATAATTATTGCGTTCCGGATCTGCTAGCCATGCCGCTGCCATGGTGTCCCATATTTTGCAATTCCACCGGCTGATTCCCCAGCCGCGGCTTACCTTGTAATCAAACTTTGCATTATGCGCCGCAACTGTCATTTCGTTATCTGCAAATAAAGGTGAAAGCAGGGCGCGTACTTTTTCCGGATCAACAAACTGCGAACCTTCGCTGCCGTCAATCACGCCATGAGGCGCGACCGGCACATAAAACGCTTCTTTTGCTTTTACCGCAAGCGATATTCCTATTGGGTGCGAATTCCACGCATCAAGCGAGTCTGTTTCAAAATCCAAAGCGATAAGTTTTTGTTTTTTTGCCTGTTCAAGAATGGAATTAAGCTCATTTAAATCAAGAACTGTTTTGTAAACTCCATCGCCCAACAATGATGGATCTACAGGAGGGAATATATTTGTTTCAAATTGATTTGTTTCCAGGTCTTGTCCGGCGGCATCTTCAATAGAACGCTCTGCAGTAGTTTGCGCATGCAATAAGCCGACGCTTCCGGGAGTTACAGCGCTGCTCTTTACTTTTGGATCAAGCTGCTTCGCGCTTTGACGGATACCTTCGCGCATTAGTACTTCTGCTCCTGCCGGGCGGTTAAGATTTTCCAGCGACATATCATCGATATTCGTTACGGATAATTCCACATCGTTTCTTAACCGGATAAGCGATTGGGAAAAATATGCGCTTTCTTTTCCTTCAGATATTTTTCTTCCTGTAGAACCTTCTATTGCCGCGATATTTTTGTAAATTTCATCAAGCGAACCGTAACGCGCCATCAATTTAACGGCTGTAATTTCACCTATTCCCTTGACGCCGGGAATATTGTCAGAACTGTCACCGGTAAGTGAAAGAAGATCCAGTATTCCTGCTGGCTCTACTTTCCATTCTTCCTTTACTTCATCAGGACCGATTAACTCCCATGTTGGACCGCTGCCAATGACCGGGTCTCCGCCTTCTTTTCTGTTAATTTTTGCAGTGCGAAGCGCATATGTTCCGCCGCCAACGAGCTGCAATAAATCTTTGTCCGAAGAAAGAATATAACACTGCCTGTTTTCGCTGCGGCATTTTGCCGCCAGTGTAGCGATTATATCATCAGCTTCAAAACCTTCGGCTTTAATGCATTGTATTCCCAAAGCGGTTAAAAATTCTTCAACTAACGGAACTTGTTCATGTAAATCATCCGGCGTTTTTTGTCTGTTTGCTTTGTATTCTTTATACATTTTGTGCCGGAAGGTTGGAGTTTTTGAATCAAAAATAGCGGCAAGGCGCAGAGGTTTTTCCAGTTTTTCTTTTCTTTGTCCATCACTGTCAGCCGCAGGAGCGCCATCGTCAAGCAGCGTAACAATTGCGCGGGCAAATCCAAATAATGCAGAAATATTTTTTCCCGCGCTGTTACGTAAAGGACGGGTTAAAAATGCGAAGTAAGAACGGTAAATAAGACCGTATGCATCTATCAGGTAAAGCGGATAATCGGTACTTTTCATTGTCTAATTGTAGCATTACTATTTGAACCTTGCAACGACAGCTTATATATGTAATAATTAAATTATGAGTGACAATTCAGGTGACGACAAGAAAGATAAGCCCATGTTTCCGTTCGGCGGAGGCAAAATGCCCGATTTTAAAGGGTTTGGGGGCTGGAAGTTTCTCCTTATTTATGTCGCTATCCTGATTGTTGGGATGAGCCTTTTTAATTATGTATTTCTTAACAGGATGAATCCTGCAATAGATTTTTCTGAATTTAAAGCGCGCATATCTTCCGGCGAAATTAAACGTGTAGAATTAACCGACTCATATTTTACCGGTTTTACAAATCCCGGCAGAAGAGAATCTGCAAGGACGCCTGTTGCGCGCGCCTACAGCGGCGGTCAGCAGGACAGGGTTTACCGGACTGTTTCAATTTATGATCCGGAATTTATTAAATTGCTGGACGAAAAAAATGTTTCCTACGGAGCGGTTTCGCGGGAAGGAAATGCGGTATTAAACTTTATTTTTAGCTGGGTATTACCCATCGCTTTTTTTATTTTTATCTGGCGGTTTGTTTTTAAACGAATCGGCAATATGGGCGGCAATGTTCTTTCTATCGGGCAGAACCGGGCGGTCATTGTCGCAGAGGGTGATATTATTACGCGCTTTAGCGATGTTGCCGGTGTTGATGAAGCCAAGGAAGAACTGGTTGAAGTAGTCGATTTTTTAAAGAGTCCGCAAAAATATAAAGAAATTGGCGGCAAAATACCAAAAGGTGTGCTGCTGGTTGGACCGCCGGGAACCGGTAAAACGCTTCTTGCGCGCGCAGTTGCAGGCGAAGCCGGAGTTTCTTTCTTCCGTATGAGCGGAGCCGACTTTGTAGAAATGTTTGTCGGTGTCGGCGCCGCCCGCGTGCGTGATCTTTTTAAACAGGCAAGAGCTAAAGCGCCGTGTATAATTTTTATCGATGAGCTTGATGCAATCGGCAAAAGCAGAATTAATAATATTGCAGGCGGCAACGACGAACGCGAGCAAACGCTTAATCAGCTTCTTGTAGAAATGGACGGCTTTGACGGCACAAGCGGTCTTATCATTTTGGCTGCCACAAACCGCCCCGATGTTTTAGATCCTGCGCTCCTTCGCCCCGGCAGATTTGACCGGCAGGTGCTGGTGGACAGACCTGATCTTAAAGGCAGAGAGGCAATTTTAAGAATTCATTCCAAACCTGTAAGACTTGATCCAACCGTAGACCTGGAATCTGTTGCGCGTGTAACATCCGGTTTTTCCGGGGCAGATCTTGCAAACATTGTAAACGAAGCGGCGCTTCTGGCTGTCAGAGCTGGCAGAAAAATGGTAGCTCAGCGCGATTTTGATGAAGCAATCGAAAAAACAATTGCAGGTTTGCAGAAAAAAACCCGCGTACTCAAGGAAAAAGAAAGAAAACTTACCGCATATCACGAAGCGGGACACGCAATTGTTGCCGCCTCTACACCTAACGCAGACCCTGTTCAGAAAATCTCGATTATTCCGCGCGGTTTTGCGCTTGGGTATACGCTGCAGCTTCCGTTGGAAGACCGCTATACAGTCACGCAATCTGATCTTTTGGGGCGGATAGATATCCTTCTGGGCGGGCGAATAGCCGAAGAAATGATCTCCGGAGAATATTCCACAGGCGCTGCGAATGATTTAACCAAGGCCACCGACATTGCCCGGAAAATGATTACCGATTACGGTATGAGCGGCAGATTTAAAAACGTTGCGCTTACATCGCGGGGTATGAGCATGACCGGGCAGGAGCAGCGTGAGCCGTCATTCCAGCGAGAGTATGCAGAAAGCACACAGCAGTATATTGACGAAGAAATTGCGCGTGTAATAGAAACCGAATATGCCAAAGCGAAGAAAATCCTGGATGAAAAACGCGATATTTTAGACAGCGTGTCCGCAGCACTTCTGGAAAAAGAAACACTGGACGAAAAAGAATTTAAAGCTCTGATGGGGGAAGGTATCTCGATAGAAATTTAAAATTATTTCTTTTTATCCGCTGTAAGATACTGCTGCGTTAATTCGTTTACCATTTTTTGAAGAGAATCATTAAAATCCTTTACATAGACCATGACTTCGTTATTCGACGAGCCTTCCGGAAGGAAAAACTGATACGGCTCCACGCTAAGCGCAACAGAAAGTTTTGCCAGTGTTTTTGCCGAGACTCCTTTTTTGCAGTTTTCTATATCATTAATAAAGTTATGTGTAAGTCCTGTGTTAAGTGCAAGATTTAACTGTGAAATATCCTGCATTGAACGCAGGCGTTTTATGTTAATGCTGATTAATCTGTGAATGTATTTTTCGTCAATTTCGTTTTTCTTTCCCATTACTATATTTTTCAATTTTTAAAAGTTATTTGCAAATAACTGCTGGTGTAAATATTACCGCTGTGAGATTATATTAAGATTAAGTATTTTTTTAGTTTGTTGCCGGCATTAAACCGTTTAAAATTAATATTTCCGGACGGTATTCAAAGTGCATTGTGTCGAACATTGGCCACTTGCCGCCCCAGACAAAACCGTTTGCTTCGAATATGCGGATTACAGATGCCGGAGGATGATACCTTTCGTTATACGAAACATTGTACCAGTCGTTTCTGTATTGGGATGTCCAAAGCCAGTATGTCTGCCTATTGCCTAAATTCCGCGGAAGGATATCCAAAGCCAGTCCGTAAGAATGATACGAACGGTTTTGCGTTTCGGCAATGTTTCTCCAGCCGTAGCTTTCCAGTGTTCCAATGCCGTTTATCCATGTTTGAACCTGAGGTTCAGTTTTTCCTGCAGCCAGGATAGCTGCTTCTACAACCGCAACTTTTCCCTGAATCGATTGATGCACTCTCGCAAATTTTCCAAGGAAGGTAATTCTTGCAAGTCTTCTTTCTGCCTCAGCGCGGTTTGGCGACTGCCAGAGCTCATCCAGAAAAAAGGAAGATCGCCGCAGCGGGCCTTGAGTTCTGTTTCCCGCCCAATTGTTATATCTTGCAGCTTCTTCCGGGGTTGGTTCTTTCCATGGAGGTAATTCGGAAGGATAACTGTAAAAAGAATGAGATCTGAAATTTGCCGCATTTTCCAGCATGTTTTCCGGCAGTATTCTGCCTCCTGAAAAATAGTACCATCTGTTTTTCATAAACAGCGCCCAATCATCGTTGCGAAATTCAACTTTTTCGATATTGTCGGGGTATGCTGCCATTAATGATCTTATTACAAGTTCTGCCCTTGTTGGTTCAGGAACGGATGGCTGGGCAGATGCGGTATTCGGCGTTCCAGGAGCCTGAGCGATTTGTTTGCTTCCAAAGGCAAAAACACAACCTGCAGAGAAAAATATTATAATTACAGCCAATGAAAATATTCTATTCATTTATTATCCATCTATTAATTACCTGATGATTATAATATAATTTTGATATATGGGGAACATACTGAGACATGGTGTAGAAATGTACAAACAGACCATGAATCCAAAAAATGACTCTCCGGGTTTTTACAAAGAAGCCCAAAAACCAAAACGTCAGATAGAAACGCCTGTAAAAAAACCGCCTGAACAAGGCGGCGTAGAAACTGCGCGTCAAATTCTTTATGCTGCCAAGGGACCGGAAAAAGGCGAAGAGCTGCTTAACAGGGCTGTCCCTGAGTCAAAGGAAAATCTTTTTGGTTTTCTGGAGGATTTTTCCCCCGAACAGCTCGTAATAATTTTTAAAGATGAAAGCGCACAAACAACAGCTCTTATACTAAGCAGAATTCCGTCAAAAGTTTCCGCTGCAACTTTAAGTAAACTGCCGCCGGAACGGAAGACCGATGTTCTTAGGCGTATGGCATACCAAAATGATGTCGCACCTGAAGTGCTTGAACAGGTTACGGCAGCATTAAAGGAAAAAGTCAGGCACATTGCAGGCGGCATAAAAGATATCAAAATTGATGGTATGCAGGCTTTAACTGCAATTTTAAAACATGGAGATTATTCTTTTGGCGATCAGTTAATTAATATGATAGAAGAAGATGATCCGGAAATTGGACAGCACCTTAAAGAAAAATTATACACGCTTGATGACGTGGTTGATTCTATAGATCGCCCGATTCAGGAAAAGTTAAAAACAATGACAGAGAAAGAAATTGCTATTTTATTAAAGGGGCGAAAAAACGATTTCTGCGAAAAAATCCTGTCTTGTGTTTCTGCCGGACGAAGAATGTTAATACGGGAAGAAATGGATATTATCGGCGCTGTGCCGAAACGTGATTGTGATGAAGCGGCAAAAGATTTTCTTGCATGGTTTAGATCTGCGCGGGAGAACGGAGAAATTATTCTTAATAGTGATGAGGATGTGTTTGTATGAATAAAACCAGTTTGAAAAAAGGGCAAGTGTTGGACAGCGGCTTTATTATTCTTGATGTTGTTAATCTGGAAGAATTAAAATCTGAAGGTATATGGGCTAAACATGAAAAAACAGGCGCAGAAGTTTTTCATGTGTTAAACGATGATACAGAAAATCTTTTTTCGTTTGCGTTTGCCACATTTCCGGATGATAATACAGGCGCTGCACACATTCTTGAACATTCTGTTCTTTGCGGGTCAGAGCGTTATCCGCTAAAAGATGCGTTCATTGTTCTTGCGCAGGGAAGTTTGCAGACATTTCTTAACGCAATAACTTTTCCGGATAAAACTGTATACCCTGCAAGCTCAACAAACGAGCATGATTACTTTAATTTGATGTCGGTTTACGGCAATGCGGTTTTCCGCCCGCTGCTTCCTGAGTGGACATTCATGCAGGAAGGACACAGGCTGGAGTATCAGGAAGGTAAACTTGCTGTTACGGGCGTAGTCTACAACGAAATGAAAGGCGCTTATTCATCACTTGACACCTACGCCGGACACTGGTCTGTAAAGGCAATTATGCCGGGCACTCCATATGATTTTGAATCCGGAGGCGATCCGGAAGCTATACCGCAGTTAACTTTGGAAAAATTAAAAGAATTTCACAGAACCAGATATTCGCCTGCAAATTGCAGAATCTTCCTAGCCGGAAATATTTCTACAGAAAAACAGTTAAAATTTTTAAACGATGAATTCTTTGATGATCTTGGCAGCAAAAAGCTTGGTAACAAGCAATTTAGCGAAAAGGCATGCGAACCGATCGAAAAAACAAAACGATGGAATGAACCTAAAAAATTTCATATACCGTGTCCTGCGGGAAATGAAAAAAAATCTACAATATTTCTTTCATGGCTTTGTTCAGATGTTACCGATGTAAACGAAAATATTGCATTGGCAGCGCTTACAGAAATACTTTTGGGACACGACGGCTCTCCGTTAACAAGAACTTTAATTGAATCCGGTCTTGGAGAAGACATTACTCCGGTATCGGGACTTGAAGGCGAAATAAGAGAGATTTTATTTGTCGCCGGATTAAGGGGAGTAACCGGCGAAACTCAGGATATGAGTAAAAAAGTTGAAGACTTAATTATGGGAGAATTACGCAGGCTTGCCGACGAAGGAATTCCGCCGCAGGAAACAGAAGCTGCACTTTTAATGCTTGAGTTTTCTCAACGTGAAATACGCCGTTCAGGCGGACCGTTTTCTCTTGTCTGGATGCGAAGGTCGCTGCGCGCATGGCTTCATGGCAATAAGCCATGGGAAAGTTTGTTAATACAGGATGCATTAAACAAAATTAAGGAAAACCTTAATGCAGATAATAAATATTTTGAATCTCTTATAAAAAAATATTACCTTGATAATCCGCACCGCGCTTTAGTTATTATTGAACCAAAAGATGATTTTTTACAGCAGCAGGAAGAACGCCTTAACGCGCAATTGACTGCTACCGAGAATAAACTAAATAAGGAAGAACGGCAGGAAATTATCGAAAAATCGCAGGCGCTGGAAAAAATTCAAAGCGAAGCGGATACACCGCAGGCTCTTGCGTCGATTCCTCATCTTTCGCGAAGCGATCTTTCCACCCAGCACGAAATAATTAACCGCCGCCTTGATGATTTAAACGGAGTTCCGGCTTTATCTCATGACCTGTACACAAACGGAATTACATACATGGATTTGGCTTTTCCTGTGGATGTTTTTACTGCAGAAGATTATCCCTGGCTTCAGTTTTTTTCCAGAGCGGTTCTTTCTGTTGGTCTTCCTGGTTTGGATTACGGCGAAGTATCAAGTTTGCTTGCCCGCACTGTCGGCGGTTTTATTGCGCATTTGCATACAGGCTCAGCGGCGAAAGACACTTCTGCGTTTTTGCAAACAGCGTCGGGTAATTTTGATCTTGCAGGCCGCGACTGGATTATCTACCGGATAAAATGCCTGGACGAAAAAACAGCACCGTCGCTGGATTTGGCGCTGCGGCTGATCAGCGAAGCGGATTTTACCGACCAAAGGCGGATAAACGATCTTATTCTGGAAATGAAAAACGAAATAAATTCCAGTCTTGCGCCGATGGGGCATATTTATTCATCGGGCAGAGCAGGACGTTTTTATTCGCGATCAAAATGCATAGAAGAAAAATGGGCAGGAATTTCGCAGATTGAGTTTGTACACAAACTTGTTAAATACGATATAAACGAAGTAATCAAAAAGCTGCAGTTCATCCGTGATAAAATAAATGCTTCAGGACTCATCGCAAATATTACCGGAAGCGCGCAAGGTATTAACACTGCCGGCGCGGAAATAGCTAAAAGATTCGGAAGATTTGGTGCGCCAAAACCTCGGCTTCCCGCAGATGTTATGGAAAGCGCCGGAAAAGCGGAAGTTTTTGCTTCTGCATCTTTGCAGGTTGGATTCGCAGCATTAAGCATGAACGCCGCGCCCTTTGACTCGGTAGGACAAATTGCAGAACTGGTTGTAACGCACCAGTTAAGTACCGGAGTGTTATGGGAAAGTATTCGCATGAAAGGCGGCGCTTACGGCGCTTTTGTTAATAGTGACAGCCTTGAGAGCTGCGTTTCTTTTGCCACATACCGCGATCCAAATCCGCTGCGTTCGCTGGATATTTATTCCGGTATTTTAAAAAACAGCAAAAACGGAAAAGGCCTGCAGTATTGCGGCAGCGGCGACGAAGATTATCTTGTTAAAAGTATCATAGGCTGTTACGCAAAAGAAACCCGTCCCAGAACAAGCTTCGAAAACGGCCTCGTAGACTTTTACAGATTCCTTTACGGCATAGAAGACATCTACAGAAAAAACAAACTGGAAAGACTTGTATCTGTTTCCGCTGCAGACGTCGAAGCCGCTCTTGTGTCCCTTGGCTCAAGAACCCTGTCGTCGCCTGTTGTGATCGCCGGCATTAAAAAAGCCGAAGAAGCAGCCAAAGCACTTGGCGTAGACGTAAAGATGCTGAATATCTAACTACGCGCCGGGTTTTTTCAGCGAATCCTTGAATATTTGTTCTGCGTTTAATTTTTCGTCTACGCCGAATACTGGAGTAATGCCTTCGTTCCTGGTACTGCGGAAAAGCGGACCCGGACGGCTGCCGTATACCCAACTATTTTCGTTGTTTACAAGGTAATCCAATACGGTAATTGCCGACAGGGAGAAAAAGATCAAAGTTACATTCATTCTTTTTTCCGGCGGCAGCATCATATCCAGACGTTTTGATATTGGATTTGGCACCTGGAAATTGTATTGCTCCCAAGGGTTATTAATTCCCCTGCATGGCGCTTTTGCAGCGGCTCCTCCGGCGCGCGTTCCCTGTTCAATTCCAAAAGCTACCGCTGTAAGATATTTACGCAGTTTTCTGATTTCGCTGTAAATTGGGACAACATCATTTTTTGGAAAAGGAGGCGGTCCGATAGATTCGAACTTATAGTAAGGAAGAAAATATAACCGTTTTATCCAGTGGAGCTCGTTTAGAATTTTTCTGGCATACGGAGAAGATCTTGAGTCTTCCGAGTTTTCCAGTATGCGGCAGTATTCCATAAGGCGCGGCAGATAGTCTCTTGTAAAACTGTCTTCTATGTATCGCCGCCAGTTGTTAAGAGATTCTCCTATTTCGTCTGATACTTTAACCGAACTTCCGTCCGGACCTGTTATCATACCAAAGTTCACATAACGCAATCCAATGAAAAGATCATCAAGAATATGCAGCAGAACAGAAACACACTGAAGAGGATCTGTAGGAGATATTAGTTCATACCCGTGCCTCATGCTGTATACATTTGCAAAATACGGATAAAAGTCCGGATAATCTTCAAGTTTATCCCAGCCGGCTTTTGGAAAAAGAACTTCCATAGCAGTTCTTCCCTGATCCATTGCCTTATATTCCGCTTTTTCTGCTTCTTCTTTTGCTTTTCTGGCGATTACTTTTGGATCGTCCGGATCTTCTTCCGGTTCTTCTCCTTCCGCAGACTCGCCGTCTTCTTCTTCAGAGTCTCCTTCTTCGTTTTTTAAATCTTCATCGGTAATATCTTTCTGAATAGCGTCTACATCAATTGTTTCTATTTGCTGCGGGTTTAAATCTGTGGGGTTCAATTGTTCAGTTTCATTTATATTCAGAAAAGCCATGTATCTTCTTCGCCTTTCAACAAAGAAACGCTCATAAACAATATAACGGTCGGAAATCAACTTCATTAACAGCGGATAAAGGCCAAAATGGACATTTTTCCGGATATCAATAAGCGATGCAATTATATTGCGGATAATTTCCTGATACTTGTCTTTTGCTTCCATTGGGCTTTCTATATACAGAATCTTGTATATTAACTTGAATGCAGATTTTATATTTTCTACATTTAATTCTTCAAGTATAAACATCGGCCTGTATATTCCGCGAAGGATTTCGGAAAAATCAGTTACTTTTATTGAGCGGGGATGCGCCTGTATTTCGGAAATATTTTTTGACAATGTTTCAATATCCCAATTGCGCATAGTTTCCAGTATTTTATAAACAAACGGAGATGCTCTTCTTAACTGAAGATTTCGTTTTTTATTATTTTTAGGGAAAAGACTTCTTGAAGCATTTACAAGTTTTTCTATCTTATTGTAATATTCATTCATTCTGATCGTTACAAAACGCTGATTCACATAATCTACAGGTTCTCTAAAGAATGAAAAAATAGAAGTAAGAACCTGCATAGAACTTTTTATTTCGAATATTACCTGACCGGCATATTGATCGATTTTTACTCTTTCAGAATAACTTAAGCGCGCAGGAATCGACGGGTCGTCTCCCGGATACGGTCCTGAACGTTTAGATTTGGATCTGCTGCTTCCGTCATCTTCGGGCGCAAGGTCTATTCTGCGGCGTTTTTTACCGCCTACAGTTGCGTCAATGTCGCGCCTTCCGCCTTTTTTATCTTCTTCTATGCCGCGTTCCGTGCCTACTTCTCCGCCAAGAAGCTGAGCCATGCGTTTTGCTTCCGCTTCATTAGTGACGCCAAGTTTGTTCCGGACCTTGCTTAATTCGCCCGGTGCGTAAATCGCATTATTCTTTTTTGCCATAGTTATACCCGTAAATAAAGTTTTTCTCCTAAACCAAAATGATTTTTTATCTGTATTTTTTCTCCGTCAGAACTTACCAGTACTCCGTTGTAATAACCCAACGGAGCGTTAAAATCGGCTCTTGTCAGAACAAGTTTAACACCGCTTTTATTCTGTTCTTTCGGAGTAAAAGTTAAATCAACCATGCCTTCGACATCCTGAATTACCCAATTGGCATCCGGGCCATTAGGCATTGTAATAAGCACAGGCGGCAGCGGAGTTAATTTTCCGTTTACCCACAATGCATTCTCGTTATTTTTATTTGTTTCCCTTGTTTGATTTTCGGCAATATGAAACCCAAAACGCCTGTTTTCGTCATCAAAACCAGCAGCGCTGCAAATTGTTGTGTTCATCCTGTATGGGAAGAATCCCTTACAATCATAAAAAACGCCTGAGCAACTATCCTGCTTTAAAGTGATACGCCTGCCTGCAAAGACCATATCTCCGCGTACAGGAGCAAGCGCTTTGTAAGCATACATAATTCGCTTTTTCGACAAACCCAGTGACACAGCCATGGGAGTAACATCCTGATTGCCAATATTGTATGCAAGGTGAACCGTAAGCGGAGGCTGTTTCCCGCTTTTTTTTATATTGATATCCAGTTTAACAGCATCGGCGTCCAGCCAGTTATGAATACGGAAAAAGAAACGCGAAGAACGGCTGTCTACCGATGAGTTTGCAAGACTCTGAGGTAACCGCCAGCCTGAACCGGGCTTAACCTTTCTAAAGATATACTTTTGTTCCTTCTCCTTATCGTAGAGCAGAACCTGCGCCATCCGGTACAGTTTTACATTACAAAAAATTGCCTCCAGCAGAAAGTAATCATCATGAGCGCTGAAGCACTGCCATTCTTTAATGCGGTAATCCTTCGCCCAGCGCGGTAAGGGGAAATTGTACGGCTTGCTTATTTCCTGCAGATCTACCTTTTCAAAAGCGCTGTTCCATGTCCCAATAACAGGATTCCCGTCTTCTACGATTGAGGCTCTTTTAGGCAGTATTTCCCTAGTGTACATCTATTTGAATTTTAGCATATTTTATGGTAATTTGCAAAAAACCCCGGCT
>Ga0123356_10002660_pt1 | contig 18992 bp, 22 predicted proteins | sample TergutEmb28metaG_2_FD_92546 | JGI IMG/M metagenome (GOLD analysis project Ga0123356, IMG submission 92546) | Embiratermes neotenicus P3 segment gut microbial communities from Petit-Saut dam, French Guiana - Emb289 P3 | ecosystem: Host-associated > Arthropoda: Insects > Digestive system > Gut ...
TCCCGATATTCAGAAGCCTGATGTGATTCTTCCCGATATTCAGAAGCCTGATGTGATTCTTCCCGATATTCAGAAGCCTGATGTGATTCTTCCCGATATTCAGAAGCCTGATGTGATTCTTCCAGAAATCCTGTGTCCAGAACATAGTATCGGTATCTAGTTGCATTGCATAGCAAAAACACAAAATGGGTAGAGGCACATTTTGTCCCTCTCCCAAAACACCCCCAAAAGGCGGCATTTAGCCGTCTTTCTTTTTTGTAACCTGGCTCTTTGACTTTAGTATCGTTTCCTAAAATTATTCACTATCGGATCGTTAATCTAATTGTAGTATAAAGCAAGGGTTGCTGTTCTTTATCCCTTTTAAGTTTTAAGATAGCGTATCCCTAGTGTTTTTGAGCGGTTTCTTATTTTGGGTTTTTTGTAGGGTGGTGGTGTAGTGTAGTGATCGTTTGTTTGTGGTATAGAAACCTTCTTTACCCAAACTGTGGTGTCACAGTTAGGAGATACGTTTATGCCTTTAGTGTTTATCATCGGAACTGCGGGTTCAGGTAAATCTCTTTTTACAGCCGCTTTTGCTGATTGGTTGAAGATGAGTAAGCAAGATGTTGCTGTTGTTAATCTTGATCCGGGCGCACTTAAATTGCCCTATCAGCCCGATGTTGATGTTCGTAACTATGTCGATGTTGGGGATTTAATGGAGAAATATAATCTGGGACCCAATGGGGCTCTTATTATGGCTGCGGATTTAATTGCTGATGAAATTGAAAACTTGACGCGTGACATTGATGAGGCTCATGCTGATCTTGTTTTGGTGGATACGCCTGGTCAGATGGAGCTTTTTGCTTTCCGTGCGAGTGGTCCCTATATTGTTAATGAGTTAACCAAAGAGCCCAAGGCTCTTCTTTATCTCTTTGATGCTGTTTTTTGTGTTAATCCTCTTAACTATGTTTCTAATATGTTTCTTTCGGCCGCAGTGTATAATCGTTTCTTTCAGCCTCAGTTGCATGTACTCTCAAAAACTGACTTGGTGCCCTCGGGGGATGTTCAGGCGGTTGCGTCTTGGTCAGCTAATCCTTTGGCGCTTGAAGATGCCATCGAGGCAAAGCTGGAGGGTACCAAACGTCTCTTTAGCCGCAACATGATGCAGGCTATCAATAAATTGGGCTTAAAATTCCTCCTCTCTCCTGTGTCCTCAAAGACAAACGAGGGTATGGTTAACATAAACACCATATTGGAACGTATTTTAAATGAAGGCGAGAAATACACCACTTAGTTAGGCATTGATAAGGGTCCAGGTGGCGGCAAACGCGCCCCGCTTAGCCTTTAGTGCTGATTCAGCTCCTGCCACAACAATCACATCATTGTCCTGGGGCTTTAGTTGCTCTATCAGCTGGTTTGCGGCTTTTGGAAACTGTTTTTCTATACTATCACTTACCGATTCAATCCAGAGATGGCGGTCTTTGTATACTATGACAAGGGCTTGGCGTGCACCTGCGATGATGGCGGCATCGCGTTGATCGATGCCTGAACCAACTTTTTTTCCCCGGTCTCTCACCAAATAGGCATGATTAAACTCTGAGGGGGTTAAATCTGATTTGGGCATGTCTGCTTGTTGAGGAAAAACATCTTTGAGTTGTTGCCAGATTTCCCTACCTTTCGTGGTTAGGTTGGCGCCGCCTTTGGAGATCTCAATCAGCTCGGCTTCTTTGAGCCGACTGATGATGGTGCGAACTGCGCCGTCGCCGACACAGAGTTTTTCTGCTAATTTATTTCTGCCCAACGACCTCGCAGCTAACAATTCTAGTGTGTAGTATAGATGGAATATGGTAAATGATGTAGAGGGTCCAGGTGCTTTTTTCTCCGCAATTTGCTGCATAAATCTCTTCAAAGATGCCGCCATATTTCCACCTAACATATTAGCGTCAACTGGGTACTTATAATTTATCCGTCCACACCCGGATTTCTTGTGACTCCTTGAACTCCACAATTGTCTATCTGTTTTTGATCCCTATCTATTGAATTGTATGCTGTATGTTGTATTCATAATTGGTTTGTTGAATTGGTGGCTGAAATTGTTTGTTAAACGTGACGTTTTGCTATGTTGATATTGTAAAGGAATTTTTTGAGCAGAAAGGCATATAAGAAAATTGGCTGGTAAATAGGCTACTAGTTGCTTAACGGAAGAGAACCCCATGAAGCGAAACGGAAAATACTTGTTCACATCTGAATCTGTCGGAGAAGGTCACCCAGATAAAGTTGCCGACCAAATTTCTGATAGCGTTCTAGATGCTATTTTCACCCAAGACCCCAAAGCCCGTGTCGACTGTGAAACAATTGTCATGCAGGGCACAGTTATAATTACTGGCCAAATCACAACCCCCGCCTCGGTGGATATTCCAAAAATTGTCCGCGCAACCCTAAAAGAGATAGGCTTTGACAACGCCAAAGACGGCCTAGACTGGGAAACTTGTGGTATTTTGGTCTCCCTGACCGCTCAGAGCCCCGACATCGCCATGGGCGTTAACGAATTTAACGGTCACGAGCAAGGTGCAGGGGATCAAGGTATGGTTTTTGGCTATGCCAGCAACGAAACAAAAGAACTCATGCCTCTGCCCATCATGCTGGCGCACAAACTCGTAAAGCGCCTAGCCGAGGTGCGCAAAGACGGCACCATGCCCTACCTGCGTCCTGATTGCAAATCCCAAGTCACCGTTGAATACGAAAACGGCAAACCAAAAAGCATCCAAACCGTTGTCATAGCCGCCCAAAACAACGGCTCCATCGAAGACACCATCCTCAAAAAACAAATCATCGAACAAGTCATAAAACAAGTCCTCCCAAACGAACTAATCCACAACGACATCAAATACGTCATAAACGGCACCGGCCGCTTTGTCATCGGCGGAACACTTGCCGACTCAGGCCTAACGGGCAGAAAAATCATCGTTGACACCTACGGCGGCGTCGGAAGCCACGGCGGCGGATGCTTTAGCGGCAAAGACCCCTCCAAAGTCGACCGAAGCGGATGCTACATGGCCCGATACATCGCAAAAAACATCGTTGCCGCAGGCCTAGCTGATCAATGCGAAATCCAAATCAGCTACGCCATAGGCGTCGCCCAACCCATATCAGTACTTGTCAACACCTACGAAACCGGCAAATTAGCCGACGAACAAATCCTAGAACTGGTCAAAAAACACTTCGACATGCGCCCCAAAGCCATCATCGACCAACTCAACCTGCTAAGACCCATCTACAAACAAACCGCAACCTTTGGCCACTTCGGACGCGACGAACTACCCTGGGAAAAAACCGACAAGGCAGACAACCTCAAAAAAGACCTCGAGGCAATCAAAAAAGCCTAACCCCCCTTCCCAAACTTTATTCAAGCTTCTCAACAAGATGAACCTTAGCTTCATCTTGATGGCTCTTAACCCTATAGCCTAAAGCTCTAGGTCCCTGGTTCTGTTTCTAATGTTTTTTATCCGCCGCCGGGTGAGCCATGAAACGGTGTGCCTTCCCAGAGAAGTTTCCACCAATCATCCTCTGTTATGGTCTCTCCTTGCACGATTATTTCTAAAACTGTCCTTAACATGGCATGGTGGCGGCATTCGTCTTCGAGGATGGCGTTTAGAAGAAAGGTAACTTTTTCATTCTCTATTTTGGGGATTTTTTCTTTGAGACTTTTTATGAGTTTAGCCTCTATAGCGATGTGCTTCTCCACCAGCGCCCGCTGTTTATCGAGGTCTTCTTGAGCTAAGGCCGTAGCGTCACTAGTCAACAGGGTGATGGCTGAATTGTAGAGCTCAGCATGCTTCACAGAATCCAGTGAAACACCCCGCAACACACCTCTAACAGCAGGATTTTTCATACCCACCAAAGCTTTTTCTAAAGAATCCACAATTTCATTCTCTACTCCTACCTGCCCTTTGAGGAAATTCACTAAACTATTTTTCTCAGCCTCCACCATACAAACCTCTATCCTTTATTGTCAAATAACAATTTGGAGAATTGTTTAAAAAAATAATAAAAAAAGGAACTACTCATCGTTTTATTCAAGTTCTTTGCCTTCTTCGATGAGTCTTTTTACTTTTTGACCGCCTTTATGGCCGATTTCACTGTAAAATTCAGGTCCATGTCTTTCGGCGGTTTTTTCTCCTCCGAGTCGACCGGCTTCTCCAACGGTCATTTTACCTTTCCTTCTATCAGACAACCATTTCACCTCCTCCTATTCTTCTTCAACTAGAATTGTAAAGAACGATTATTTTCCTTCACGTGCCTTGCCTTCCTGGATAAGTCTTCGGACCTTCTGTCCACCTTTATGTCCTATTTCCTCGTAGAATTCTCTGCCATGTGTTTCTGCTGTTTTCCGTCCGCCTTTCTGTCCGCCTAATCGACCTGCTTCTGCAACGCTCATCGTTCCTTTCCTTAGGTGATCAACCAACAAATTCACCTCCTGTTGGAACCCCTGGTTCAAAGATGATGGGGTGTATTTTTAAAAAAAGACTGGCAGGCTATTCTTCTTCGAAGTTTTTGCCTTCCGCAATTAGTTTTCTGACACGCTGTCCGCCGCGGTGTCCGGCTTCTTCGAGGCTGGTTTTACCTTGAGCTTCTTTTGTGCCTTCATGCTGTCTGGCTCTTTGTGAGCCTCCTTTGCTGCCGATTTCGCTATAAAATTCTGGGCCGTGTGTTTCGGCGGTTTTTTCTCCTCCGAGTCGACCGGCTTCTTCAACGGTCATTTTGCCTCTCCTTTTGTCATCACTCAATTATTTCACCTCCAAAAAAGTTAAACGGGCGCTTTGCTTTTTTCCAGTGGTCTAGCCCCAAACATTATTCTTAAACATATGTGGCTATTTGTGCACAGCAACAGCAAAAACTTGCTAACAAGATGCTGATGTAGTACGTGTAGATCAACAACAAAATCCATGGTCAGACTCTTGCTATTCGGTTTCGCGTTTTTTGCCTTCTTCGATGAGTTCGCGGACACGTTGGCCTCCTTTTGGGCCACCAATCCTTCCGCCTTTGCGTCCGATTTCGCTGTAGAATTCTTCTCCATGCGTTTCAGCTGTCTTCAACCCGCCTCTACGGCCTGCCTCTTCTACAGTCATTTTTCCCTTTCTTTCTTCCAAAAATCTCACCTCCATCAACAAATTAAAGCTGCGAAAATGGAAACGCGTTTTTTAAAAATTGGTTAGCGTGCTTCGCGTTCCTTTCCAGCTTGAATTAGACGTCGAACTCTTTGTCCGCCGCGGTGTCCGGCTTCTTCGAGGCTGGTTTTGCCTTCGGCTTCTTTTGTGCCTTCGTGCTGTTTAGCGCGTTCTGAGCCTCCTTTGCTGCCGATTTCGCTGTAGAATTCGGGGCCTCGTTCTGCTGAAACTTTTTCTCCGCCTTTGCGTCCGATTTCTTCGTAGAATTCCCGTCCATGGGTTGCAGCAGTTTTCTGTCCGCCTTTCCTTCCGGCTTCAGCAACTGTCATTTTACCCTTTCTGGGTTCTTCAGTTCGTGTACTCAAAAAATTCACCTCCTAATGTACGATGGAAAAGTAAACAAGAATAGAGCCGAATAACCGCTCATAAACATATGTTGTTGTCGTAAGACAGTAACATGCTAATTGTTATCTTTACAGAAACCCAATTATTACACAAAACAGCTAAAACACAAGCATCAGAGACAAGATAACAAAACTACACGTCAATTAATACAAATATTGCGAAAAACAACTTTAAATTAATCTTATTATCTTAACTAATTTCGATATTGCCAAAATATTGCTAGTGTTGATTTTTAAAATAATTGGTGACACAGTATTGGTTTCTTAGATAGCGTTCATTTGCACAAAAAGACTCTTCTAACTTACGCAAAGATGCGCGCACGCCAACCCGCAGGGGCACAGTCAAACATCCGGAAAAATGTGTATTTATTTCACAAAATAACCGTGAATAATATTGTATAAATATTGACCTTTATTGCAATTTTATAGTGAATTAAATGTATGTACATGAGTTAATTTATATTGAACAGGGTACTAATAATCACGGTGTGCCATGAAGATTCTTCTGATAAATCCTCCCCAGACCTTCTATTTGGGATCTGAGGCGCCGGCAGGTAATTTGCCTCTGGGCCTAATGTATATCGCAGCTATACTCCAAAGGGCCAGCTATCAAGTGGAACTCTTAGATGCCTTCTTTATGGGCAAAGAGGCCAAGCATAGCAGCCAAGCAATCACCATCGGTTTGTCTTTTGCGCAAATAGGCCAACAAATTCAAACCCGCAAACCTGACATCATTGGCATCGCGGGTCCCTTCACCAGCCAGATAGACAACACCATCAAAACCAGCCAGATCGCCAAAGAAATCAACCCCAAAATCTTAACTGTTGTGGGTGGTCCACACGTAACTTTGGTGCCCCAAGAGTTCCTTAAACAAACCCCAACAGTTGACATAGTCGTCTGCGGCGAAGGCGAACACCCCATGCTAGACATCGCCCAATACCACCAGGGCAAAAAATCGCTAAGCGAAATCAAAGGCATCGCCTATCGCCAAAACAACCACGTCATCACCCTAAACCCTCCCTCAGATTTTCTGGCAAATCTAGATGAGTTGCCCTACCCGGCCTATGATTTAGTTGACATGGAACAGTACCTCACCTCCAAACACATCGGGTATCGTAGCTTCCAAAACCGAGCCATATCGATGATAACCAGCCGCGGCTGCCCCTTTAACTGCTGCTTTTGCGCAGTGCACCTCCATATGGGACAGCGCTTTCGGGCTCACTCCGCAGAATATGTCCTAGACCACATCCAATACGTTGTAGATACCTATGGGGTAAAAAATATCTTTTTTGAAGACGACAACCTCACCTTGGACCTCAAACGTTTCGAAACTATCTGTAACGGTTTAATTGAGAAAAACATAAAAATCGGCTGGGAAACCCCAAATGGTGTCCGAGCCGACCGCCTCAACTTAGCGTTGCTCAAAAAAATGAAACACTCAGGCGCTAAGAGCATCTTTGTTGGTGTAGAATCAGGCGACCAGCAAATCCTCGATGCAGTGGTGTGTAAAAGTCTTGATCTTAGTGCTGTGGTTGAATTTGCCAAAAACGCTAAAGCCCTTGGGTTAAAAACAGGCGCTTTCTACATTATTGGGTTTCCTGGAGAAACCAAGCAGCACATGCAGTGCACTGTTGATTTTGCCTTGGAATTGAAACGTAAATATGATGTTGGGATGCATCTGTTTATGGCCACACCTTCCTATGGCACCCGCCTCTATGAAGACTGCAAGGCCAAGGGTTATATTGCTGCGGATTTGTCGTGGGATGCTTTTGCTCAAGCCCGCCAGCCCAGTGGATTACCCCTTATCACCACTCCAGATTTTACTCCCGCAGACGTTAAGGCGATAGCGGCTGAGGCGCTTGCCCAGTACAAGAAGCTCTCGCTTCTAAATCATCTCAAAAACCCCCGGAAGGCTCTGGGAACCGCGTTTGATCAGCCGCAACTTATCCTAAAATATATCAAGAATTTAGCTAAATAATTATTTTTGATTATTAATACACATTATGCATTTGGCGAAGTATGTTGATGTATTATTACTATTGTGGAAAACGCCAACATTTATATTGGTACGTGTGAAACGTTATGTGGTGATATGCGAAATGAAGCGAAATGAAGCAGTCACTTTCCTAAGAGAAATCACCAAAAATTGCAATCAAATGTCGCCTGAGGCTGTTACACTGATTGATTCTCCAGTAAACGATCCGCTCTCCATAGGCTACCAAGTTCACATCAAAACAATTCTAGACAACGAAACAAAAGGACAAATCCAAAACCTCCTCCAAGAACGCAGTTTAGCCTTTATAGAAGAAGCAAACAAAGTGATCATCTACAAACCCAAACCCGCCACTGAAAACATAACAGTACTATAAAACTAACCATCAACAGTCTCTTAATTCTCGGATGAAAGTATGCAAATCCACATATTCAATCAATACGTCATTTTATTATGAATTTGAATGATATTTCAAATTCATTAAGTTACATAAATTTAATTCTTTCTCTGCCAATTTTTTATACACTCCTATTTTCATCTTTTATCTCTAAAACTTCAGCAATATCTCTTTCATTTGGTTTGCCTTTTTTCCATACTTCAAAGACAATTTCTATTTTTTCTTCTGGAGCGTCAATAGCCCATTCTGTGAATTCTGAGCTGGATTCTTTTTCAAACTTTCGAATACCCTTGATAATACCTATACAATATTTCTTAGCGGCAACCGGCATATCGCGTTTCTGATACGTTTTCATTTCATCGATAAATGGACCAAGTGCTTCTTCAAACATGACCCATGCCTCTTCTGATGGTTCAATATAGCCGTATCTAGTTTTACCGGAACGATGATACAGCTCTTCAACATCAAGATTATCCAATTCATTATAAACCTGAACCATAATGGCCTCAGAATCTATATTGCATAAAACTTGATTCGCAATTTGATACACCACATCCTCCAAATTGGGATTTTGGTCAAGCATAATCATTAAAACATTAAATGCGTCGTCTGGATTTAAACTCCGAATAAGATCTTTCTTTGTTATTGACATAATTTAGCACCCACACGGTCTAAACATCATCTCAGCAAGCAGCCTCATTTAATATTAGCTTTTCCAAAAAACATTTTCATCCTTCTTTTTCTTACAAGATATGCTTTTGCTACAAAAAACGCGCCGCTAATGCAAGGCAAGAACACAATTAGATGCTAAACAACCCATCCTTCCAAAGTCACAAACCGCTATTAGTAGATGCCGCCTTCGTGGAAGTAGTAATTCTCTTCTTTTTTAGGACCAAAACTCCGCACCCCGCTCTTCTTGAGCTGACTCCGCAGTTCTTTGGCATATTCTTCACTGACCTCGCCTTTTTTTTGCAGATACGCAATAATTTCTTCAGCCTGATCGGCAGTATCACATCGACGCAGAAAATCCACCGCCTGCGGATTAAAATGCCGCAGTTTATCTGGTATCTTAGTGCGTTGCGCGCACTCCTTTTCATACTGATGTGCCTCTTCACACTCACAAACTTCCACATCCCGCTCCTCTTCTGCTACCGTTGCGTCTTCTCGAACTCCATCTATTGGAACTCGATTTTCTCCCCCTTCGAGTTCACGATAGAGATTGGGGAACATTTTTTTGAGGTTTTTTTTATTCATGGCCATAACAATCAATTTACACCAAAATATCTGCGGCCGAGGTTTATGTGCCTTTTTGCTGAAACCAACACCAGATCATAGACCAAAACCATCCCTGGGGTTGTTTGACTTCAGCCTCTATTCCGCCAATAACACCATTCTCTGCTTCTTGTGAATGGGTTTACATCCTATTCTTAGCGCCAGGTTGGTTAGCGTTTAGCGATTGTTTCGTAGAGGTTCACGGTTTTTTCAGCGATTTTGTTCCATGTGAATTCTGTTAGGACTCGTTTTCTGCCGTTTTTGCCCAGTTTCTTTGCCCAGTTATCTGTTTCAAGGGTGCTTATGACCCCCCATGCGATATCACTTGGGTTGTGAGGGTCGATGTGGTAGCCGCATTGTTCGGGTCCACAACAGATGACAATTTCTCGCATGCCACTCACACCGGCTGCACCTACAACAACAGGCTTTTCCATGCTCATAGCTTCTAGGGCAACGATGCCAAAGGGTTCATAGAAACTGGGGAACACCGCAATATCACATGCGGCATAGTGGAGAATACGCTCTTCTTCGGGGATAAAATCAAAGCAAAACTTGACATAATCGCCCATCTTTGTTATTTGCGTGAGATTAGTTAGGTACTCTTGAAGATCACCAACACCAACGATAACAAGTTTAGCTTGAGGTAACTTGGATAATATGTGCGGCATGGCTAAGATGAGTTTATCTACCCCCTTCACACCAACCAGCCGGCCTATGAAAAGCAACATATATTCATCGTCTTTTATGCCATATTTGGCCCGTATCCGCGCAACATCTTGTTTAGCAATGTGCTCTGGATTATATTTCTGTGGATCCACACCATTATAGCTAACCTGAATCTTTTCTTTGGGAAACCCCAACCCAATAAGCTCATCTTTCATGGCATAAGAAACCGTAACAACCATATCTGCCATCTTACCCGTGCGCAGCTCAATGTTGCTGACTACACCCGAACCAGTGCCCATGGTGCGGCCTTTCTCAGTGGAATGCACATGAAAAGCAAACGGCAACCCCGATTCACGCTTAACAGTTGTGCCGCCCATAGCCGAGAGCCAATCATGAGCAACCACAACATCATACTTCATGCCCTCATGCTTGATTAACTCATTGATAAGCTTGGCCGCTGAAAGATAATTATACACCATAAGCTTACCAAAAAGCTGCTGACCCCGACCCCACTTCTTAATATCCTCCGATATGACATCTGGAAGCGAATCTGAAATGTCGATGTGAAGCGGCCGATGAATCTCTATCCCCCGCCAAATCTCACGAGTCGGCATAGAACCCGCATCATCATTCATAGTAAAAACCGTCACATCATGATCGTTTAGAACAAATTTACGAGTAATTTCAGCCGCATAAGTGCCCAGTCCGCCAACAATTTTTGGAGGATACTCATAAACAAAGACCGCAATTTTCATCAAAGTCACGCCACTAAAGGAGTAGAAACTCTATACTAAAGCTTTACCCATCCCCACCTAAAACCCTTAGCCATTTCAACGGGGAAAAGTTTGATTAGCCTGAAAACCATATAGACTATAGGCAGGTGTTCTGATGAGTTTATCACCCAATAAACAAGAAATACTGACCTCGATGTTTTTAAGCGAAAAACCCCAGAAAGCCACAGATATCGCCAAAGATACAAAAAAAGAATTCCAACCAGTCATGATGCACCTCTTAGGCCTCAAACGCATGGGCTATATCACCACACCCGAAAAAGGCCTCTACCAAATAACCGAAAACGGCAAACGAGTGCTAGGTATACCCGAAACCACCAAAGAAAAAGCCACAGCCATCCTCGCTTACGCACCACACGACAAAGCATTCAACTTTTATGCAACCATCGACAAACCGCTAAACATCCATGCTCACAACCTGCGCGATTTCACAACAAAACTCGAAAAAGTCGACGCAAGCTCACTTGAATTTCATCTCAAACGCGGCGACTTCGAAGCATGGTTTAAGGGCCTAGGCGACGAAGAACTCGTCAAAAAAACAATCCTACTTAAACAACAAAACCTCCCCCCCGAAGAACTACACAAACAACTACAAACTATCACAAAACAACGATACCTAGAACTTGCCAAACTCGCAAATCTACCCATCCCAACCGAATAATCCCTAATCACGCAACAACCACAATTAAAACAACCTGCTTGGTTTCTTCGGACGCTGTTGTCGCGTTCGTTTGCAATAAGAGCAAACAATCGATAAATAATTCCTTAGTATGCAACATTTGCCAAATATTTGCCTACTCCGTTTTGCCTTACTTGAAACTTGGGTATGACCATAAATTTCCAAACATATTCTTTTTTTAATTTTAATTTTAGATGTGCTAATATACAGTTAAAAACAAAATACACATTGCTGGAAGCCACAATAATGTTTACAATACTGCTTACAATACTGATATGACAAGCATTTAAGGTAATGTTTGATAGTGTATGGTCGAGGAATCTCTAAAATGTCGCTAGTAGTAGTTGGAGTTGGAATATGTGTAGTGGCTGTTATGTATGTCATTGTTAAACTTAGCACCCCGACTAAAGCTGAAAGAGAAAAAGAAATACTGGCCCTAATAGAGCAATATATGAATCCAAATGGCGAGAAAAAACACATGATAGATGGGGTGGAAGTAGAAGTGGATAAAAATGGTTACATCAAAAAATCTCGATAAGATGAATCTCCTCCTCTCGGCATTTCAACTATCTGCTTATAAATTCGTCTGAAATACTGCTCGAAATATCAAATGTCGGACAGGAAAAATTTTACAAATAACGTCAATTACTGGCGGTCAATAGTTTTCCAAAGTGAGATATTAAATCGAAAAAAAGAAGTTTAAAAAAATACTCTTAAATATGCCCTGATGTCTGGCTATATTTAAAGGAATTAGGAGATGGATAAATGAACATTGAAATAATTACCAAAGAGGCTGAGATTGCAATAGCGGTGAAATTTCAGGCTGTGGAATTTACTAAAATGGCTGAAATTATGACAGAAGGCTACCAAAAGCTCTGGGTTTATCTAGCTAAATGCGGCAAACAAATGGCAGGTGCACCGTATTGCAAATACACCAACGGCAGTGCGGATTTTATGAAGTGGGACATCGAATTGGGCGTACCTGTTAGTGAACCTTTGCCAGAACAAGGTGAATTCTACATGAGCAAAACCTGCGCGGGCAAAGCGATTACAGCAATACACAAAGGTGCGTATAAAGACATTGAAAAAACATATGCCCCACTGATGCAATATCTTGCGGAAAACAAGTTAGAATCAACAGGCGTGTATTATGATTATTATCTCAACAATCCCGCTGATACACCCGAGAGTGAACTACTCACAAAAGTAGTGTTCCCCATAAAATGAGGTATAAAAACCTCAGTTATTATCCATGCTCAAACAACATCTATAAAATAAATACGAATATTGGGCACATTGATTGTTTTGGCTTTAGCCCTCTACTTGGCTCAGGTATCTATCTGGTTGATGCTGGATAAAAAGATGAAAAAGTTAGGTTATGTGGCTATAGACTGGGTGTCCTTTGAATTTCAGGTTAGTCTCTGACCACTCAACACTTCCGCTGGGTAATCGGGTGCAGAGGGATTTAACGATTGCACCGGTTGGGGTGAATCTGACGCCATCAAGCATTTCACCTTTGGTGATCCCCGATGCGGCAAAAATCATCTCATTACCCTTTGCCAATTCATCTTCCGTGTAGGTTTTCTTAACATCGACTCCTGCGGCCTCTAGTCTACTGAGTCTGTTAGCGTCATCTTTTCTGTCTTGCCAAACCTTAACTAGCATTGTTCCGCCTAAGCATTTTACTGCGGTTGCTGCTATGGTTGCTTCTGCACCTGCACCTGCACCTATTAGCAAATCGATACCTGAGTTGGGCAGACAGGTAACAATGGAGCCAGCGATGTCGCCATCGGTTATCAAGATAAGCCGTACGCCCATTTTTCTGAGACGCTCAAGCAAACCTTGGTGACGTTCCCGTTCCAGCATAATCACTGTAAAGTTGGAAAGATCTAGACCCTTATTTTTTGCCACTGTTTGCACAATTTCTTCAAAGGTCATATCCGCAGACAGTTTACCCTTGGATTGGCCATCTGTGGCAATCTTGAAATAGTAACCATCATCAGGTAACACCTGTAGGCAACCCGCGGGAGCACAGGCTAGAGCAGAAATGGCGTCTTTTTTACCCTTTGAGGTGGCCGTTGTGCCGTCAACTTGATCGATGACAAACTCAACTTTGGGTCCATTACCCGTGCCGACTTTTTCTTTATAGCTAAAAGCCGGCGCATTATCTTTGGGGCCCTCACAACAAATGACTTCTCCGTCCACCTCTGTCTGGTTAAGGACTGCTCGGGAGAAATCCAGTGCGGTTTGGTCTACTTTATCAGAGTCCCCTTTACCGATGTGTAGTGCTGCTCCAACGGCTCCAGCTATGGTTATTCGTGTCAGAGCAGGAGATAACGATCTAAGCGATGTCATGTTACTTCTTCCTCTCGTTTTGCCATAAATCCACAAATTCAATATAATTTTGAGCAATTTTTTCCGCGGCTTGACTCTTGTCTAGTCTGTTGGCTCTGAATTCAACCAGTGGATCCCAAAAAATAGTTCGACCAACCGCAAAGCCGATGATGCCTGGAATTGTTGCGCCGACTTTGAGCCATTCTTGTACCTTTTCTTTTGATTCGCCGCGTCCAAGCGTGATGACACCTGCTTGGCGTCCGTTGCTTTGGGCTTGTGCAACAACCGCTTTGGCCGATTCGGGCTTCTCAACGCCTTCGAGTTTCCAAATCGCTGGTTCCACTCCGCTGTTTTGGATCTGTTTTATGCTCTCAACCATAAGTTGAGGCCGCATGGTGGTGTCGTATTTTTCTTTAGACCCGCCCAGTTTATCTAGCTGTGTGGGGGTTGCTGGGACGATGAGTTCAAAGAGAAAGGGCCGCTTGCTTTCTATTAGGTAGTCGCTGAGTTTTTTGAGGCGCTGGAGTTGTCGTTCATTGAGTGTTGCTTCGCTTTCAGGGTTGTAACGTACCAGCACTTTGAGAAAAGTCGGGCTGAACTCTTCGATGTGTTTGGTGAATTGGTCGCCGTATTCAAAATCAAATTCGTCTTGTCCGGATTTTTCTGCTGGCATAGCAAATTGGAATCCCTCTTGTTTGGCTTCCCGCAGAATATCTGAACCGAACTCTTCATCAACTAATAAACCTGCAATTTCTTTGGGAACTTTTTTTTGGAGCGCCAACTTGAAGCCTTCAAAAATTATCTGTTTAGCTTCTTGGATACTTTTTTTCTCTTCAGCTGTTGGGGGGCGGCCTTTAATTCCGAATAATTTTTCGATAAACGACGCCCGATGATCAAACGCTAGAATTAACAAATCAGTCTTTGACCAATTAGTCATGTGTTCCTACCGTACTTTTATCTGTTTTCTCTCCAATAAATGCATTATTGCTCTTCTGATTTATGTCGGCTCGGTGGGGAAAATAAAATAATAAAGTGTGCCATTAAACTACGGGGTTAAGTATGACTGAATTGCGGGTTGTCACCGTTAAGCTGGCTGAAGAACTCTATCAAGAAATCGCTTTGCGCATTCCCGAGGGTGATCGAAGCACCTTTATCCGCGACGCCATAGCTGAGAAACTACAAACAACCCCCAAACCCGATAAGCTCTTAGCCCTCGAACAGCGCATGGTCCAACTTGAAGAGCAGTTTGGCCAAATTAAAAAATACCTCATCGAACTCGAAATCCTCACTTTCCAGCATGACAAAATCAACCCCTACCAATATGCCCAAGACGACGTGGACCGAAAAATCATAGAGTACCTCCTAAATTACAAATCTGCCACCACCCCTGAAATAGCTGAGTATCTCAAAACCAATCGCTGGATGGTCCTAAACAGGTTACAAAGAATTGAAAAAAACAGCAAAAAACAAGCTGGTAAATCCATCATCAAATATTATGCAGGAGAACGATCAGGAAAGAAAAAAGCCTGGTGGCTCGATGAAACCCTAATCCACGAATAACCTGAATAAGCTACATCTTGCTCTCAGCATGTTGAGAGTTGAGTTATAAACAGATTAAAAAATGGTGTGTGGGGACAGTGCCCACATGTTTAGTATGCTACTACGTTGTAGAACTGAAGCCAAATCATGTTGATATTGTGCTCTTTACCTGCAGTGTCTGTCCATTTTGTTACTTCGTAGTTGCCTGGTGTTGTAACCGTTAACTGTCTATATTCGTTGCTTGATTTGACAACAATACGTAGACCAAAATACGTCTCGAAAAATTCTCCAGAAACCACTAACACACCTTCGTCTTTTTGTTTTTGATCCCAATAAAACACAACACCGGCACCCGCATCATAGGACTGTGCATTGCTAGTAATCTTGACGCCGTATGCATCATCTTTGTCGGCTTCTGTCCATGGATCAGCTTCAATTATATATATAAGCGTCTGGCGTGCTGAGTTAATTTTAATATCATCAATGTAATATCCAATTTCAGCTATTGTTGCGTCATTATAGCGCATGGGTTTATTGTTACCTGTTGCAGTGAAAGTAAAATACTTTGTTTCACCGCCACTGAGTACAAAGCTTGTCGCAGACGTAATGCTAACACTTACATCAGTAGACGACATACCATCACTGGCATAGGTGATTGAGTCTACACGTGCTTCACAGAAATAATCAACCAAGGCTTCTACGGGTAGTATTACTGCGTTTTTGAGTCCTGTTTGAAGTTCCGTTTGGGTAAGCCATAACTGTTCAGTAGCCCCTAACTTTGAAGGCAAATCACCAAGTTGAGGGCTGTTCCTGTTCGTCATGAATACTGATTGAATATTCTTTGCATCGGAAAGTAAACACGCGCCATCTATGGTTACGAGATATTCATCAATCGTTGTTTCTGGGCGAATCTTGGTTGGGGAATCTGTAACAAGCACAGCAACATGCTGAGCGTCTTCTCGCCATTCAGTTTCAGCTATAGCATTCATATAAGCCATAAGTGAATCTTCGGGCTCATCCCCACCCCATATTTCAGTAAGTCCCGTAAGGGCGTTTTGTACGGTTGATAGATCGTAGTCTCCAAGTGGAAGCTCAATACCAAACCAAGGGTGATCATAATCTCTATCTCCAAAAAATGCTGCACCAAAATAGATATCTACTGCACCGGCGTCCATAAGATCAGCGGTAAATTGGCTTAATGTTGCAGCCACAATAGCTCGTACACTCGACATAGAGCCCGTTGTATCTACAACATACATAATATCCATTTTAGGCATCACCGGCAAGTTACTGAAAGGTACGTTCCAGTCCATAGTTTCTCCCCGAGATAGTGGATACGTATCAAATGCCGTTTGAATCAACACTGTTTTATAAGTCGTAGCAGAGGCATTGGGTAAAATCACTAAAAAGGATGTTACAACCAACATCATTGCCAAAACAAATGAAAGATATATTTTATTTGTTTTCATATACACACCTAAACAGATAATATGGTATGTAGTTTTTATATGTATCTTTTTTCGATATTGTTTCAATATTGTTAACTTTATATTTATAAGCGATTGAAGCTGTGTTGGGGTGAAATCTCCATTTGGAAGGTGTGCAATTCCCATGCCAGCCCCAATTCGTTGGGTACGTTTCCGTTTCTCCCCTAACACCTACTACTTTGTGGAACCGAACAAATCAACACATTTTTACCGCAAACAGTTTAACATCAGTTAGTTAATGCCTGTTACGTTTTTTGGAGGGTTGCATTTGAAAATTGTGTAGTGCGGTAACTTATTATTTTCAAGTAGCCATTTTTCGATATCTACTGCGGGAATGCCCTCATAGTTGCCCTTAAACGAGCTTTCTTTGTACAGCACTATTTTGGGGTAATTATCTTTGATGTTTAATAGCGAAACAAATTCTCTTTGGATAGTTTTTTCTTTATTTAAAATATAGCATACTTGCACATAGAATTTCTCGTTGTCTTTTTCGCATACAAAATCAATTTCTTTTGCACCGCTTCGACCCACCTTTATGTCATATCCTCTGCGGGTAAGTTCCAAGTAAACAATGTTTTCAAGAATTATTTCCTGATTTTTAATGTTAGTTCCACTTACCGCCTCTCTGAGTCCGTGGTCGACGATATAGTATTTTCCGTTCACATTTAACGCTTTTTTACCAATCATATCCTGGTATGATATTTTTTTAAACAAAAATGCTTCTTCACATGCTTTTAAATAATTCAAGATGGTTTCAGGTGCAACTATTCTTTTTTCTTGCTTAAAAAAATTCGATATGCTGGTTGCTGAAAACTGTTTACCCACATTATCTAGCACATAATTTACAATTCTCTCCAACAAATCGATGTCGCGAATTTTATTACGTTTAACCACATCTTTTAACAATATGGAGTTAAAAACGTCTTTCAAATACTTTTTACTCTCGTAGGGCTCAAAGTTGATGTTATGCAAAAACGGCATCCCGCCATATTGCAAATACTCCTCAAAAGTATGTTCGGCGTTAATCTGCTTGAATTCAGCAAAAGAGAAGGGATACACAACAAATTCGACATATCTGCCTGTAATATGTGTTGAAAGTTCGCTTGATAGCATTTTTGAGTTAGAACCCGTGATGTAGATATCTGCCTTAAATTTTACTCGAAGCGAATTAATTGCCTTTTCCCAGCCCTCGACGTCTTGAATTTCATCGAAAAATAGATAGAATTGCTCTTTACTATCGCCAATCTTTTCGCATACATAATCATGTAGTGCCTTATAATTGAGTAGATGTTCTATATCTAAATCTTCAAAATTGAGATACATGGTATTTGGGCTGTTTATCTCTCTGAGAAGTTGTTCTAAAATTACGCTCTTCCCCGAACGCCGTAAACCAGTTATGATTTTGATGACGTCTTTTCCAATAAACGGCCGTATCTTTTGTAAATAGTCATTTCTGTTAAGCATAACTTTCCCCTCCATTTATTTTTGTCATAGCATAAGTTATATCTTATACTAATACTTTATTTACATTTTTATAAGTTATAACTATTAACTTCGCGTAACCTTCAAAACCCGCCCTATTAGCAACCTCCCTCTGAACCAGCGATAAATGACCATAAATACCCCATACACCTCACTGCAACAACAAAGCATAGATAAGGTATAGATATGGAACTACCCTGCCACAAAACGAAGAAGTAACCTCCCATAGCAACTGCCACTGATATAGCACCGCTTCATTAGAGCCTAATTCAACAGAACAACCCGCAGAAATTTCATAGCAAAGAAAATGTGCCTGTTGTCATTGCTCTGTATCCATCATTAATTCAGAAAACCCATATTAGATAGAACCCAAAAATGAAGGTAGTTCATCTGGGAAACATGGATGGGCTCGTAGTCTAGCACGGATAAGGCATCGGCCTCCGGAGCCGGGAATCCTGGGTTCAAATCCCAGCGGGCCCGCCACCACGTATTTCTCTACCTGCCACCTAGTTCACACAGCTACCATCTATTTTTAATGGCTCGAACGTAATGTTGGAATTTCTTCTAGAACTAATGATTGATAACTCTATCCACCATCCCACATTTAGCAGTTTGAGAAATTTTGCTCAAATTATTCAATAGTTTATCTCAAAGATAATGTCCTAAAAATAAATGTTTGGCAGTGTCCTAATTAAGATTTGATAACGATCGATAGTAAAAGAATTCGTGCCAAGACCACAAATGATCAGTTAAACCTTCAAGCTTAGCAGGAGAAACATTACGCTTAAACTCGTTGATAAA
>Ga0123356_10002661_pt1 | contig 18991 bp, 19 predicted proteins | sample TergutEmb28metaG_2_FD_92546 | JGI IMG/M metagenome (GOLD analysis project Ga0123356, IMG submission 92546) | Embiratermes neotenicus P3 segment gut microbial communities from Petit-Saut dam, French Guiana - Emb289 P3 | ecosystem: Host-associated > Arthropoda: Insects > Digestive system > Gut ...
AAACCTGGTCGTTACGATCTTTGCTTTGGTATAGTAAATCACGCGAATGCAGTTGACGAAGCAATATGTACAGATTATTTGCATGGCCAAGCTCATATGTATGAAATGATGAAGACATTATCAGAAGCAGGTGAGTTTAATAAATAACGCAACCGTAACTATTCAAGCAAAGGCAAACAATGGAAGTAAAAAAATCAAGCTTAAGAAAATTAGTCTTAACAAAACCTATTAACGGAAAACAACATGCTATCTTAGCAGAGAGACCTACATCTATCCCCAATAGAAGCATCTGTTTATTGAGCGTCTTGGGCGGAGGAGGGGATTATTCTTTATGGCTTGTTGAAGTTGATGAGGCTGGGGAAAACATGTACCTATGGCCGTATGAAGGCACAGATACTCAAGAATTGATAATTGAGATGCTGGAAGAATTTCTTGAAACAGCCTTTGATGAATGAAGCATCCCGCACACCGAGGGTTATTGCGGCACTTGTTCTAATTCACCAGACTCTTGTCATCATCCTGACGGCAATCCTGAATATCTTCTACAAAAACATCGTCTTTAATTATTTGGTACACAATCCGGTAGCGGCGGTTAGGGAGCTTGTACCGGTATTTTCCTTGTTCCAGATATGGCCGATCCAAATATGGATTTCCCTGGGGCATATATTCCAGAGACTGAATGTCTTTTATGAGCCGGATTAGCAAATTACGAGCTGCAGTTTCACTGACTTGGGCAAGGCACACACCCAGTGCCAGTCACCATATACATTACTCTCCATTGACAACCTGCATACTTCCAAGTACACTAAAATAATGAAAAAAACAATATTTTTGCTCTGTTTATTATTTCTGTTTGCAACATGCGCTTCAAGCCACGCTCAGGGAATCCAGGTTTATAAAATAGGAGACACCGGTCCTGCCGGAGGAATCGTATTTTATGATAAGGGAGATAATGCCGATGGATGGCAGTATTTGGAAGCCGCTCCTCCCGATTTTGAGTTTGAAGCCAACTGGAATTCCGCAAACGATATGGTAAAACTATTGCATATCAATGGATTTACGGGCTGGAGACTGCCTAACAGAGATGAGCTGAGCTTCATGTATTTAAACTTAAAGCAGAAAGGCCTTGGCGGTTTTGGCAATGATACATACTGGTCTTCAACGGAAGAGCGCAGTCTTTTTACATTTACGATGTATCATAATTTTGGAAACGGCTTTGTATTGGGGGCCGACCGCCTGGGCAGAGGGCTTGTCCCATACAAAGTTCGCGCTGTACGAGCGTTTTAATTCCTCCAATTCCCCCTCTACCCCGCTAGACAAGCCCCCCTTTTTCCTGCTATGGGTCATAAACAGTGGTGATTGACACCTTTAGGTTTTGAAAAAAAATTAGTATGATTTTTTCAACTAAGATCGGAGTATCACAAAATAGTGTGTACAAACACACTCACCGCAAAACCTCCAGCTCCCGCAGCGCTTGCTGCCGCACTGAAGGCATATGGATTGTACTGCCCAGCAAAGCCAATATGCGCGCGCCGGCATCGGACAGGGGCGGGCCGGAAAAACGGCAGAGAGCGCCGGTAGCGGCAGCAACGGCAATGAGGACCTGTTCGTCATGAGCCGAATGTGCCAGCGTTGCAAAGGCCATAAATTCCCGCAGTGCAAGGCCTTCGGGGTCTACACCGATGCTGCCGATTGCCCGCGCGGCGGCGGCTTTAACCAGCGACTCTTTTTCTGTTCTGAAAAGCCGTGCCAGCCAGGGAATGGTTTCGTGTGAGCCTATGCGGGCTAAAAGCTGCAGGGCATGGATCCGTTGATTGATGGCGGCGCGGGGACGGCTGTAGGAAAAAGGTCCCTGGCGGGTTCCTGCAATTTCCATAAGCGAGGCCAGCCATTCACGCTCGTGTGCTCCTACCTTGCCCGCCTGTATTCCCCGGCGTATGGTATCAAGCTCGTTGTTCATATATGTTTCATCAAAACGTCCGGGGAGTCCCGCAAAGGGTGAGTCCGGCGGCAAAAAACTTGCGCCGTAGGAACCTTCCGGAGCGGGGCCATACAAAGTTCGTTTTTGATTCGATGCAACATCTTCCAGTTTCCATGCGTATAATATCCAATCCTTCCCGCCGGAGTACAGTACCCCGTCATCACTAAAAGCGGGAATGCTGGACGCATTTTCAATACGGGTAAACCACTGCCGCCGGCCATCTTCCGAAAAGCTGGTTGCCCCGCCTGCGGTAAGCACATACACGCCCCGGTCATCGTAAATCACGGTCGCATCATTTTCGGAAACAGCATACAGGCGGGCATGGGTATCGGCAGTCCACACAAGCGTTCCATCAATACCCGACAGAAGAACCGCCTGACCGTTTGCAAGAGCAACGGCGACATAACCCTCCCTGCTTGCCGCTGCCAAAGGCGAGGATGGTAACGAAGGCAGCGTAACCGGTACTGCGTTCGGCACAGAAGGATCAATCAACTGCGCATCGCCATTGCGGTACAGGACCATAATTGCCGGAGCGGTATTGGGAGCAGCGTGCCGTTTTACCGAAAGCAGGTAACGCGGCACGGACGGCAGCTGCCAGGCGGTTGACCTGCCAAAGGGATCAATACGCAGTATGTTGCCGTCTTCCAAAGCCAGCAGTACGCCGCCTGCCTGATCCAGCCAGGGACCGGCGCTGATAACGCTCTCCAGTTCCTTTGTCCACAGCAAATTCCCCGATGCGGTATAACAAACCATTTTGGTGGCAGTGGGAATAAATACCCTGCCATCCCACCCCAGAACAGTAGGGCCAAAAAGCGTCCCTCCCACATTGGTACGCCATAATTCCCGCCCGGAACGATTCACTGCGATAAAAACGCCATTCGTTCTGCATATATAGACCGTGCCTTCCCGCGAACGGGTAACGTAGGGGCTTAAGCGTCCCCGCGCCGAAAAAGTCCACAAGGGTCTGCCCGATACGGAATAAGCCTTGACGCTTCCCCCATCCTGCACGACCACTACCGACTGGGCCTGCACCGTGGGCCGCCCCATAACCGCTCCGCCTATCGCTTGCCGCCACAGGTATTCCATATTGACCTGCCCTCGATCCACCACAGTGTCCTGGGCATATAATTGAGAACAGCATAGAATCAGCAGGAGAAACGGTATTGTTATTTTTCCGGTATTAGGCAAGAAAAGTTATTTTCTTATGTATCAGCATGGTAATAATGTCAATGATCCAGCCAATTCCAAAGAGGCCACCGGTAATGAACCAGAGAATTCCAATAATTACTTTTCCCCTAAGGATGCGGTTGATGCCCTGAACCAGAGGATCAAGGAAAATAGTAAGGAGAAGGTTCACAATCCAGTCAAGTTTGTCAATTGCCGTTTTTGCCATAGTAAAACTCCTTTATGAACGAATAAAAACATCGTACCGGAATTCGCATATGGTGTCAATCACCTGCTTGTAACTTGTAATCCCCTATAGCATAATGAGGAATGCAGGTCGACAACATCACTCACTTGATTGGGAATACTCCGTTGGTCAGAATTGGCAAGATCAATGACGGAGGGGCAATGGTGTATGCCAAACTGGAAAGTTTTAATCCCATGCATAGCGTTAAAGATCGTGTCGCCCTCGCGATGATTGAGGCCGCGGAGCAGGACGGAAAGCTCACCGGGGAAACGGTTATTATTGAGCCGACCAGCGGCAATACGGGCATAGGTCTGGCATTGGTGGCAGCGGTCAAAGGTTACCGGCTGATCCTGACCATGCCGGATACAATGAGCATTGAACGGCGCAAGCTGCTTCTGGCGCTGGGCGCGGAACTGGAACTGACCGAAGGAACCAAAGGCATGGAAGGCGCCATTGCCAAAGCCGAAGAACTGGCGGCAGCCATTCCCCATTCATTTATTCCGCAGCAATTCAACAACGCCGCCAACCCTGCCATTCACGAAAAAACCACCGGCCCGGAAATATGGAACGACACCCAGGGCGCAGTGGACATTCTTGTCGGCGGCGTTGGCACCGGCGGAACCCTGAGCGGCGCCGGTAAATATCTTAAATCAATGAAACCCACAGTACAAGTCATCGCGGTTGAACCTGCCGCATCGCCGGTATTGTCCGGCGGAAACGGCGGACAGCACAGCATTCAGGGGATTGGCGCGGGGTTTGTGCCGCAAGTGTACGATCCGGCAATCATTGATGAAATATACCAAACTGATGACACAAAGGCGCGCGGCACAGTCATCCGGCTTGCGCGGGAAGAAGGTATTTTTGCCGGTATTTCCTCCGGTGCAGCCATGGAAGCGGCCCTAACCATCTCCAGACGCCCGGAAAACAAAGGCAAAACCATTGTAGCCATACTGCCCGACAGCGGCGAACGCTATCTTTCAACCTGGCTCTGGGAATAATACCTTACCGGCATATATACATTTTGAGTCTGTCCAGCACTTCATTAAAATCAAGCGGTTTTCCCACATGATTGTCCATGCCTGCTTCAAGACATCTTTCTACATCTTCACGGAATACATTGGCGGTTATCGCAATAATGGGAATGACTTTCGCTTCCGGGACTCCAGAGCTCCTAATCCGGCGCGTTGCCTCATACCCGTCCATTTCCGGCATCTGCACATCCATCAAAATCAAGTCGTATTTTCCGGGTGATTCATTGAACATCCGTACTGCTTCAAGCCCATTTTCCGCGCAGTCTATCTCTATACCTGTCGGCTCAAGCAATGCCTTTACAATTTCGCGGTTTATTTCCACATCTTCGGTTAACAAAATACACCGACCAACAAAAACGCCATTAACATTGGTTTGTGATTCTTTTATTTGTTTATGGTTGATACCCAAAGCCTCGTTTATAACATCCGCAATATGCGACGGAAACAGCGGTTTGGACAGGAATTTATCAACGCCCGCTTCCCTCGCCTCTTTTTCAATGACAGTCCATTCCGCTGCGGTTATCATTATTACAATGGATTTTACCGGTTCATTATGCGCTTTTAATTCAGCGGTTAATTGTATTCCGTCCATGCCCGGCATTTTCCAGTCGACAAAATAGATATGATAGTGGCCGTGCTGTTCCACAAGCCGGATCGCTTCTTCACCGGATAAAGCGGTATCACAGTTTACCTTGAACTCCCGCGAAATTTCCATAAAATAGTCCAAGATATCCTTGTCATCGTCAACCACCATGATACGGACATTATCTAAATGTACATCCGGTGACAAAAGTCCTTGACAAGACGTGTATCCCCGTTTTACCTGAATCGTAAAGGCAAAGGTTGTGCCTTTATCAATTTCAGAACATATCCATATATTGCCGCCCATTCGCTCCACAATGCTTTTGGAAATCGCAAGGCCCAGACCCGTACCGCCGTATTTGCGCGTTGTACTGGACTCAGCCTGTTCAAAAGAGCTAAACACGCGCGCCTGCTGTTCGGGCGTTATGCCAATTCCCGTATCAGCTACCGAAATTTGTATGGTACACAATCCGTTTGTTTCTTCTATAAAACGCGCATCAAGATTGATTGAGCCATTTTCAGGGGTAAATTTAATCGCGTTCCCCAGCAGATTGGTAATGACCTGCACTATCCGCTGTTCATCCCCAAACAGCATTTTGGGGATGGTCTGATCGATATACACCGTAAAATTCTGGCGTTTTTCATCCACACGGAAGTTGACGATATTCACTGCCCGCTGGAACATCTTTTCAAAATCAAACTCAGACGGCGAAAGATCAAACTTGTTGGATTCGATTTTTGACATATCCAGAATATCATTTATTACGCCTAACAGATGATTCGAAGCGTCCTCTATTTTTGAAAAACAATAATCCTTTCGATCATAATCACGAGAGGTTTTTCCAATGGTAGTCATGCCGATTATCGCATTCATCGGCGTGCGTATCTCATGGCTCATATTGGCCAGAAACGCGCTTTTATGCCTGCTTTCCCGGTCAGACTTGTTCCTTGCCATGTCTATATGGATCAATATGCCTATAAGAATCATCGCAAACGTTACCCCTAATATAATAAGGGTGGCGGCCATATTTGACAGGCTTTGATAGAACGGTTTTTCCGGCGTTAAAAGACCCAAATACCAGCCGTTATCAAGCTGTCTGAAAAAGGCAATGGTACTTTCGCCCTTCCAGTTTATCATGGGACGCTCCAAAATATCCTGCCCGGCCATCAGCTCATCAATAAAGACTACAAGCGGTACAGTTGGATCTTTCGCATTTATGCCGATAAATTCCGTATTGGTATGGGCAATAAGCTCCAGATCCTGACTAAGCAGCATTCCGTAACCGCCCTGCTCAAGGGCTATTTCAACAACATTCCTGCCAATATCTTCTGTGTAGATATTCACGCCGACAACACCAATACAGGCATCATCTTCATCATGTATGCAGCGCGCAAACGCTATAACTGTTTTTTCAAACAAAGCGCTTCTATAGGGAATCGTTTCTACAATGGCGCCGCAGTCTGCTCTGGCCGCAATATACCACGGTCTTTCCCTTGGCTCATAATCATCAGGCATATCGCCGATTGAGCAGATAAAAACCGGCTCATCAAATATTTCAAAGTACCCATAGGTAACAACCGCACTCGTTATGCGCGATCCGTTCAAGTGAAAATAATCCGTAATATCATTGATATAGCTGCTGAGAATATCGGGGGAGGTGCCGCGCAGAAGCATACCGCGAATGGTCTGCGAAAAGCCGAGCAGCATAACCCTTGGTTCCCGCAGGTCGGATTCAAGCTGGGTTCGCGCAAATGAATAGACGCTCTCCGCGTTGCGCACTAAATTACTGCGTACGATATCACGGGTAAAAAAGCAGCTAAAAACAACCATTAAAAAAAACGCCAATGCTGTAAATACCAACTGGATGTATAATGGGTGTTTCGGCACTATTTTCCGTATTACCGCATGTATTGTTGCCATGCTTTATTATACAATACCCTATGCGCTTGTCAACTGCTGCCTGGTATCATGAGTTCATAAAAACTTTCGCCGGGCGTACCGGCGGCGCTGTTTCCCAGTGAGGAAAGTTTTCGCGTACAAAGATTGGCGTGTTCTCTTGCCGTTTCGCCGATAACCACCCGCGCCTTAAACTTGTTGGCAATCGAGGCGAAAATTTTGGCGCGAACTACCGGGCGGCCGTTAACTACACAGCCGGTTTCCCTGGACCAGGAGAAAGCGCATTCGCCCCACTCTATGCCAAAACGCCATTGGGCAAACGATGCATCCCTGTTTTTCAAAAGCAGATTGTGCACCAGCTCTGTAAGGCACTGTTCAGCCTTTGCGACAGGATGTATCCTGCCAAAACGCGTTCCGCGTTTAGCCTTTTCCAGAAAAATTTGTTCCGGCGGCGAACCAAAACAGGCCAGCGCCGTATCAGCCTCAAAACAAAGTACCATCGCTCCCGCCTGCCTGAAATACCGGGAAATCTCCTCCCGAAATTCGGCGGCAATTTTGGCGGCTTCAATGGGTGTTACCCGATCCTCTTTGCCGGGTAAGCCGGGGTTTTTAACGGCGATAATTGCCGCCTGGGCGCATACCGTTTCCGCCAAGCGGGGGCGGCCTGCCTTGAATAAAACCTTCAGCGTTTCCCTGTTCACCGCGCCGGCATACGCAAAACGAAAACGCAATGCCCTGCCATAACTGATACAGAATCGGGAAACAAACAGAAACAGCGTTCCTCCCAAACAGGCCGCTGTTGGTATGAACGGATCTATCCAATATGCATTGATAATAAACACAATTCCAAAAACAACGCCGCAAAGCAGCGTAACGGCAAGACCAGTAAACAATAATACCACCGGCCTTAACCGGTGAATACAAATCAACACCAAAAAAGACGCGACTAAAGACCAAAAAATAATATCTCTGCTGTACCCCGGAGTAATGCAATTTCCGGTAAGCAGCGCATTTGCCAGCAATGCCGAAGATTCCGGAATGGCATAACCGGCGACAGAAGGCGCCGGCCCCGCAATACAAAAACCGGCATGCAGTTCCCCGGCAAGCATGGTACGCAGCCCGATAAATTCACGGTGTTTTTCCCGCATGGCGACAAAAGCCCGGATTAACTCATCCCGCAGACTCTCCAGTTTGGCTATCCCCTCTTCGCCAATTCCTTCATCCGCTATTAATTCTTCATAGCCATTCACCAGAGTCATTTCGGAGTGGCCGTATAAAAAATCATCCAGACTGGCAATGTATTCCGCACGGGCATTAATCCATGCGTCATATTTCTCTGCAATGGGTTCTTTGAGCAGTTCTTCTTTCAGGCTTTCGGCATAATCAAACAAAATGAGCGGTATACGTTCCGGTATGATTTGACTGTATACACCTAACGCTTCAGCGTCTTTCAATAACCGGGCCAAAACCCTGCCGGCATTATCATAATCCCGAAAATAATCCAGCGTTAAGCGGCGGAATCCGTTTTTCGAAGAGCTCAAAAGCCCCGAACTTTTAAGCCCCGGCCTTTCAAAAAGGATATTCCCATCCCGATCCAGAGGAAAACGATACGTTTCGTTTATCAGAACCGAACCTGTTTCGATAAGCTCAACAAATGATTCTTGCCAGCGCGGTTTAAGGGCATGGTACGCAATATGTTCCATGCCGTCACGAATTGGCGCAACCCGCCTGATTGCCCTGTCCCAATCGGGTTGAGGCCTTGAGTACCAGAGATTTTCTCCCACCGGCACAATCCGCAGATCCGTCGCCGTTATTGCATTGCCAAAAACCGCCGCCGCCTGGGCTGCCCACTCCGATCCCGCTTCATCCTGTTGTATGATAGCAGCATTCAGCCGATCCCTGCCCCGTTCCGCCAATTCAACCAAATTGGCTACATACGCCGGCGATTCCGTTGGAGCAACCAACCCAAGCCGTATCCCCTCAAAAAGGTTCCGAATATTGTTGGTCAAAAGGTTAAATTCATCATTGATACGATAACTGAACTCGACGCCGCTTTCTGCCATACCCGATCCGGTTCCCAAAACCGGGACTTCAATCAGTAAATCCGAGGCGCCCATTTCACTCAGTGTCATTAGAACCGAAAAAATATCGCCTGGTTCTATAACTTCCTCGGTCTCAATGCGTACAATTTCCCCGCTCACCGGCGGCGAAGGGCGAAAACCAAGGAGAATATCGTATATGGGGCCCAATTTGGGGCCTGCAAGCGCATAATGCAGCAAAAAAACGATTCCCAGGGCAATACCGCACGCACTAAGCAGCAGAGCAAGCGACAATTTTTTTGACAAAAATGCGGACATTACCCTTTTATTTTCGGCGAAAACCTGTTATATTTGTAGTTAGAAGGAGTTAATATGAAGTCGATATCTTGTATTTTTATCTGTGCAGCGCTCGTCTGCGCCGTCTTGTTCGTTGGCTGCGCCAAGCCGCCCACCGATGAGATGAATAGGGCTGCCGAAGCGGTAACACGCGCAGAAAACGACAATGACGCTGTTACCTATGCGGCAAATTCCCTTGCCCGCGCCCGGGACGCATTGGCAAAAATGTATGCCGAAGCAAATTCCAAGCGCTATGACGCCGCAAAATCCCTCGCCACCGAAGCGCTGAACGCCGCGGAGCGCGCCATCAATGAAGGCCGCACCGGAGCTGCCCGCGCCAGAGATGAGGCCGCCGCCATTGTTTCCCAACTGCCGTCTCTTGTTGTTGAAACGGAGCAGGGACTCAGCGCCGCCCGCATCAGCGGCCTGCCGTTGGATTTTTCCGCTCTGAACAGTGATTTTGCCGCAGCGCGCAGCAATGCGGATCAGGCGCAAACAGCCTTTTCCGACAGCCAGTACCAGGACGCCATTAACCGCGGACGAAGCGCTCGCGCAGGCCTCAACGACATCAACCAGCAACTGTCCAGCGCCGTAACCGCAGCAAGAAAAAAATGAGAAATGAGGAGAGAGGAATGAGAAGGGTTCGTTAGCAAAGCAGGTTATCAACCACGCTTAGATTACGAACATTGATCTCATTCCTCATTTCTCATTTCTAATTCCTCGTTAGTCGAAAAACACTCCCAGCCAGTGTTCGGGGTTGCTCATGTCTTGGGCGATAAGGCCAATGCTGATTATTTTGGTGGTTTCGGCTACCAGCCATTTGACGCCTTCGGTTTCGAAACGGGCGCCGGCGCCGGGAATGTCTATTATGCCCATGGCGTGACCGTATTCGCGGGACACCATCATTCCCGCCGGAATGTTTGACTGCATCAGAATCATTGCCCAGAGCATGGCCCGGCTGTCACAGTCTCCCCGGCCATCGGTCACTGCGCTAACCAAATTGACAAAATCACTGCCGCTTAAATCCCGTTCGTAGAGGTAACCCTGTACAAGCGCAAGGGCTTTTTCGGCAAAGGCCCGATCGTCCAGGGCTGTTCCCTGCCATTGCCGTGCGAGACAAACCACTGCATCCGCCACCCGGTCAAAGGAATCGCGGTAGATTGCCCGGTAATACCGTATCCATGCCTCTTGCCAATTGGGAGCAAACTCGTAATGGCGAAGCAGGGCAAATTCCCGCTCAATCAGCACCTGGGCAGCCTCGGCATCATGTTCCCGGAATTGCGCCGTTGCGGCAGTGCCGGCAAGGGGCATAGTAACCTGCTCACCCCGCGGATAGCTAAATGCCATAATCGGTCCGGGGATACGTTTTTCCGCATTCGAAGGGGCAAGCGAATCCAGAGCGGACAGGTGGAACAGATCCATCTCTCCCATCCCCGCAGGCGAATATGCCAGAGCCAGCAGCAGCGGCGGTGAGCGAAACCCATCGCCGGCAAGCTCTAGACAAAGGCCCCATCCAATAAAACCTTTGAAACGCAATTCCATTAAGGCGGCATTTTTATCGCCATAGACGAAAAAAGCGGTCTCCCCGCCATTCCCCAGCCGGCGATTAATATCACGCACCAATGCTCCGGTATCCTCGTAACCATTGGGGTATACCGCAATATCAAACATCGCCCCATTGGGCCCCTGAAATGAGTACCTATCGACATTATTCCCTTCAACATACGCATACCCCTCAGGCAAATCCAGCCAAAACCCCCAGGAAGGAGAATACAACGGCGCCGCAACAAGCAACGAAGGAAGAAAAAACAATAAAAACACTATTCGTTTCATAATAGCTTTATAGTATAATGAACAAAGAAAAGTGAAAAGAGAACAAAGTCGCAAAACGGTGACTGACACCAAAACGGTGACTGACACCTTTTCTCAGACACCTTTTCTCAGTACCCCATTCCTCATTCCTCATTTCTCTTTTCTCCTTCCTCTTTCCCCATTCCTCATTTCCTGCTATACTGTCCTTACCATGAATCTTGAAGCTTTTGTACTTGGCTGCGGGGGGATGATGCCCCTGCCCAACCGGCATTTGACATCGGTGCTGCTGCGGCGGGAGGGGGAACTGTTCCTGTTTGACTGCGGCGAGGGAACCCAGGTTGCCCTGCGGAAATTGAACCTCCGCTGGAAAAAAATATCGGTCATTTTTGTCAGCCATACCCATGCGGATCATGTGACCGGCATACCCGGCCTGCTCATGCTTTCCTCTCAGGTTGACCGGGATGATCCCCTGTACATAATCGGCCCGCCGCGCATTGCCGAATATATCGAAACCAATCGCCGGGTACTGGATATGTACATCAACTATGAAATCATCGTCAAAGAAGTAACCGAACCGGGTGTCGTGTACGAAGGCGATGGATTCCATGTACGCTGTTTCCCGCTGCAGCATACCAAACCCTGTTTTGGCTATACTCTGGAGGAGTATTTACGTCCCGGCGAATTCCACCCGGAAAAGGCTCAGGCGCTGGGGGTACCGATGGGGCCGCTGTGGTCGCGGCTGCAAAACGGAGAAACCGTGCAGGCGGCCGATGGCAGGGATGTGCGTCCCAGCGAGGTACTGGGCAGCCCCCGTTCCGGCAGGAAATTTTCCTTTGTCACCGACAGCCTTGCCTTTCCGGAAATCGCGCCGGAGGTTGCCGGGTCAGACCTTTTTGTCTGCGAGGGAATGTTCGAGCGGGAACTGGCCGAAGACGCCCACAGCAAAAAGCACATGACCGCGGAAGAAGCGGCTCAGATTGCCGCCGCAGCCGGCAACATCAAAAAACTGGCGCTCATCCATTACAGCCCCCGCTACACCGAATTTAACCTCAAGCAACTGCTGAAAGAAGCCCAGGCGATCTTCCCCGACACCGTTCTTGCCCGTGACAAAGCCGCATTTCCTATTGATCATGTGGATTAAAAAGGATATACTGATGTTCTTAATAATACCACTATTATTTTTTCAACAAGGAGTCACCTTGCATGATTGAAGTACAGAATCTAAGTAAAAACTACGGGAGCGTTGAGGCAGTCAAAGACGTTTCTTTTTCCGTAGGGAAGGATCAGGTGGTGGGGTTTCTGGGCCCGAACGGGGCGGGAAAAACGACCATTATGAAGATTCTCACCGGCTTTCATTTCCCCTCCGGCGGAACCGCTCTGGTAGACGGCATTCAGGTAGATGAAGACCCGGTAGAGATTAAAAAACGTATCGGGTACCTGCCGGAAAATGTCCCCTTGTACGGGGATCTTACCGTCGATGAATACCTCGCTTTTATTGCCGAAGCGCGGCTTATTCCCGTAGAGGAACGCAGCACAGCCATCAATACCTCTCTTGAAGCCTGCGGTCTCAGCGCATACCGCGGCCGAAAAATTGAAACCCTTTCCAAGGGCTACCGTCAGCGCACCGGTCTTGCTCAGGCCATACTCCACGATCCGCCCATTTTGATATTGGACGAACCAACCAACGGCCTTGACCCCAATCAAATTATCGAAATACGCTCTCTTATCAAAGAACTGGGCCGGCGAAAAACCGTTATCCTCTCCTCCCACATTTTGCAGGAGGTCGAGGCGATCTGCTCTCAGGTACTGATTATCAATGAAGGAAAAATCGCCGCTCAGGGAACACCCGAGGAAATTGCCGGAACCATGAAAGGAGGCGATACCTGGGAACTGATACTCAAGGGAGCTGCCGAAAGTATTATTGGCAGTCTTCCCCTGCTTGGCAAAGACCTGAGCAAAATCTCGATAGAATCGCTGGAAGACGGTACAACGCGGCTTGGCTTTTTTGTCCCTGCGGCAATTGGCGTGGCGGACTCACTCGCCGGCGAGCGTATTTTTGACTGGGCCGTTAACGGTAATTTTAAGATACTGGGCATGAGCCGGAAAAAACTCAGTCTTGAGGATATATTTGTCGAGCTAACGATGGAGGAACGCGGCAATGCAACAAAATAAGCTGTTTGGTAACGGGCGAATTCTGGCCCTGACACGGAAGGAACTGTTTTCCTACCTCAATGCTCCGGCTTTTTATGGAGCGGCGGTTTTCTTCCTGTTATTCTGCGCGATATGGCTCTTTTCTTTTCAACGGTACTTTACCATGAATGTTGCTTCACTGCGGCCCTATTTTGGCATTTTTCCGTTGGTCTTTATTCTGGTTATTCCGGTCCTTACCATGAAAAGCTGGGCGGAAGAACGGAAAACCGGCAGCATCGAATTGCTGCTTACCATGCCTTTTTCCGAGTGGGATCTGGCGCTGGGAAAATTCTTCGCGACTTTTTCCCTGTTGGTGATGATGTTAATCCTTACCATTCCCCTTCCCCTCAGCCTGCTTCCGCTGGGAGATTTTGACATCGGAGTAATCGTCTGTGAATACATTGGCGCGTTGTTAATGGGCGCTTCCGCGATTGCGCTGGGCCTGCTGCTCTCCGCGCTTTCAAAAAACCAGGCGGGCAGCTTTCTGGGCAGCGCCGTTGTATTAATGGCAACAATGTTGATCCACCAGCTTACCTTTACGTTCAATCTTCCCCATTGGCTTTCTCAGATAATCAATTTCATGTCACTGGCGTTCCATTTTGAAAGTTTTGCCAAAGGACTGCTCGATTCCCGGGACATTTTATACTACATAATCAGCACGGCATTATTTTTATTCATCACTACCCGTGTGATATTGTTCAGGAAGTGGAGATAACATTATGACAAAAAAACAAGCAACTACATTAAGCATACTGGTAATAGCCGTCTTTGCCCTCTCCTTTCTGGTCAGCAAGCGGCTATGGTTCCGGCTTGACCTTACTAGGGGCAAAGCGTATACCATTTCGGCAGTTTCACGGAATCTGCACAACGAAATTCCCGATCAGATTCGCCTGACCTATTATGTTTCAGACAGGCTGAAAGCAATTCATCCCATGCCGGGCGAAATTGAAGATTTATTGCGGGAATACGCGGGATTTTCACGAGGAAAAATTAAACTGACCGTGCGGGATCCGTTAAAGGCAAAACTGACAAATCAGGTAGAACAACTGGGCATAATGCCCCAGCAAATACAAACCGTTGATCAGGATCAGGCCAGCGTAATGACCGTATACACCGGCATTGTCATTGAGTATCTTGACGATATTGATGTGCTGCCGGTGGTATTTTCCCTTGAAACTTTGGAATATGATTTAACCTCGCGCATACGCGCAATGGTACGGGGCAGCGCCCGCGTACTGGGCGTTATGGCCGCTGACAATCCTCAACGCTGGAACGATGAGTACCGGCCCTTGCAAGGCACCTATATGCAGGCAGGCTACCAGTTCCGAATGGTGGCGCCCGGTCAGGATATTCCCGAAACGCTGCCTGCCCTGCTGGTGCTGGGCGGCGTTGAAACGCTGGATGATACTGCCCTGTATCAAATAGACCGATACATACAAAACGGCGGCAAGGTTCTCTTTACGGTTAAAAGCATTACGGTTGATCTGGAAGGCGGTCTGGAAGCCAGTTTAGCGGCAGACAAAGGCCTGTTAACCATGCTGTCCGGCTACGGCGTAACCGTGCTGCCGGAAATTGTCATGGATCGATCCGCTCGAATGATGCAGTACCAAACCCGCAGCCCCAATGGCTTTACCATGACGCGTATCGTACACAACCCTCAGTGGCTTGATGTTCGCAGCGAAAACGGCAATGCCAGTCATCCAATAAGCGCCCGATTCGGCGGCCTTGATATGTATTGGGCCAGTCCCCTCTATTTGCATACAGTGGATGGAGTAGAAACAGATTATCTGTTTACCACCACCGCCAATGCCTGGTCAATGAGAGAACCGTTCAATCTTAACCCTGAAGCCGCCCATCTCTTTGAACGGGACGCCGCTCAAACAAGGGGCGCCAAAATTCTGGGAGCAAGCCTTACCGGAATTTTCCCCTCATGGTTTATAGACAAGCCCAGACCGGAACAGTATGACGGATCTGAACTTCCCGATATGCCATCCCAGGCCAGACCTGCCCGGATTATTGTTATTGGCGATACTGCTTTTGCTACTTCCTTTATGAATGTTACCGGCGGACAACGCAACCTTGACTTCCTGGTCAAAGCCGCCGACTGGCTGTGCAATGATGATGACATTATCGGGATACGATCCAGAGAATCCAGTTCAGGCCGCCTTGATAAAATCATTGGTTCCGCGGAAAAAGCCGCTGCCATGAAGCGCGTCCGGTTTATCAATATGTATCTGGTACCGGCGCTGGTTGTCGTAGCCGGCATACTTTTTGCTCTGCGGCGGAGGGCTAAAGCCCTTCCGGCTAAAGCCCTTCCGGCTAAAGCCCTTCCGGCTAAAGCCCTTCCGGCTAAAGCCCTTCCAGCTAAAGCTCTTCCGGCTAAAGCCAAATCAAAAAACAGTTAAAGAGGTTTCGAAATGACATATAAGAAAAAAACCACCGTTCTTTCGGGTATAATCGCGGCGCTGGCGCTTATATATATTATGAGCATTATATTTGATCCTGAACGAAGAGGCGCGCGATCCGACGTCTATTCCTGGCTGGATGCCGCCCAGAATGACCGGATCAGCGACATTACCATTATGCAGGAAGGCGAAACCATTATCCTTACGCGAAACGGAGGCAGATGGTTTGTGTCACATAACGGAAAAGATTATCCGGCAAGAACTTTACGGATAGAAGATTTTATCGCAGCCCTGAACAAACGGGCACCGTATCCGGTACGCTCATCAAGCGCCGCTTCCCATGCGCGTCTGTCGCTTACCGAGGACAGGGCAACCCGCATTACCGTAATGGCAGGAGCCGGGCTGCCTGTTTTAACGCTGCTCGCAGGCCAGGAAGACAGTACCGGGCATATATTCCTGCGCAAACAGGGGCACAACGAAGTCCGTTCCGGTGAAAACATATTTTCCGCCTACACAAACGCGGCGCTGAACTCATGGTACAATCTGCGCCTGTTCCCGGAAAACGAGGACGGCAGCCTTACCGCCGCAAGCGTTCAGCGGCTTACCGTATATCCCTCTGCCGGCGAGGAACTGCCGCCGCAGATTTTCACCCGAAACGGCAATCAATGGACATTCAACTTTGAGCTTGCCAATCCCAATATGGCAAGAGTGGACAATTATATCCGGGATATCCTGAACACTGCGGGAAGCGATTTTGCCCATTCTGTGGCGGCATCCCACCCAATGTTTAACGATAGCCGTATTTCGATTGAATTTGGAAACGGCGGCATACGGACCATCCGTTTTGCCCCACCCGACGAAGAAGGCCAACGCATGGCAACCATTTCCGGCGCCGACATGGTATACACCCTCCCCTCCTGGGCCAGCCAGCGGCTATTCGTCAACATCGAGACTTTCGAGCTGGATTAGGATAGCGACATGGTAGATAGTGAAATACTTGGCATAAAAGACAGCATATTAAAAACGGTGGGTAGTGATTGTGAAAGAATAATACTTTTTGGTTCTTATGCTTATGGAACACCCAGAGAAGGCAGCGACTACGATGTCTTTGTTGTCCTTAAAGATGGTACCGAAAAACCCATATTGGTATTACAAAATATCTATGGAGGACTGGCGCAGAACCCGAATTATAAAAGCGTAGATGTCCTTGCAAATTATAAAAGCCGTTTTGAAGCCAGAAGCAAACTGCCTACCATTGAACGTACTATCGCACAAAAAGGAGTGGTTCTCTATGACCGAACTTGATCTGGCAAAGGATTGGCTCCGTTATGCAAAAAGCGACCTCAATACTGCCAACCATATGTTTTATGATGTCAACCCAAAAGAAACTGAAATATCCTGCTATCATACTCAGCAATGCGCAGAAAAATCCCTCAAAGCCTATTTAATTGTAAAAAATACAGACCCTCCCCGTACCCATGATCTATTGGAATTATGTAATCTTTGTATGGTTCATGAACCGGGTTTTTCAGCTATGCAGCAATACTGCGTGTTTCTAAACCCTTATGGCGTCCATGTCCGTTACCCTAACGAATTAGCTGTTGATGATACTATTGTAAAAGTAGCGATTGCGCATGCTCAAAAGATTTTTGAGTTTTGTACAAAATTAATAGATAGTATTACTCTAACATAGGGCTAACAACTATATCTTTACAAATTCTACCACGAACCACACAAACACACAATTTAAAAGTTCGTATTGGTTCGTTTGGTTCGTGGTTAAAGCATTAGAACCAGAAGCGGATACCAAATTCAATGGGTACGCCCCAGAAGAAATATGATTCGGGTTCTCTTCCTAGCTTTTTGCCGCTTTCGTCTTTGTAAGTTCCATCACCCCATGCAGCAAGACCAACGCTGGGTACTGCTTGTATGAAAAGTTCAAACCAGTCCATCGGTTGGACACTAACTCCAATTGGAATCCGCAGGCCGAAATTCATCCAATTGTATGTGTAATCTTTGTTTGCATACGTATGTTTATGGACATCTAAGTTAAAAAAGCCGCCTAATCCAAAGTACCAGTGCCAGGGGCCGTCTATATGATCGTCGATAAAGTAATAATCGCCGGTTACACCACCACCAGAATGTTTTTCACCAAGTCCCCTCAAGAAAAACCCCCAATAAATGGGAACTGCGGGAATTTTAAGAGATAAACCAATACCTCCAAGGCCAGCATGAACACCATGGCCATCACGGTCATGATGAATACTAAGGTTTCCTACTATGCCAACTCCCCATCCATCGGGATGATCGGCAAACGCCGTGCCTGTTGCCAAAATAGCAACAAAAGCAAATACACACAGAATTCTTTTCATTCTTATCTCCTTTTACTTAGTGTACTGGTGAGTAAAATAACAATCAAGGGGAGGAATAGACAGTAGCAAATGAAGAAAGTTGTGGTAGCTACCAGTGCATGACCTTTGCTGTTCATTACTCCGCAAAAACCCGTTTGAGGGAAATGGTAAAATCGGGAAAAATGGCAACCGGAACAGTGTCTTCGTTTTCGTAGGTGTCAATGGTTTTGTTTTGGAAGTTGTATACCGTAAGGCCGTTGTTTTCAGGGTCAATAACCCAGTATTCGCGAACTCCCGCTTGCCGGTACAGTTTGAGCTTTCGTTCCATTTCTATGGCAGTGTTTGAGGGAGATAAAATTTCGACAACCAAATCGGGAGCGCCTCGGCAGCCTTCCGGCCCGCGTTTTTTTTCATCGCAGACAACAACAATATCCGGCTGAACTACTGTATCGTCGCTTTCGTCTGCCGCATAAAAAAGCCGGACATCATAGGGTGCCGCATACGGTTTGCAGGATTTACCCTCTAAATAATTATAAAACTGGCTTGCTAAGGCTATTTGTATTGCCTGATGAACGGCGTTTGGCGCGGCCATGGCATACGCTTCGCCATAGATAAGCTCGAAGCGCTCTCCTTCGGCAAGTTCCCATTCCTTGTAATCAGCATACGTAAACCATTGTTCTGCTTTAGGTAATGCGCCCATATATGTCTCCCTTACCGGTAATTATCACATATAGCGCCATTTTTTGCAAGATAAAACGGTGATTAACACCGACAGTGCATGACCGTACTCGCGCTAACCCCGGAGGGTTGGGCGGCGGGGTGCCAAAAACAGCTGGGGGAGACCGACTGCGTAGCCGCAGCACGGCATTCTGTCTTGCAACTAATCATACGGTAATTCATATTGCAGATTGTCCTCATGCTTAGTGTGCCGTGCCGCATTTTCTGTACGCTTAGTT
>Ga0123356_10002662_pt1 | contig 18986 bp, 12 predicted proteins | sample TergutEmb28metaG_2_FD_92546 | JGI IMG/M metagenome (GOLD analysis project Ga0123356, IMG submission 92546) | Embiratermes neotenicus P3 segment gut microbial communities from Petit-Saut dam, French Guiana - Emb289 P3 | ecosystem: Host-associated > Arthropoda: Insects > Digestive system > Gut ...
CCTGCCAATGTTCTTGCCATTCCCTGCCGCCATATATCAAGGTCTTTATTTGTGTATTCATTTACAACGGGTTTTCCTGTTGTGCCTGTACTCATGTGCGCTTCAACAATTTTATTCTGCGGGCAGGCGCGAAGACCATGAGGATAATTTTCGCGCAAGTCGTCTTTTGTGGTAAACGGAAGTTTCCCAAGATCTTCAATATTATGAATATCATGCGGCGTTATTTTTGCTTCGTCAAACTTTTGGCGGTAAAAAGGCACTTTGGAATATAATGTTTCTGCAAGATTTTTTAGCGAAGCAAGCTGAATCTGCTGCCGTGCCTGCTTGTCCATGCATTCATACTCGGGATTGAAAATCATAATTACTCCTATGGTTAAATTAAAACAGGCGATTCCGCCATTCTTTCATCCATTTTTCGCAGCCGCCTCGAAAGATCTCTTGCAAGATTCATGATGATCAGGGAAAAGGTTTTTACATCCAGTTTATATATTTCACGCAGGGCCTTGTTGGAAATTGACATCGCTTTAACCTGCGAAAGAGCCTTAATTGACGCGATGGCCGGCATGACATCCAGCACTTCCATTTCGCCGATTGCTTCGCCTTCTCCAAAATGGGCAAGAACAATGTCTCTTTTGGTTACCGCTACATGCCCTTCCAGAAGAAAAAGTATTTTATCGTTGGCCTTACCCTCGATAATCAGGAATTCTTCCGGGTTATATTTTTCCTCTTTCATAAGCGGCATGATGTTTTCGATCTGTTCCTCCAACAGTCCGCCGAAGAGAGCGTATTTTTGCAGTGTTGATGGCTGTACCATAGGTAAATTTTAACAAAATGACCGGATTAAAACAAGAGTTTACTCGATCCTTTTTGATGTTCGGTGCGTTTTTTTGCATTTTTTGTCATTATACATGGAAATATCGGCCTTTTTTATTAAACTATCTATATTTTTCCCCAATTCTTCTATTAACTCATAGGCGTGCCCGATACTTAATTGAATCTCGTATGGTTTGCCGGAATCCTTATTGTACCCATCCAATGATTTTTTCAGTTTGCCGGTAAAAGATTCGGCCGCCTGTTCCGGCTTGTCTGTCAGTACTGCTGTTATAAACTCATCCCCGCCAAAACGGGCGTTGATGGCGGTCATATCCACGCTTGCCGAAAGCATTAATTGAGCCGTTGTTCTTATTGTGTTATCTCCTTCATGGTGTCCGAAGTTATCGTTGACAATCTTCATGCCGTCAAGGTCTATCGAAAAAAGAATAAGATACATATTGGGGTTTTTGGAGTCTTGCATAAGACGATTAATTTCTGAATAAAATCCTCTTCTGTTAAATAAATCCGTCATGGTATCATGCATATACATATATTTAAGCATTGTCACTGCCATATACATATCATAGTTTGATTTTACAAAGCCGATATTGCTGCTGAAAATAGTCATATAATTAAATATATTTCCAAAATCGACTGCGTCTATATCGAATTCCATGGACACAAATCCGATATATTGTTTGTTATGGCAGGCAGGAAAGAAAAACAAATGGGATTCTTCTTCGGATTCCAGAATGTCATTTATATTCGGCAGCAGCTCATTCCTGTTAAACAAACATGATTCCAGTCTTGTGCCGTCTTTCCATCCAAATACCATATTCATCATGGTAGTTGTATCAAACAGATTTTGTTCATTTTTGTCAAAAAGAGCGCTTTCTGCAAATTCCATTAAAATAAAACCATCAAGAAGGCAGCACCTTAGGGTTTTGCATTTTATAAGTTCCATTTCGGATTCTATTTCCTGAAAAAATTCTTCGTAATATCTGCTGGAAGATATTTTATTTGACGAAGCAAACATTCTTTCGCTGAAGTCGGTTTTTAATTTTCTAAAACGGTTATTTGTATTTGCGCTGTAGTTGGCATCGGTTATTATTAAAGGCTCGCACCCGCAGGATTGTCCTATTCGCATTTTATAGCCGATTATATTTTCTTTTTCCGGTTTTTCTCCGTTAAAGATACTCTCAAATATCGAAATAATTTTTTCTGTAACTTCATCCGAATCCAAAAAACAGGTAGTAAGGCGCGGAGTATTGTATTTTTCCTGCAGGACTCCGTCAAAGCCTGTAATAAAAATATCTTTTGGGGATGTAATGCCTTTTTGAAAAAAACCGTTGCAAGCGCCAATTGCCATTTCGTCGTTGGCGCAGATAACGGCTTCGGGGAGTTCGCCCTTTGCCGCCATTTCGTCTATTAATGTGTATGTGTATTCTTCTTCAAAATCTCCGTAATAAACCCTGTCCTGTTCAAAGGGCAGATTGTTTTCCGCCAAAACTTTTTTGTAACAGTCAAGGCGGGCTTCGCTGTATGGGTTGCCTTCGTACGCTGCAATAAAATTTACTTTTTTACAGCCATGAAATTCTATAATGTGGCGGACTACCTGTTCAAATGATGTGGTAAAATCAAAGTTTACGCTGTAACAGCCGTCTGCATGGCCGTCCATAATTAACACGGGAATATTATGGCTTTGAGCTTTTGCAGCTAACTCGTTGGTAACATCATCATTTCTTATGTAGTCGGGAACTATTATTAACCCGTCAAGAACGCCGAAATTAATTGCGTTAAACATTTTTCTTTCCGGATGGTTGGGGTTTCTGTTTAAATAAACAAGGGGGCTAAAGATAAGCAGTTTAATGTTCTTGCCGGAAGCGCTTTTACACAATGATTTTATGGTATCAGTTTGATGTTCGAGGTATATTCTGGTAAGGCATACTCCTATGACCTTGCGCTTCTTCATTTTTAACACCTAATCAGATTTCCATTATTGTACCATGGAATTGTACTTTTTTCAAATAATTTATAATAATTTATTATAAATTAACGTAAAATTGGTTGTTTTGAAAGGCAATTTGAGCAGTTTCCGCAGTTTTTCTGCGTATTTATACCGAAATAAGCCAATAGGTTTCGGCGCAGGCAGTATTTTCCTGCGGCGTAAAAAGTCATTTGTTTTAGCAATTCCAGTTTGTGTTCTATTCTCAAATATGCTTCCATATCTTCATCTTCGCTGTCGTCACTGTTCCTTATTAAATATTGATTTATTCTTACATCCTGGCCGCTGTATAAAAGAATGCAGTCTGCAGGGTCGCCGTCTCTGCCCGCGCGGCCTGCTTCCTGATAATAGCTTTCTATATTTTTCGGCATATTGTAATGAATCACAAACGACACGTTTGATTTATCGATCCCCATGCCAAAAGCGTTAGTTGCAACCATTATGGTTTTGCGGTCATGAATAAAATCGTCCTGATTTTTTCTGCGCTCGCTGTCTGTTAAACCTGCATGGTAGCGGGCTGCGTTAAAACCGCTGCGTATTAGTAAATGGCATGTTTCTTCCGCAGTCTTGCGGGTAGCGCAGTAAATAATGCCGCTTAGGTTTTTTCGTTTGTTTAAACATTCCAGCAGCGCTGCTTTTTTGTCTTTTGGTTTTTGTACTTCAAAATAAAGATTTGGCCTGTCAAAACCTGTATTGACAAAAAAAGTATTTCGCAGCGCAAGCAGTCTGTTTATGTCCTCGCGCACCTTAACTGTCGCTGTAGCGGTAAAAGCCGCGACAACAGGCCGCGGTTTTATTTTTTTTATAAAGTTTGCAATTTCCAGATAACTTGTTCTAAAATCATGCCCCCACTGTGACACGCAATGCGCTTCGTCAATAACAACAAGCGGCAGCTTTGTTTTGGCAAAAAATTGAACCATGTCTGCCCTTTGCAGCCTTTCAGGCGCGACATAAAGCAGCTTTATTTTTCCTGTTAGTATTTTGTCCATTGTATTGCTGTATTCTTCGCCGCTTAAAGAACTGTTTAAAAAAGCCGCCTCGCACCCTGCTGTGTGCAGCGCCGCTACCTGATCCTTCATTAACGAAATAAGCGGCGAAATAACGATTGTCATTCCTTCCAATAGCAAGGCGGGTATCTGATAACAAAGAGATTTTCCCGCTCCTGTCGGCATTACTGCGACAACATCTGTCCCCGCAAGAATAGCATCAACTGTTTCTTCCTGCCCTGAGCGAAAAGAGTCAAACCCGAATTTTTCCCTGAGTACTGTAAATTTGTCCACGTTACCCGCTATAAAATCAATTTATAAGTTAAACTTAAAGAACATTACGTCCCCTCGGCATCCGTGCCGTAGGAGAAATGCAACGCATTTCTCCAAGCATTAATAAAGGGCGCGTCCATGCGCCCCAAGATGGGGACGTAATCAATTTATAAGTTAAACTTGAAAAACATTACGTCCCCATCTTGAACGATATATTCTTTGCCTTCCAGGCGGTATTTTCCCGCTTCTTTTATTTTGGCTTCTGTTCCGTACTGGAAAATATCATCGCAGGTGTAAACTTCTGCTTTTATAAAACCTTTTTCAAAATCCTTATGAATTACGCCTGCTGCCTTGGGCGCTGTATCTCCTGCATGAAATGTCCAGGCGCGGCACTCGTCTTTTCCTGTTGTAAAAAATGACCGCAGGCCAAGTAAATTATATGCGCTGTGAACAAGGGTAGAAAGACCTGTTTCTTTAAGGCCTATATCTTCCATGAACGCTATTTTTTCTTCCGGGTCTTCTATGCCGCAAAGGTCTGCTTCGAATTTTCCGCAGATACTTACTGCTTCTGTTCCTTCGCTTAACGCGCGTTTTTTAACGGCCTCGGTGTAGGCATTGCCGGATTTAATGCCGTCTTCATCGACATTGCAAACATACAACTGCGGCTTGGCAGTTATAAAATGGCAGTCATAAATGGCGGCCTTTTCTTCATTGTTTAGACCAAGCGCACGGATAGGTTTGGCTTCTTCAAGCGCGGGACCTATTTTATCCAGAATGGAAATAACAAACTCGGCATTTTTCTTTTCGGCAGGATTTTTTAAAGTTTTTTCCGCGCGTTCCCGCCGCTTGGCAAGGGTTTGCATGTCGGCAAGGGCAAGCTCGATATCGATTGTTTCTATATCTGAGGCAGGATCTATCTTTTCGTTTACATGGAAAATATCGCTTGAATCAAAACATCTTACAACATGAATATAAACAGCGGCATCACGGATATGGGAAAGAAACTGGTTTCCAAGCCCTTCGCCTCTGGAAGATCCTTTTTGCAGTCCGGCGATATCTACAAATCCCACCGTTGCGGGAATCGTTTTGTCAGGTAAAAAGATGGCGGACAATTTATCCAGTCTTGGATCGGAGATATTTGTTATACCTACATTTGCCTTAACGGCGCTGGACGGATATTTCGCCGTTTCAACCGGGGTGGAGCATAATGCTGAAAAAATAGTGGATTTTCCCACATTGGGCAAACCCAGAATACCGCAATTTAAAGCCATACAAAATCATAGCATAATACAGCGTCTCTCACTACTACTTGACTATTTTTTTGCTTTTTGGTAGAGTTAATTAATTGCGGAAGTAGCTCAGTGGTAGAGCGCGACCTTGCCAAGGTCGATGTCGCGGGTCCGACTCCCGTCTTCCGCTTGATTAACCCCTTACAGGGTTATACAACCCCCTGTTTTGACATTTTCTTGTATTCTATGGTATAATATGTCAATTATCGGTATGCGGTAAGGAATGTCGGGGGTATTTTAGTGAATAAAATCAATAGATCATGTCTTTATGACCGGTACCATGGCTCAGCGTTCCATGCAGGAAAGTGAGTAGTATGGAAAGCTCTGTTGTTTTTTACTGGCTGATAGGCACAAGCATTTTATCATTATGCCTGTTTTTCACGGTAATAATACTTTTTATAAGAAACCGCCGTACCAATAAAGAATTCGAAGATATATTTGATAAACGAGCTTATGATTTTAAATACCAGACAAATTCATTTTATGAATATTCCGGAAGGCTGAATAACGCGCTGGCAAAAATAACAAAATCGCCGACCCTTTCTGCAGGTAATTTAAAAGCTGCGGCAGGCGTAATCGCGCAAGAGGCGTGTAAAGCCCTGAATGTTAACAGTATTGGAGTATGGATTTTAATGGAAGATGAAAATCTTTTGGAAAATATTTCCTACTATGACGCAAAAGCAAAAGATTTTACGGTTCAAAAAAAATATGATTTAACCAATCGTAAAGAATATGTAAGGCTTTTAAAATCTGAGCGTTTAATTGTTATGAACAATGTAAATGACTGCAAATTGGTTTCCGCCGCGTTTTTTGGATATTATGACAGTTTATGCGCTGCGCTCGACGCTCCGATACGCATTGACGGCAAAGTTGTTGGAGTTGTTTGTGTCGAGCAAAGAAGCAACAGGGAATACCATGACAAGCGCGAATGGGCAATGGAAGAACAAAACTTTGCGTCTTCTCTTGCCGATTTGATGGCTCTTGCAATTTCCGGCTGCGAACGGCGCAAAGCGCATGAAACTGCCGAGGCGGCAAATCAAACAAAATCTACTTTCCTTGCAAATATGAGCCACGAAATCAGAACGCCCATGAATGCCATTTTAGGCATTACGGAAATACTTATCCAGCACGAAACGCTTCCCGTTGAAATTGAAGAAGGGCTTGAAAAAATTTACAGTTCGTGCGATTTGCTTTTGGGTATCATAAACGACATTCTGGATTTTTCAAAAATAGAATCAGGCAAACTGGACATTACGCCCGCTCAATTTAATGTTGCAGGTTTGATAAATGATACAGTGCATTTGAACATGATGAGGCTGGAAAGTAAACCCATCGAGTTTGAGCTTCAGGTTGACGAAAATCTTCCTGCGCACCTTATAGGCGACGAGCTTCGCATAAAACAGATTTTAAATAAACTGCTTTCCAATGCGTTTAAATATACAAATGCAGGAAAAATTACATTGATTGTTTCTTTTGAATCCATGCCAACAGAAAAAAATAAAAGCATTACCCTTGTGTTAAGCGTGCGGGATACAGGCGTTGGCATGACAAAAGAACAATTGGACAAGTTGTTTATGGAATATTCCCGTTTTAGTCAGGAAAAATATATTACTTTTGAAGGAACCGGACTTGGTTTAACCATTACACAACGATTGATAAGCCTTATGGACGGCGTGTTAAATGTTGAAAGCGAGCCGGATGCGGGTTCTTTATTTACCGTACGGCTGCCGCAGAAAATTATAAACGATGAAGTGCTTGGCGAAGAAACGGCTGCCAACCTGCGGCAATTCAGAAAAAAATATATTACGCAAAGAAAAAGAAGCGGCCAGGTTGTGCGCGATCCAATGCCTTACGGAAGCGTTCTTGTTGTTGACGATATTGAAACAAATTTATACGTTGCAATCGGCCTTATGAAACTTTATCAATTGCAGATTGATACTGCAATGAGCGGAAAGGAAGCGATAGAAAAAATTAAAAAAGGCAAAGTGTATGATATAATTTTTATGGATCATATGATGCCCGAGATGGACGGCATGGAAACAACAAGAAGAATTCGCGAATGGGAAATGCTGCAAGATGAAAAAACAAGCGGCTCTAGTTTCGCCTGCGGCGAAACTAGAAGCAACAATTTGAATTCGCGCGAGCGAATTCAAATTGTTGCACTGACAGCCAATGCGGTTGCAGGGCAAGCCGAAATATTTTTGCAAAATGGTTTTGATGATTTTATTTCCAAACCAATAGATATCCGCCAGTTGGACGCTATTCTGAATAAATTGATTCGGGATAAGCAGCTGCCGGAAGTAGTCGAAGCCGCCCGTAGGAAAAATCAGGTAGATTCGCTTTTATTGGGATCTTTTACAAGAGACGCTCGTAAAGCTGTTCTGTGGCTGGAAGAAGAATTCCAAAATAATGTTGAAAACGAAGAAATCCTGCGAAAATATACCATTGTTGTTCACGGCATGAAGAGTTCGCTTTGGAATATCGGCGAAACTGCGCTTTCCGAACTGGCGCGCAAACTGGAAATAGGCGGGCAGGAAAAAGACCTGGATTATATTAAAAGTTTTACTTCTGAATTTGTTAATAACCTGCGCTCATTATTGGAAAAACTGGAATCCGGAAAAGATGTGGATGATACAGATAATGATATGGATTTTTTAAACGAAAAACTGCAGGTTATTCAGGACAGAGCCGCGGAATATGACAGAAAGGGAGCTTTGGATATTCTTGCCGAAATAAAAAATTGTTCAAAAGAAACAAGGGCGGTTCTGGATAAAATTGAAAAACACATCACCCATAGCGAATTTGAAGAAGCGGGAAATACAGCGGCGGTTTATGCGGTTTCCCTGGCTTTTGCCTCGAATGAATTCGGCATGAAACTGTTAAAAAAAGAAATCTCGGGATTAAATATTGCCAAAGGGCTTGTGCGTTATAACTTTGATGATAAAACATATCTAAAAATCCTTCGTTCGTACGCTGCCAGCGTCCGTTCCATGCTGGATGTAATAGAGAGCCCCGGCGAAAATACAATCGATGACTATAAAATAAGAGTTCATGGCATTAAGGGAACAAGCCTTGATATTTTTGCCGAACAGGTCGGGGCCGATGCCAAATCTCTTGAAAATGCGGCCAAAGCCCGCGATATGGATTTTATAAAGGAAAATAACCCGGCATTTCTTGAAATAGCATGGAAGCTGGTTTATGATATTGAGAGCTGGATACAGTCTTTGGATGATGAAAACCCAAAGCCAAAAAAGGATAAACCTGACAGGGAAGCGCTGTTGAAACTGCTGGATGCATGCAGGGATTATGATATGGACGGAGCGGATAAGGCCATGGCAGAGATAGAAGAATATAAATATGAAGCGGATGACGGTATTTCAGATTGGCTTAGAGAGAACATTGACAGAATGAACTTTAAGGAAATTGCAGAAAAATTAGGAGGAATTTAAATGGAGAGATCGGGTTTTAAAACAGCGTCAGAAATTACAGGACATCGAAAAAAAATTATTTATGTCGATGATGTAAACTACAGTTTAATGACTGTTAAAACAAGACTCCAGGAGTATTATGAAATATTTCCCGCAGATTCCGTGCTTAAAATGTATGAATACCTTGCGTATTTTAAGCCAGATTTAATTTTGCTGGATGTTAATATGCCGGATATCGACGGTTATGAGGCAATAAAAAGCCTGAAGGCCGACGAGCGCTACAGCGAAATTCCTGTTATGTTCCTGACAGGCAATAGTGACAGGGAAAATGTAGTTAAAGGGCTTAGTCTTGGCGCGGTTGATTATGTGATAAAGCCTTTTTCAACTTCGAAGCTGGTTGAAAGTATCGAAGGTCATTTGAATCCCAAAAAAAACAAAGATTCATCCAAAGAAGAAGATGACGGCAGTAAACCAAGCGTTCTTGTTGTTGATGATGTCTCCAGTATGCTTCGCGCCATGCAGTACGCTTTACAAGACAGATACAAAGTGTATATACTTTCTAAATCAGAGGATGTAATGGATTTCTTGCGGACGAAAAAGCCTGACTTGATCCTGCTTGATTATGTAATGCCTGTATTAAATGGGTTTGATCTTATTCCAATGATACGAAAGTTACCCGAACATAAAGACACTCCAATTGTTATCGTGACAACCGAAGGAACGCAGGAGCATGTAAACGAAGCTATGACTCTTGGAGCGTCTGATTTTATAGTAAAGCCTTTTAAACCTGTGGAATTAAACGGTAAAGTTGCAAAGCATATAAGAATTGCAAAAGAATTAAAGTTAATAAAAGAAGACTTTAAAAATTTAATTGGATAAAATTATTAAGAGGGTGTTATGGAAAAACTGATATTTATTGTAGATGACAATGACGCTAACTTGACTATGGCCGCTTCGTCGCTGGAAAACGATTATCGGATATTAACCATGCCGTCGGCAGAAAAAATGTTTTTGCTTTTGGAAAAAAAGAGAGCCGATTTAATTCTTCTGGATGTCGAAATGCCGGAAATGACAGGCCTTGAAGCGATTGTAAAATTAAAAGAAAACCCGCAGTGGAAGGATATCCCCTGTCTTTTTCTTACAGGCAGGGATGATGAAAGTTTATTGGCCGAAGCAAAAAAAGCAGGAGCGCTTGAAGTTGTAAAAAAACCTATCGTTCCTTCCGCGCTGCTGGATTGTGTAAAGAGGTATGTATAAACCATGAACAGCGTCCTTATTGTTGATGATCAAAAAACAAGCATTACCATGCTTACCAAAATTTTAAGTTCTGAGTATACGATTTATACCGCAGAAAACGGAAAGGACGCCATAACCGCGGCGGAAAAATATATTCCGGATGTAATCCTGCTTGATATACTTATGATGGAAATGGATGGGTATGCAGTAATCAAAATATTAAAAGATACGGAAAAAACCAAAAACATTCCTGTTATATTTATTACTTCGCTTAACAGCGATGATAATGAAGCAAGAGGGCTGGCTTTGGGAGCCGCGGATTATATTACAAAGCCGTTTTCTACCGAAATAATTAAATTAAGGGTTCAGCAGCAGATAAAACTTATAGAACAGCTGCGCACTATCGAAAAGCTCAGTATGTTAGATCAGCTTACAGGGCTGCCGAACAGGCGCAGTTTTGAAGAACGGATAAAACTTGAATGGAACAGGTCTATAAGAGAAAGTGAGCCTATAAGTATTTTGATGATAGATTTGGATTTATTTAAAGACATAAATGATAAATTCGGACACCAGCGCGGAGACGCTGTATTGCAGGAAATTTCCAAATTGATTGCAAAAACAATAAGACGTCCCGGTGATTTTGCAGCGCGCTGGGGCGGTGAAGAATATTTGGTTCTGCTGCCCAATACAGATTCGTCAGGCGCGATGGAAATTGCGGAAAAAATCAGAAAAGGCGCGGAAAAAATAAAAGTAAAAGTCTCCGGTAAACTAATAAAAAATATTACTTTAAGCATTGGAGTTAATACCCAGTATAATGATCGAAATAACGATTCCAATACCAATTCAAGCAAATTTATTTCCGGCGCTGATACGGCTCTTTATGACGCCAAGAATAATGGGAGAAACAAGATAAGTTTTTTTACAAACGAAAGCCAATAAATAATTTATTAACTTAAATTAGTAAAAGGAGTAGAGAATGCAAAAAACCATATTTTTAGTTGATGATAATGCGACAAATCTTACTGTAGCGGAAGAAGTGCTCGCAAAACATTATCGGGTTGTAGCGCTGTCATCTGCAGCAAAAATGTTTTCCGCACTGGAAAAATTTACGCCAGACCTAATCCTGCTTGATATAGAAATGCCGGAGATAAGCGGTTTCGCGGCGTTAAAACGATTAAGAACAAATACCGCATATGCAAATATTCCTGTAATATTTCTGACAGGCCGAACCGACTCTGTCAGCGAAGCTTATGGCATAGAATCCGGAGCCAGGGATTTTATCATGAAACCTTTTTCCGAACCTGTGCTTATTAACAGGGTAAGATATCATCTTCAGATTGATGAAATAATCCGCGAACAAACGGAAAAACTTCTTGAACGTACAGATCAATTGGTTCGTCTGCAAAACGGCATTGTTTTTACCATGGCGGATCTTGTTGAAAGCAGGGATAAAAATACCGGCGGTCATATTGATCGTACGGCAGTATATATGAAAATATTACTGGAATCCATGCTGGCAGAGGGAGTATACATTGACGAGATGAACAGCTGGAATATAGAATCTGTTATTTCATCAGCGCGGTTACATGATTTGGGAAAAATTGTAATACCGGATTCAATATTAAATAAACCTGATAAGCTCACAGATGAAGAATATAATAAAATGAAAATGCACTCTCAGGAAGGAGAGCGTATTATTGATAAGGCAATAAAACAAACCGGAGATACAGAATTTTTGCATAACGCAAAGATGATCGCCGCTTATCATCATGAACGATGGGACGGCAAAGGTTATCCTTACGGCTTAAAAGAAATGGATATTCCGCTTCATGGCCGCGTGATGGCAATTATAGATGTGTATGATGCTCTGGTTTCCGAACGCCCTTATAAAAAGGCATTTACTCACGAAGAAGCGGTGGATATTATTATGAAAGATTCGGGCAAGCATTTTGACCCGCAAGTCGCAGATGTTTTTTTAAAAGTGAATGATAAAATAAAAACGGCAAGGGAAAAAATAAACTAATATTCCCAAAAACAGGTACGTAACAACCGGCAGAGGACAAAGTCCCCTGCCGGCTGCAAAAGAATAAGTTTTTTACTTTTTCTTTTTGGGTGTTGGTTTTTTTGCAGCTGTAGCTTGTTTGGGTTGCTTGGGCTGTGCGTCTGCTTTTTCCAACGCTTTTGAAGGGAACTCAGCCGAATTGACTGAATTGTTGTTGTCGAGCCATGTTACTTCGACTGTTTTTGTTTCTTCTGCTACATTTGTTACGATCATGATTGGTGATTTTTTTTCCAGGGCGATTAGGGAAACTGCTTTACCTACTAATCCGCTACTGCATATTACTGCCATAATTTTATCTCCTTGTATATATAATACACTATTTTAATTATTTGTTATATACCTAAAACTGCAAATTTTTGCCAAATTCACTGTGAAAAAGCGGTAATTTTACTTTTTTTGGAATTTTATGCATTTTTTATCATTTGTTGCGGATTTGGTACACTTTGTATAGTAAAATAGTTTATTATCTGAGGGTTAATAAATATGTTAAAAAAGATATTTCGTTCATTTAAGGCTGTATTGCTTCTCTGTGCCGTTATGCCGGGAATTTTAGGCTGTGTATCTGAATCAGACAATTTGGCGTCTGGCATAAATACAATTCAGTCGTTCCGCGATATTCCGGGTATTACAGAAAGTGAAATATCTGCGATAGAAACTCTGGCGCTGTCACGACAGAGTTTTTCTTTCGGGAAAACACCCTCAGCTGGAAGCTTCGCTGCAGGGACAGAAGGATTTTTACTATCGGATGGCAGTTATGCCGGATTCTCGCCAATGCTCTGCGAATTGCTGACAGAACTTTTTGGAATTCCATTTGTTTTGGAATTTCATGACTCGGATTCCCTGTTAATCGGTATAGAAAACAAAACTATCGACTTCACAAGCGAATATGGAATTACACCCGAAAGACAAAATAAATATCTTATGTCCGACCCCATTGCGCAGCGCCCAATGGGATTAAATTACGATTTTGGCGGAGCCGCAAACCTTACGCTTGTTCAAGATCTGCTTCCGCTGGCATACATCCCTGTTGCGCTGACAACTGCGAATGCTGATCTTGAACCAATTATATCGATACTAAATAAATACATCGCCTCAGGCGGGATTAATACACTTTATGAATTATATCGTACCAGTAATGATAGATATAATCGAAACGTTCTATATAATTCATTTTCTGATGAAGAAAAAACGTACATAGACAACCTGTCCGCTAAAATTCCAATAGTATTGGGAACTGATACATATCCTGTAAGTTTCTACAATTCCAACGAGAATGAATTTCAGGGGATTTCGATAGATGTTTTAATGGAAATAACCAGATTGACCGGAATTGAGTTTGAGCCTATCAACGGGAAAAATGCATCATGGGGAGAAATACTCGAATTACTCAGGACAGGAGAAGCGGCGCTAATTTCTGATTTAATAATTACCGAGGAACGAAAAGAATTTTTTATATGGCCGCAAACTCCGTTTTTTTCGACACCTTACGCTTTCTTTTCCAAAACAGAACACCCAAATCTGGGATTATACCAGATTGGACAGGCGTCTGTCGGAGTTGTTAGTTGGTGCGCAACACGTCAATTGTATGATCAATGGTTTCCAAATAACTCTAATGTAAAATTATATGATTCTCAGGATGACGCTCTGGATGCCCTGGAAAGAAACGAGATAGACCTGTTTTTTAATCTTGGATATATTTTATATTATCAGCAAAATTACCGTGAAAAACCGGGCTTTAAGGCAAATTACACTTTCCCTGTTTTTAACGATACATTTTTCGGGCTTAATAAAAATGAAATTATTTTATGCTCTATTATTGATAAAACCATAATTTATATAAATACAGAAAAGATTTCAAATGAATGGACTAACCGTTCATTTGACTATTCCAGAATGCTTGCCGAAGAACAATCGCGTCATGCGAACCAGCGCACTTTGATTGTAGCTGTATCGGCCATTAGCCTCTTTATGCTGATGTTGATGTTAATTATACAATTAATCATTAACAATAATACAAAAAAAACCGCTTCTGTTATCCTGGAAACGAACCCGCAAATGAACGCATTATTTGACAGCAATTTTAATATAATAGACTGTAATCCTGCCGCTTTGCATTTTATGAATTTTAAAACAAAAAAAGAATTTATTGCCAGATTTTTTGAACGCTTTTCAAAAAGTTTGCCGGAAATTCAACCGGACGGCCGTGTTTCGATACCGGTAGTTGAAAGATTAAAGAACGCCGCAAGGGTAGGATATGACAGAGTTGAAACAGAGGTGTATGTTGGCGACAAAACCAAAAACATATTGGCAGAATTCGTAAAAATTCCCTATAAAAATAGATTTGCCATTATTGTATATGCCTATGATATGACTGAAATCCGTAACCGGGAAAAAGAACTAACGAAAGCCCGCGAAGTAATGGGTGTATTGCGGCAGGAAGCCGAGGTTGCAAGCAAGTCGAAAAGTAATTTTCTTTCCAACATGAGTCACGAAATGCGCACCCCGATGAACGCCATCGTCGGCATGACAATCATAGGAAAGAAAGCTGATGATATGGCGCAGAAAAATCATGCATTGAACAAGATTGGGGACGCGTCTTCCCACTTGTTAGGTGTAATTAACGATGTGTTGGACATGGCAAAAATCGAAGCTAACAAACTTGAATTATCTCCCATTGATTTTTATTTTGAAAGAATGCTGCAAAAAGTGATGTCTGTTATAAATTTCAGAATCGAAGAAAAACAACAGCGTTTATCTTTGAATATTGACAGCAATATACCGCGGTTTTTAATTGGAGATGACCAGCGTTTGGCGCAGGTTATCACAAATCTTCTTGCTAACGCAGTAAAATTTACGCCCGAAAACGGCGAGATCAGCCTTGAAGCGTCTTTATTAAATGAGGTAAACGGAACTTGCGAATTGCGTATTGCTGTAACTGACAGCGGGATCGGCATATCCCCCGAAAAACAGGAAAAGTTATTCTCTGCGTTTGAGCAGGCGGAAAGCGGGACCAGCAGGCAGTACGGCGGAACAGGTCTTGGTCTTTCCATATCCAAACATATCATTGAATTCATGGACGGAAAAATTTGGGTCGAATCGGAGCTTGGCAAAGGCGCGAAATTTATATTTACCATAAAGGCGCAGCGCAGCGAAAAAAGTCCTGTTTCAATGCTTTCTCCGGGAGTTAACTGGAAAAATGTTCGGATTATGGTAGTAGATGATGAACCGGAAACCCGCGAACAATTTTTAAAATTATTCGGACAGCTTGAAATGAACTGCGATGCGGCAGCTGACGGTCATGAAGCCTGTAGGTTTATAGAAGAGCGCGGAGCTTATGACATATATTTTATTGACTGGCATATGCCTGGTATGGACGGAGTAGAACTTACAAAAAGAATCAAGGAAACCATAACGGATAAACCATCAGTAGTAATTTTGATAACAGCAATGGATTGGGAACAAATCAGGGAAGAGGCATTGCGCTCAGGTGTAAGCAGATGTCTGATAAAACCGCTTGTATCGTCGATGATAGTTGACTGCATAAATGAAAGTTTGGGAATACCTGATGATATCAAGGAAGAAAATACAGTCAGCGACGGTGAGTTTGGAGGCAAAAATCTGCTGGTTGCAGAAGATGTAGAAATTAACCGCGAAATTTTGATCGCTCTGCTGGAGGATACCGGGATTTCGATTGATTGCGCCGAAAACGGCGAGGAAGCATTTAAAATGGTAGAAGCAAACCCGGAAAAATACGACGTTGTATTTATGGATGTTCAAATGCCGGGCATGAACGGGTACGAAGCAACCCGTTTAATACGCGCTTTTGAGGCAAAGCAACGTGAGAAATACAGCAGCACGAGTTTCGCCGCAGGTGAAACTCGAAGCAATAATAGGAATTTGCGAAAGCAAATTCCTATTATTGCACTTACGGCAAATGTTTTTAAAAGCGACATAGAAGACTGTCTTGCGGCAGGCATGGATGACCATCTTGGAAAACCGCTTGATATTGACAGGGTAATAGATAAGCTAAGAACATACTTAAAGTAGCTGTTTGTTGAATTTTAAATGTTTTATATTTAGCTCTATTTTAGTACACATTTGGTACGCTTTGCCATATATAATTTTTTTTCTTATAAAAATTGCGGTTTTGTGGCGGTTTATTTATTATAATTAGTATATAATAGTATAATATAGTATATATTGTTTTTAACAGGAGAAAAAAGTGAATAAAAACCTACCCCTGATTTGTGTTATATTTTTGTTGTTTAGCCAGGCCGGTTTTGCACAAGATGAAGCCCAGTATGAAGCTCAGGATGAAGCCCAAAAAGTGATTTCGGTCGGCATTGGACCTGAAATCAATACGAATGCACGGGCAAATTTTGCAGGCGGACTTTCTTTAAGCATAGATTTCCAGTTGCCCGTTTCTGCGGCACAGCTTGCTGCCGGGCTTGTTGTAGGCGGCAGTTATAATTTTACTGATACCATTGTTTTGGAAACTACAGGTATGTTTCGATGGTATTTTCTGGGAGTAAACCATACCGGTTTTTTTGCGCAAGTTGATCTGGGACTCCATCTCATAATGGAACAAAACGTTACAGTTCCCGGATTCGAGGGAGGCTTACGCGCCGGTTTTCGCATGCCTTTGGGAGAAGCATTTTACATAGAACCCTACGGACGTTTTGGGTATCCCTATTTTTGGGGCGTTGGCATATTGGCAGGAATGCGTTTTCAGCTTCCGGAAAATTCTTCCGGCAGCCGTGCCGGCAGTAATGCTGGCGGTAATTCAGACACAGAGGAATAGTCATGAAAAAAATAATTCAGTTTACAGGAATTGCTTTATTGGCAATTTTTATTACTGCATGTGAAAATCCCTTTTGGCCGGATATTAATTTCGGCACAGATCCGGAAACACCGGTTTTTGATAAACAGCCGAATGGAAATGAAGATTTGGAAGGTTTGGAAGGTGTTTATTATTTTAAAGATACTGAAGAACCGCATGATCTTTCCGTAATTGCAACTGTAAATGACGGCGGAACACTTACATATCAATGGTACAGTTACCCTGCAGGTGCCTCTGAATTAGCAACAGCGATAGAAAATGCGACATATGATACATATACACCGCCTGTCGATGTGGAAGGCGAAACATATTGCTATGTTGTTGTAACAAATACTTTAAATGGAAAAACCGCAACAGCGGTGAGTAATCATGTAAAAGTTACAGTTATGACATATCGACCTGACTGGTTGCATGAAGTAGCAATAACAATAACAGCTCCAAAAAAAGGCGATACGCCGGATATCAATCCTATTATTGTAGAAAACACAAAAGGCATGACGCTGGGAAGTGTAGTGTGGAGTTCGGCAGAAGGTATAATAACAGCGCCTTTTGTGCCGTCAACTGTTTATACAGTAGAAATTAATTTAGAAGCGCCTGACGACATATTATTTGCTCCTGCTCATTTTATGACTATTCCTAAAATTAATGGTATTGTGATACCGCTTGAAGATCTTACTGAAACATCAGATCGAAAAAAATTAACACTGATTTTAACATTTGCAGCAACAGAGGCTAAAGGTGTTAAAAAACTTGAAATAATACATCAGCCGCGGTTAACATATACACATGGAGATACGCTTGATCTTTCTGAACTTAAAATTAAGCTTGAATACGATGATGACACCGATGAAGAACTTGATTATGCCGATTTTGATTCGATTATTTCTGTAAGTCTTTTGAGTAATACTGTATCAAATAGTACGGTATTAAGTCACACTAATCATAACACGCAAAAAATAGCTATTTCTTGCGAAGGAATTAATGGAACAATTACAGAATATACCGATGCGCTAACTGTTAATAAGGCTGTTATTTTGGGTGCTGCTATCGGCGTTACTGCACCTGTTACAGGTGTGGTTCCGAATGCTACAGCAAGCGGCGGTACAAGTAATTTTTCAGTTAGTAATGTAACATGGACACCAAATGAGACCCCGTTCCGCGGCAGTACAGCTTATACAGCTTCGGTTACATTAACAGCAGAAGATGATTATACATTTACCGGCGGATTAACAGACGCGCGTATTAATGGATTTGCTGTGTCTGCTTCGCCGAATAACGGAAGTACAGCAACACTCTCATATGCATTCCCGGATACAACCGCTGCCACTGTTGATAGTTTAACTGTGGTAAATCAGCCGCAGCTTGAGTATACCCATAATACTCAGCTTGACCTGAGTGGTCTTACAATAAAGATTAACTACAGTGACAGTACTTCTTCGGATGATATTCATTTTGCGAATTTTCCGGCTGGCATAACAGTTAGTTTTGAACACGGTTTAGTATTGGATCGTTCAACGCATAACAATCAGTCTATTACAATTACACATACGGATAGCGGCAAAACCGGTACTACTAATATTATAGTGATTAACGAAGTTTCTATTACCGGTACTGTTAATATTGCTATAGATGTACCGGATGTTGGTAATACACCGGATACTAATGCTAGATATACAGGTCATTTTTCTGCAGTAGTAACATGGGAGCCATCCCATAATCCATTCCAGTCTGGAATTGGTTACAAAGTTAATATGGAGCTAACACCGCATGCCAATTATGTTTTTGCTGAAGGTTTTACTCCAACGATTAACGGAACATCTGTTTATGTTGACGAGCGTTCGGCAAGTTTGTTAAAAATTTCTCACACATTCCCGATAATTGGTGTAACAATAATTGAAACCATTACTGTTATTACTCAGCCGACTAAAAGAAGTTATACTCACGGCGAAACGCTCGATCTTACAGGACTTGTTGTAAGGGTTACTTATAACAATCAGCCGACAAAAGATATAACATCGTATGCTGATTTAGCTGACGAACTAATAACGGTAAGC
>Ga0123356_10002663_pt1 | contig 18975 bp, 15 predicted proteins | sample TergutEmb28metaG_2_FD_92546 | JGI IMG/M metagenome (GOLD analysis project Ga0123356, IMG submission 92546) | Embiratermes neotenicus P3 segment gut microbial communities from Petit-Saut dam, French Guiana - Emb289 P3 | ecosystem: Host-associated > Arthropoda: Insects > Digestive system > Gut ...
GCTCATTGGCCGCGTCGCAGGCGCTCTCGAACCGTTCGTTGTTGACGTCGCCCGAGAAGGTCGCCCGCCAGAAGTAGGTGCCGGCCGCGATCGGCATGAATGGGCCGGAGGCGAAGGGTCCAAGCGGGCTGCTGCCTTCGATCGGGTGTTCGGTGAAGGCGGTGCCTTGGACTTCGTGTTCGCAGTGTTCGTCGCTGTAGAGTTTGAAGATGAGGTGCCCTTCGCCGGTCGCGTTGACCACGCCTTGCAGCGTGGCGTGGTCTTCGATCGTTTCGCCCAGCGTAACCGGCGTCTTCGCTTCGGTCGTGATCGTCGGTTTGGTCTTGTTGACGAGCGATTGCTCATTGGCCGCGTCGCAGGCGCTCTCGAACCGTTCGTTGTTGACGTCGCCCGAGAAGGTCGCCCGCCAGAAGTAGGTGCCGGTCACGATCGGCATGAATGGGCCGGAGGCGAAGGGTCCAAGCGGGCTGCTGCCTTCGATCGGGTGTTCGGTGAAGGCGAGGCCTTCGATTTCGTGGTTGCAGAGTTCGTCGCTGTAGAGTTTGAAGGTGAGCTTGCCTTCGCCCGTCGCGTTGATCACACCTTCCAGCGTGGCGTGGTCTTCGATCTCTTCGCCGACCGTCACCGGCGTCTTCGCTTCGGTTTTGATCGTTGGTTTGGCCTTTTCGACGACCGTGCTCTCACCGACTTCTTTGCATGGGGTCGTCAACGACTCGTTGTTGGCGTCGCCTGTGAAGGATGCCGTCCAGTAGTAGGTGCCGGCCGTTGTGGTCACGAATGGGCCCGAGGAAACTTCCTGGGGGGTTTCAGTGATCGGGTGCGCGATGAACCCGGTGCCGAGCACCGGAATTGTGCATTGGGAGTCGGAGTAGAGCGTGAAGGTGAGAGTGCCTTCTCCCGTCGGTTCGAACAGGCCGCTGATCGTGGCTTTGTCTTCGATGGCGCCGCCAACCGTCACCGAGGACGGCGTCGCTTTGGTTTCGATTTCAGGCGTGGCCTTTTCGACGACCGAGCTCTCGCCCTCTTCTTTGCACGTGGTCGTGACCGCTTCGTTGTTGACGTCACCGGTGAATTCCGCAATCCAGAAGAAGGTGCCGGCCGCTTTGGTTTCAAATGGGCCGGAGGAGACGATGCCGTTGCCAATCACACCGCCTTCCGGCTGTGGTTCAAATTGGTGCACCAGGGCGGTGCAACGCCGATCAGAATATAGACGGAAGATGACGTGGCCTTCGCCCGTCGCGTTGACCAAACCGGTGAGCGTGGCATGGTCTTCGACGGTGCCGGTCACCGTCGCGATGCGCGGCGTCGCCGAGGTGGTGATTCCAGGTTTCGTCTTGTTGACGACTGAGCTCTCATTCTCTTCTTTGCATTCGGTTGTGAACGCGTTGTTGTTGGCGTCGCCTGAGAAGGAGGCCCTCCAGAAGTAGGGGCCGGCCGTTGTGGGGGTGAATGTCCCCGAGGAGACTTCTTGGGGGTTTGTTGTGATCGGAGTCGAGGTGAAGTTGGTGCCGGGGACTGGGGTTTCGCATGTGGAGTCGGAGTAGAGCGTGAAGGTGAGTGTGCCTTCTCCCGTGGGTTCGAATAGGCCGCTGATCGTGGCTTTGTCTTGGATCGGTTCGCCGACCGTCACCGATGGCGTCGCCGAAGTGCTGATTTCAGGCGTGCCCTTTTCAACGATCGTGCTCTCACCGGGTTCTTTGCAGTTCGTCGTGACCGCTTCATTGTTGACGTCACCGGTGTATTCCGCAACCCAGAAGAAGGTGCCGGCCGCCGTGGTTACAAATGGGCCGGAGGGGACGATCGCGGTGCCGGTTCCGCTCACTCCTGCCGTGGGCTGTGGTGCAAATTCGTGCACCAGGGCGGTACAACGCCTATCGGAATATAGACGGAATATCACGTGGCCTGCGCCCGTCGCGTTGACCAGACCGGTGAGCGTGGCGGTATCTTCAATGGTGTTGGCCACCCTTGCTAAGTGCTGTGTCGCCAAGGTGGAGATTCCAGGCTTGGCCTTGACGACAATCGGCTCTTCGCCACATGCGCTGGCACCCCTGGCGTTGCCGGCACTGCCCAGGTAGGTCGCAACCCACTGGTATTTGCCCGGCGCCAGCGTGGTGACCCTTTCGGATTCTGGGATCACAGCCGTGTTGGAACCTTCGGGAAGTGGCACTGTGATCGGACCCGCGGCGCGGGTTTCACAGTGTTCGTCGCTGTAGAGATTGAATTCGACGCTGCCGGTCGGGGAAGGCGCGCCTTCCGGTACGTGCACGGTCGCGGAGTCGCCGAACGGCGTCCCCACGACGCCCGTGGTGGGCTCCGCTGCGGTCGACACCGTCGTGGTGGGCACGTTGCCGAAATCATTCCCAGTCGAGTTGAGCACTGCCGAGCTGAGCGTGACCGTGTGCTCACAGGCTGCGCCGGTTCCCGGGAAGGAGCACGTCCACCCTGGGCGCCCGACCTCGCGGATGACGTATTCACCGGGTTCGGTGATGCCGGTGAATGTGTAGCTCCCCCCGGAGCCGGTGGTCGTGGTCTTTATCGGTTCCGTCAGGTTCGGGGGCTTGAACAGCTGGATCGTCCAGCCTTCCAGCCCCGGCTTGGTCGAGTTGTCGACGCCGCTCCCGTTGGAGTCGTCGAACTTGCGACCCGAGATCGAGCAGCTGGCAGTCTGCAGCGGGACCGGAGTCACATAATCCTTCATCGCCGATGTGACCGATCTCGAGGAGCGGCTGCTTGCCCATAGTTGGCCGAAGGAGAAGCAGGCATTCAGGTTCGCCTCTTTGAAGATGTCGGTGAGATCAAGCGATGCCTCGCCGAAGCTGTAGAGCGTGCTGAGCGTTGTGGGGATGCCGTTGGCGGTGTCCGGGAGATAGTTTGCTATCGCTGTGGTGTTCAAGCCGGCCTGCGCAAACGCGCTCGCGACTCCGTTTCCCGTGACGACCCCGACTTCTATGAATCTGCCAGCGGATGCGCATGGGTGAGCCGTTCCGTTGATTATGGGTTCAGGTGTCGCGACGGTTGTTGTTTCCCATCTGTAAAGCGTGATGACTGGGCGTCCGGTTGCTTCCATTTCCCAGGAGATGATTACGTCCCCGGTGGTTCTGCAGGGGATTTCGAATCCTGCTGTATTTCTCCACAGGCCCTGCACCTGGTTGAGCTCGAACTGCATATACGAGTTCCCGGTGGTGGCTGCGCGGCGAAGGGCGAGGTAGAGGAACGTTGCCGCCGGTTCCACCGCGACGCTGCTCCACGCGGTGAGAATGTTCGACTGTTGAGGGCTGACGCCATTGTTCGAGAATCCGATCCTCCATCCGCCGGGTTCTTGCGCTGCGCCTTCGATTTCGTTGTCCTGAGCGTTGGGGTCGAGGAGGGTGGTCACCTTTCCCTGTTCCTCAAGGCCCTGCCAGTCGGTTGTCGTCGGGCGAGCCGCAGCAGCGCATTCCGCTTCTTCTGTGGGGGTGGGGTTCACCTGGTCTCCATCGCCACCCTGAAAGTCGCTCCCTGGAAGCGCGCAGTTCACTTCAGGGTTGATCGCCGCTGAGGCCCTGTCGGCGCGAGCGCCCAGGAACGCGACCATCAGGATCCCCGACGCGAGGACGAGGGTCAGCAGCGAGCGCCCCAGTCGGCCCGCGAGCATCGACACGGGACGCCGAGACGCCGGCCCCGGGACGTCCGGGCCCGGCCAGACCACACCCAGACGACTAGTGCTGCGTTCTACGGGCACGAGCCTCCATGTCGCAAACCGTCGTTGAGTCTCTCAGCACCAAGCGGGGACCGGCCAAGCCCCGGGGGACGCCCCTTGTGAGCGGCCCGATGCACAACCGGCTGATGCCTGTTGATGAACGCATTGACACCCCCTTGGGGAAACAGATGCCCCGCGCAGCACGGCAGACATGCGTGATTTACCACAGCTTGGATCAGCTGTCAAACGCTGGTGGTGTACCCGCAGATCGCCCTCCTCATTCCTCCGCGACCGTGGCGCTGGACGCCTCCATACCGAGCTGGGGCTGACCGCCGTCCAGATCCCTCCGTACGGCCGCGCCGCCGCTCAGTGGGGGAGCGGCGCGCCCGCGAGCGCGGCGCTCACGCCGAGCGCGCCGGCGGCCAGCAGCGTCTCCACGACGCCGCGTTTGAGCACGAGCAGCGCGAGCGCGGCGGCGGCCAGCAGCGCGAACTGCCAGAGCTCTGCGAGCGCGCCGGCGAGCAGCACCGCGGCGCCCAGGATCGCCCCGATCGTGGCGGGGCCGGCGCCGTCCAGGAACGCGCGCGCGCCGCGGTTGGCACGCAGCCGCTCGAAGCGCCCGCCGCCGAGCAGGACGAAGCAGAAGGAGGGGGCGAACGCGACCAGCGCGGCCAGCAGCCCGCCGGCGAGGCCGTGGGCGGCGTAGCCGACCGCTGCGACGGTCGCCACCACGGGGCCCGGCGTGATCTGCCCGAGCGCGACCGCACCCAGGAACTGGGCGTTGCTCATCCAGTGGTAGGTGTGCACGGCGTCGCCCTGCATGAGCGGCACGATCACGAACCCGCCGCCGAAGGAGAGCGCCCCGACCTTCAACGCGGTCCACGCCAGCGCGCCGATCCCGCCGGCCGACGCGATCGCCACCGGCAGCGGCACCACGGCGGGCGAGCCGCCCGCGAGCGCGGCGCTGCGGCGGTGGATCACAAGCTCGGCCAGGCCGCAGGCGAGCAGCGCGAGCACCAGGTGGGCGCCCAGCAGCGCGGTGGCGGCCGCGCCGATCAGCAGATACGCGCCCCAGCGCGCGGCGCGCGCGCGGCTGGCGCGCACGTGCTCGAAGCTCGGCCCGATCAGGCCGCGCGCGGCATGGACTGCCACAGCGGCGAGCGCCGCGCCGGCGCCGGCGCCGGCGCCCCTGACCCACAGCGGGGGAGAGTGGCCGAGGAACAGCAGCGAGAGCGCGAGGATCGCGACGACCGCGGGCAGGATGAACCCGAGGCCGCCGACGATCGCGCCGCGCGGACCGGCGACGCGGTGGGCGCAGAGGATCGACAGCTGCGTGGAGGCGGGGCCGGGCAGCAGCCCGCAGGCGGCGTTGGCGTCCTGGAACTCGCGCGCGTCCATCCAGCCCATGCGCTCGACCACGAGCGCGCGCAGCAGCGCGATGTGGGCGGGCGGACCGCCGAATCCGCTCACACCGATGCGGGTCCACTCGCGCGCCACGGTGGCCAGCGACGCGCGCGCGGCGGCCGTCTCGGGGTGGAGCGCCATCGGACGCAAGCGTACCGATGGCCCGAGCTGCTCAGCTGGCGTCCCTGAACCAGTGTTCGCCCGAGCGCACGGCGCTTTCGGAGTTGGGCCAGTACAGCGCGGCGGTGCTGCCGATCTTCAAGCTCGAGATCTCCGGCTCGTGCGCGAAGAAGATGCCGTGCACGAACACGGTGCCTTCCGGCTTGTTTGTGAATGTCGCCGCCGCGGTGGTGGTGAAGCCGAGGGTGGTCGACGCGGGTGTGGTCATTTGGCGGTGCACCTGCGTGGAGTACCAGCACACGATTTCCGCGCCGGCGGAGATGTCGAGCGGCTTCGGCCTCAACCCGGTGAACAGCGATTTCCATTCCTCCTTGCTGAGGTCGGCGAGCGCCGTGCCGGAGTGGTTGGGATCCAGCGAGGGGTCGTTGCTTACCACCGCGACGTTGATCGTCTGGATCCAGATGCGCGGGTCGGCGAGCAGCGAGCCGCCCGCGGAGCCGCTCACCGGCAGGCTCGCGCTGCGCAGCGCGGCGGGCCGGCCGGTCGTGTCGATCTCGGGGATCGCTTTGTATCTCGGCGGGCGCGCCGCGCCCCAGCGCCAGTGCAGGTGCGCGGCGTGGAAGGCGCCGGGCGTTGAGATGATCGGCCCGGTGCCGCGATTGCCCCACCAGTGCACGTTGTCCCAGCACCACGAGACGCTGCCGGCGCTCTTGAAGGCGGACAGCCCTTCCGACACTGCGGGCGCGGTGACCTCCAGCACGAGCGGCTTCTCGACCGCGGCGAATGCGCCCTTGGAGACGGCCATCGAGGCGCTGCGCGAGGAGAGCAGGCCGCCGAGCGCGCTCATCGCGGCGACCGAGTCGTTGTCGCGGAAGAGGCCCGCGTTGTTGAGTTTCGGCGTGGGCGGCGCGGTGCCGGTGGACGGGACCGAGTCGATCGCCAGGTGGATGCGGTAGTCGAAGCGGATGCTTTCGATGCGCTGGTGGTTGCGCGTGCGGTCCACGCCGCTGTTTTCGATGAGCTTGTAGGTCGTGAGCGGGTGGCAGCGCGCCGCCTGCAGCACCGAGCCCGGCTCGTGCGGCGGCGTCATGCCGTAGTTGGAGAAGAGGAAGATCTGCGAGAGGTTCAGCGCGCTGGTTTCGCAGTTGGGCCACGGGGCGAACAGCGAGGAGTTGGAGGTGTAGTCGGCGCGCAGGCCATAGCCGCTGTAGTTGCCGGAGCTGTCCTTGAAGTAGCCTTTGAGCAGCACGAGCTCGTCGACGGCGGCCTTCAGACGTTCGAGGAACGTGCCGCTCGCGCCGTATACGGGCGGCGCGGTCGCGGTCGACGGTTCGAGCTTCTGGATGGGGTGAACGCTGAACGCGGGCGGCCCGAGCGAGATGAGCGTGGAGGTGGTGGAGAGGACGCTGCCGGACGGTTCGACTTCCGCCACCGAGAGCCGTATGCCCACCAGGCGCAGGTCGTTGGCGAAGTTGTTGGAACGGTGGCGGATGTTTTTGAGCGCCAGCCCTCCCGCGGGCGGGGCGGACCCGGCGGCTTCGGTTTCAACGTCGAAGGACCACCCGGTCGTGGGATCGGAGTAGGAGGTGCTCACGGCGTCACCGCGGTGTCAGGCGAGGAGCGGGCTCGCGTCCGTCGACTCGCTCGGCTCGGCCACGTAGACCTGCTCGGAGTGGTGCTTGAAGGCGCCGGTCTTCACGTCGACGACGTTCACCAGCGCCAGGTGCGCCCCGGGCGGGAGCTGCACGATGCTGAGCTTCGTCGGCGGATCGGTGGAGCGTTCTTCGAGGATTTCGCCTTCGCCCAGTTCGATGAGCGTGTTCTCTTCGAATTCCGAGAACGGCAGCGTGCCCCAGTCGAAGCGATATTCGCCGCTGCCGCCTTCCACCACGGCGGCGTAGCGCGTGGGATCCTCGCTGGAGGCCGGCACCACGCCGACCACGAGCGAGAGCTCACACGCGCTCGAGAGCGTGAGGTCATCGCTGTCTTCGCCGGGCCAGTAGGGCGCGAGGTAGAACTGTGGGGTCGCCTCGCCGTCCAGCAGGTACAGCAGCGGCGGTTCTTCCTGGGAGCTGCCGCCTTCCGTTTCGCCCGTTTCGGGCGGCGCGCCGAGCGCCACTTCCACGTGTTCGTCGAGCACCGGGCGCCAACGGCTGAGGAAGCCGAGCACGGCGCCGCCGGGTCCGATGCGCACCTCCAGCGTGGCGCCGAACACATCCGCGCAGGTGCCCGCCGGGATGTTGGAGGGCAGCTGGGGACGGTGGCGCACCAGCCAGTGGTCCCAGCTGCTTTCGCCCATCGGGGCGACCTGCATGAGGTCGGTCGGACGCACGCGGGAGGGCACCAGTTCGGCGGGCCCGATCGCCGCCACCAGCGAGGGGTTGGCGCTCGGGGAGAGCGCCTGCGCGACCTTCGCGATCGCGGCTGCGGCGTACTGGCGCGCTTGCTCGGCGCTCGGCAGCGGCGCGCCGTTGGTGCTCCACAGCCCGACGGTGTCCTCGTGCTCGATGAACCCCGGCTGCACCGTGACGCGGTGGCGCTGCGGGTCGCGCGCGCCGAGCGCTTCGCGCAGCGGCTTCTCGATCGCCTGGGCGTTGGCGGCGATCGCGGTGGGGTCGGCGAGCGCCCACACGCACACGCCGATGCTCTGCGCGGCGGGCCCGCCGCCCATCAGTTGGCCGCCTTCCACTGTTCGCCGACCTTTTCCCATTCGGGCAGATCGTCGTGGGGGCGCAGGCGCACGAGCGTCGTGGGCAGCACCACAGGCCACGGTTCGCCTTCGGGGAGCTCTTCTCCGGGCGCGCCCTCGGCTTCCTGAATTTCTTTGACAATCGATACGTACAGTTCGCTGTTGAGCGTCGGTGGCGGGCCGCCGCCCCAGATCTGACCGGTTTCGAGGTAGTGCAGCACCGCTTCCTCGAATCCGGGACGCACGGGGAAGACGACCCGCGCGGCGCCGGCGCGCAGGAAGCCCGCGAAGGTGGGGTCGGTGTCGTCGAGGAGCATGCGCTTCCTCCACGCCTGCTTCCAGCCCCAGAAGTAGGGATGGAAGGTATAGGTGATGTGCTCCCATTCGAAGGCCTGCTCGAAGAAGCGCACATAGGGCATCTGCTGTTCGGTGCGTTCGAGGTTCGGCTCCGCGTAGCCCTCGGAGGACATCTCCAGCGCGCCGAAGCCCTCGAACTCCTGCCCTGTGACGAGCGTGAGGCACTGCTTGCGCAGCTCGCTGTTGATGATCTCCGCGTTCAGTCCCGGGCTGCGTCCGTAGGCCGCGGTGGCGGCTTCGGCCTGCGCGGCGGAGAGCGCCTGCCGGTAGGCGGTCTGCTTGGCGGCAAACGCTTCCTCGATCGCCGCGAAGGTCTTCAGCGCCCACTGTTCGAGCGCGAACTGCGTACGTTCGCAGAAGATCTCGACCGTCATGGAATAGGCCTCGACCTGGTAGTTGTCGAAGGCGATCGGCACCGTGCCCGTCTCGCCGTCCATTTTCACGTAGCCCACGCCGCCGAAGGCATCGATCCAGTTGCTGCCGATCATCACCCTGAACGAGGGGCTCTTTTCTTCGTAGCGCAGCCAGTCGCGCTGGAACAGCCCGTACTGAGCCGCATATCCGGAGTCGAGCGAGAGCGATTCGGTGCCGGCGCCCTCGTGCGGTTCGCTGCCCTGCACCTGTGCGAACGGCTTGCTGAACGTCTTCACGAGCGCGGGCGGCGCTTCGATGTTGGTCGCGCCGTAGAGCTGTGCGTATTCGGTGTAGTTGGACTCGGTGATGTCGGAGGCGGTTATCGTCAACGGCGGTGGTTCGGTGACGCCCTGTGGGGTGGGCTTTTCGCTCGCCTCCAGCAGCATCACGGCGGTCGCGGGCTCGGGCAGCGTGACATCGAAGAGCATACGCTTGCCGTAGTTGTAGATCTGCGCCTCCAGCACCTCGTCGAGCCACTGGTAGACGCCGCTGATGTTCCCCGCGCCGTGGGTGTTGTCGAAACCGTGGGTGTACTTTTCTTCGAATTCCTGCAGCGTGGTGACGGTGCGCTGCTGGCGCACGCGTTCGATGAGTTTGGAAACGGAGCGCGCGACGACGTCCTTGGAGTATTCGGAGGCCTGCTGACTCGATTCCTGCTGGGAGGACTTGGTCGCGAATTCGGCGTTCGCCTTCACTTCCACGAAGGGCCCGTACTTCGCGTCGACCGACAGGCCCGCCTTCAGGCTGGCTTCCTCCTGGATCGTCTTGCTCGTCTGCTGGGTGAGAGAGAAGCGTTCGGTGGTCTGCGTGTCGCGCTCTTCTTCCTTGGTCGTTTCCTGTTCCTGCATGAGCGTGGTTTCCGTGCGTTCCAGCCGGCGCGTGTCGCGTTGCATCGACTCCGTCTGCAGGACGTTCTCGACGTGCGAGATTTCACCGCCTTCATAGCCCTTGATGTGTTCGCGCACCAGCAGCAGGTCGCCGATTCCGGCCGGTTGGATCGAACCGTGCCCGCTCGGCAGAGGGCTGCCCGGTTCGCCCACGAATTCGCCACCCACTTCGCTCGAGTCGAGCTTCAGCTGGGTGTGGAGCCCGTGAGCGAGCGCGACCCGCTCGGTGTGGAGCGCGTCGAGCACCATCGGCAGGCCCTGGACGCTCGGATCGACGCCCACGCTCTGCAGGGTCGCCTGCACCTGCTTGGGCAGTGACTTGATCGTCGCGGAGGACAGCGTCCAGGGCTGCGCCACGCGCAGCGCGCCGCTCGCGGGCCCCGGCGCGGCGGCTTCGCGCGCGCCGCCGGCGGCTCGCTGGGCCGCGCGTGTCACCCTCGGCGCCTGCGTGGGCGCCGCTTCGACGGCGGAGGCGAACTCGGCCGCGGTGAGCCCGCTGAGCGCCTCGATCGCTTCGCTGAGCTGGGTCAGCTGCTGTTCGGCCGGCGAGTTTTCACCCTGTGGCTTGCCGGGAGCCGGGGCCGGCGCCTGCCCCTTCGCGCCCGCGCTCGCACCGGCTCCCGCGCCCGAAACGCTCGGCGGGCGCCCCACCGCGGTGCTGGTCGGCGCTTCGCTGATTTCGGGCAGCACGAGCGGGCGCAGCGCCACGGGGTCGGCGCCTTCGGCAGTGCGGGCGATCGCGTCGAAGCCGCGCGCGATCGTGGTGAGGTCGGGCGCGTCGCGACCGATGGAGCTCGAGGAGAGCTTGAGCGCGACGAGCGTGTCGGACACGGCCTGCGCGGCAGTCGAGAACTGCTTGGTGGCGAGGAGCGCCGCGGGCGTTTGGCCGGCGTCGCCTTCCACCAGCTTGATCACCGCGGCCGCCGGCTGGGGGCCTTTGCGCAGCAGCTCGACCACCGCGCGCGCCACGGCGGCGTTGGCGACTTCTTCGCCGACAGCCAGCGCCTTGCCGCCCTGGATGAACTTCTGGGCCGCGCTCTGGGCGGCCTGCCACGAGGTGCCCGAGGCGAGGAAGGAGGCGCCGAGCGTCTTCACTTCATTCTTGGACGCCCGCACCGGCGGTCGCATCAGCACGAAGCGAAACAGCTCATCCATCACATGCCCCCTTTTTGACTGTTTGAAATGCTCAAAGCCGCACTGCGATGCCCGAAACTACCGCGCGGCAATCACGCGGTCAAACGCGCTCAACGGATGTTCGAGCGCAGCTCAGCGGGATGTTCGGCGCCGCGCAGTGACCAGCGCGGCGAGCACGCTCGAGCGAATCGGCCGCCCAAGCTGCTCCTGGAGGTCCCGGGTCGCGCGCTCCAGGGCGGCGCGCTGCTGCGCTGAACTGTCCCGTCCGGCATGCTCGAAGGGGCAGGTTACGCGCCTGCGGCCCCCCGCCGGTCGCGCCGCCGTGTGGTCCTGCACCCCGCCTCGAACACACCTGTCTGAGGCAGCGTTGGGGGATTCAAAAAGAGGATTCGTTCCGCGCGGAACCAATCCTCAAAACAAAACACGAAACGGATGCTGCTCGGGAGCTCGGCCGGCACCATGCGGCGTTTGCGGCAGCTCCCGTCGCCCGCGCTCGATAATCGATGTTATGTCAAGTAAGTGGTTTCGTTGCCAGCGTCTGTCGGGCGGTCTCGGACGGGTACCCCGGCCAGTCTTGCCAGCCCCTGCTGAGCGTCGTCGAGCGTGAGCAGTGCGCGTCCGCTCGCCGCGGCGGTGGCGATGATCAAAAGGTCGGTGGCCTTGCTCGTGCGCTTCTGCGCTCGCGCGGCGGCGAGTATCTCGCCGTACTGCTCGGCGACCGGCTCGTCGACCACCAGCGGCTCGAAGGTGTCGCGCACGGCTGCAAGCCGCGCCTGCCGGAGCGCGTGCGTGTCCGGATCGTCGCGGGCCAGCTGCACGCCGGCTCGCAGCTCGCCGATCGTGATGATCGAGATCGCCGCGGTGTCGTCCGGATTGAGCTCGACCGCCTCGACCCCGGCGATCAGCACGGAGGTGTCGAGCAGCAGTCGGGTCAGCCGCTGCGCCATGGATCGTCGAGGGGCCGCTCGCCCCGTCTGATCTCCTGCAGATCGGCGCCGAACCGGTCGTCGACCGGCGTGCCGGCGAGGAGCGCGAGCACGCTGCGGGAGTCGAGATCCGCCTTGCGCACGCGCGGCGGATCCAGCGGCCCGATCCGAGCCACTGGTCGACCGCGAACGGTGATCGTGAACTCGGTGCCGGCCTCGGCCTGACGCAGGATCTCGCCGATGTTGTTGCGCAGCTCCCGCTGTGGGATCGCAGAACCCGCCATATTGCTACACACCGTAGCAGTTCTTATCGCTCGAGCGCACCTCGCGCCCTATCGTCTCTTGGCGCGGCTCAGTGTAAGCGCCACTCTCGAGCCGGCCGCCCTGGCGGCGGCTGCCTCGGCGCCGCGCCGGCGTCGCTGTCATTCGACCGACGTTCTACAGCTATCCGGAGGCGTCGGCGGCGTCGATCGCGGCGGCTTCCCCGCGCAGGCCCGCGCTCCATCGCTCCTCCACCCGGCCGATCCGCCAGTATGCGAGGGCACCCAGCCAGAAGAGCACGAACAGCCCGACGATCACGAAGCCGGCGCGATTGAGATCGAAGCCGCTGACCCAGCTCGAGAACCCGCCGTGCACCGCGCCGAACTCTTTCACCAGGAGTCCGAGCAGCTCGATGGTCCCTATCAACAGGCAGATGGCCACCGACAGCCCCGTGATCGCGACGTTGTAGTACACCTTGCGCACCGGGTTCAGAAACGCCCACGAGTAGACGAAGTTCATGAACAGGCTGTCGAGCGTGTCCATCAGGGTCATGCCGGCGGTGAACAGGATCGGCAGGCAGAGGATCGCATACAGCGGCACCGCCTGGGAGGCGAGCAGGGCGGTGCTCGCGAGCAGCGCGACCTCGGTCGCGGCATCGAAGCCGAGCCCGAACAGCACTCCGATCGGATACATGTGCCACTCCGAGTTGATCCTTGTCATCCAGCGCCCGAAGATGCGGGACATCAGCCCGCGGCTGTCGAGTTGGCGCTCGAGCTCGTGCTCGTCGTAGTCGCCGTGGCGCATCTCGCGAAACACGCTGAAGATGTTCTTCAGGATCACGAGGTTCAGCGAGGCTATGAGATAGAGGAACACCGCCGAGACCGCCGTACCGAAGAGGCCCCCGAACTGCTGGAGCGTTGAATGGCTGTTGGCGACCGCCCCATAGACCGCCTTCTCGGCGATGACCGTGGCGAGCCCGATCGCCACCACGACCGTCGAGTGTCCGAGCGAAAACCAGTATCCGATGCTCAGCGGTCGCCTGCCGTCCTGCATCAGCTTGCGCGTGGTGTTGTCGATCGCGGAGATGTGATCGGCGTCGAAGGCGTGGCGCAGCCCGAGCGAGTAGGCCAGCGCCGCGATTCCGATTCCGAGTCCCTTGTAGTGGGAGGGAATCACGAACGCCACGAACACGCCGAAGCCGATCAGGTGAAGCAGCGCGATGGTCGTGAACATCGCGCCCGCCCGCCGGCGCTCGGAAGGGGTCATGGTCCACGCCTGGTGAACGGCTCCTCTGAGCACTCCGGGGCGCCCAGGGCGGGCTCTGAGGACCCGCCCCGGCCTCGCGTGCGTCCCATCACCGCTCTCCCGCAACCCGGGGCTGCTCGCGCCAATCGACCTCGGCGACGGCTCCCCCGCTGACCAGGACGTCCCGCTCACGCGCCATGTCGTGCAGCCAGAGGGTGTGGCGTCCGGCGGGAACGTTGTCGAAGACGGCCGCATGGAGCGGTTCTCCATTGAGCTCACGCCTCAGCACTTCCTTGTGGGAGCGTCGCTCGTCCTCCCCGCGGGCGCTGATCTCGACCTCGACCCCGAGCATCGAGGGGTTGGTGTAGAGGATCAGCGCGCCCACGTCGCCGCCGAGGTCCAGCACCACGGCCTCGGGGTGGGTCCGTGCGGAGTGGCGCACGTGCGCCCGCGCGCCGTCGTGTTGGTGGTGGTGTTGGTGGTGGCTGGCATGCATCGTTGGCCCGCTCCCCTAATCGCTCGCCGACGGGAAGGCGAAGCCGGAGTGCGGCTCGGCCACATAGGGGAACGTCGACTGCGTGCGCGACGGAGACGGCGTGATCCCCTGGGTGATCGCAGAGACGGCGCCATCCGGCGTGTAGCTCTTTTCCACGAGCGGATACGTGGCGCCCGCGACCGCGCGCAGCGACACGTTGGTGACGTCGTCGGTGACCCGCCTGCCGTTGGGATAGCCGGCGAGATCGCCTCCGAGGATGCCCAGCGCGTTCGGTTGGCTCGCGGGGGGCACGGCCACGTTCAGCCGCAGCATCTCCGCGAGCACCTTCCCCGTGTTGTTCTGAAAGCCCGGCACCACGCCGGCCGGCAGGCCCGTCAAAAAGACGGCGACGAGATCTTCCCGGGGTCCCTGCAGCGCCTGGAGGTTGGGGAACGCCTTGGGGTAGAGCACCGGCAGCAGGCCCGCGAGCTCCGGATGGCGCACGTATGAGACGAAGTCTCCGTCCGCGACCGGCTGACGCGCGTTCCATTCGTCCTTGCGGCTCATCGGGACGATCACCTCGTTGAAGAGGGGGCATCCCAGACGCGAGACCTGCACCCACGGGCCCACCTCCGAGCGTTCCGAATACGCGCCGTCGCTCACGCGCAGCGCGCGACGGCTCGCCGATCCCCACACGCCGATGACCGCCTTGTTGCTCATCACGTTCCTCGGCATCGAGCCGTCGGCCGTCAGGCTCGCGATCGGCACCTGGATCGCGATCGAGTGCACGTTGAGGATCGAGAGCGTGTCCACGCCGGGCGCCGCCGCCGTCGGTATCAGATGCAGGTTCTCGATCGGCCGCAGGTCGCCGAGGTCGAAGATCGACCCGATGTCCACGAAGAACGGGTCGTTGCGCTGCCCGGCGAACACCGTCTGGCCCCCCGGCAGGCCGTACACGGCTTCCGCTGCCAGATTCGAGTAGTTCGGCGTGGAGCGCGGCCCGATGTTGCACGGCGGACAGTGCAGGCCCGTGCCGAGCACGGTGACCTCCTCCTCACCGCCGCGGCGGCCGTTGCCGTGGTCGACCCGCGTCACGCTGTAGGACTGGCGGCGGTTCCAGTTGGAGTCGCTCAGCGAGCCGATCGGCCCCGTGTTGTACAGGAAGGTGTTCGGATTGGTGATCGTCGCCTCGAAGGTGAACTCGTAGGTGATGTCCGCCACCCCGTCGCCATTGTTGTCGACGTGGATCGCATACAGGATGTCGTTGCCGAACTCGAAGAAGTTCGGGCCGCCGGCCGGCACCTCGGCCGGCAGGTAGTTGGTGATCAGCGTGACAGTCTCCGGGTTGTCGGGGCTGACGAACGCATAGGTGTCGGTGTTGTCGGCCGCCGGATCCTTGCTGATCTCCGGCGCCTCGCGGTGTGATGACATGGTTCTGCTCCTCTCTTTCTCGTCGCCCGCGCTCAGCGAGCTGCCTCGAGCAGCCGCCTGACCAGCGCGTGGTCCCTGTAGGTGGTTTCGTGCTTGCCGGCCATGACGGTGACCTCGCCCCGCTTCGCGCTGCGCACCATCGCGGTCACCGGTTCGCTGGGCATGTGACCCGACGGCTTGGTCACGGTGGCCCGCTGCTCTTTGCGACGGCCCGATCCGTGGACATCGAGCGCCGCCGACGCCGCCGCTGGCGTGGACAGCATCAACGCCGTACCCGCCGCGGCACCGGCGCTGCCTGTCAAGAATGCCCGCCGGCTCGTGCCCTCGGGCGCGGCGGCGCCGGGCGGCGTGGGCGATGCCGGTGGGCCTGCCGCGCTCTGCAGCAGGAAAAAACGACTGATCAGTTTCATTTTGTGGCACTCCTCTCGCGTTTGATGTGCGTTTTCTGGTGAGCTAACGGGCGGCGGGTGAGCGCTCGCCGTCCGGGACCGGTGCTGCGATCTCGCTGACACTCGGAAGCTCGGGCTGCGCGTCGGAACCGCTCAGCGAGTCCTTGAAGCCGCGCATCCCGCTGCCGAGCGATCTCCCGATCTCCGGCAACCGCTTCGCCCCGAAGACGAGCAGCAGCAGAATCAGCAGGATCGCGATGTGGGTGGGGTTGTCGAGTCCCATGTTCTGTTCGCTCCTCTGGGTGGCTGCATTTTTTGATCCGACTGGCAACCGATACGGGCCGGAGCGACGGTCGGATCACTCCACGGCGAGATGAGTGACCCGCATCGAGATCGGTGATCCGATCGCGAGGATCCTGCGTAGAGTCCCGAGGAATGTTCAGAGCGCCGCGCTTCTCGCCCGAAGGACCCCGCGTCAGACCCGCAGGCGCCCGCCGCGCGAACCTGCGCGAGCTCGCCGATGAGGAGCTCATGCATCGCGTGCGCGGCGGAGAGGCGCGCGCCTTCGAGGTCATCTTCGACCGCCACGGCGGCGCTTCCTTCTCGCTCGCCTACCGCATGTGCGGGCGGCGCGCGCTCGCCGAAGAGGTCGTCCAGGAGGCGTTCCTGTCACTGTGGCGGGGGAGCGCGGGCTATGACCGCCTGCGCGGCAGCGTGCGCTCCTGGGTGCTGGCCGCCGTCCGCCACCGCGCGATCGACGCGCTGCGCCGCGGCGCCGCGGTGGAGAGCGATCGCGCGGACGCGGAGGAGCTGATCCAGGGCATCGCCGGCTCTGAGCGCACCGAGAGCGAGGTCATCCGCCGCGAGGAGGCCACCGAACTGCAGGGCGCGCTCGGCGAGCTGCCCTCCGATCAGCGGCGGGTGATCGAGCTCGCATATTTCGGCGGCTTCACGCATACGGAGATCGCGGACATGCTCGAGCTCCCGATCGGGACCGTGAAGGGGCGCATGCGCCTCGGATTGACGAAGATGCGACTGGCCATGAGCAGCTCTCCGGAGGTGGCAATTTGACGGGCGTCGATCACCCACCGGGCCAGCCCGACTGCGGCGGCGATGTCGCGGCGTATGTGCTCGGCGCGCTCGAGCCCGCCGAGGCGAACGCGCTGCGCGAGCACCTGCAAAGCTGCTCGGCCTGTCGCAACGAGCTCGCCTCCCTGCAGGAGGTCGCCGATGCGCTGCCGCTGGCCACCTCGCAGCTCGCGCCCCCGCGCGCGCTGAAGCGGCGCGTGATGCGGGAGGTCCGACGGCAGGCAGAGCCGGCACCGGCGGGCGCACTCGTGAGCCTGCGCCGCTCGTTTTCCGGGCGAGCCGCGGGGGCGCTCGCGGGCGCCGTGGCGCTCGCGGCGATCGTCGCGGTCCTGCTCGCCACCAGCGGATCGCCCGGCACCGGCACACGGCTCGTGCAGGCGCGGGTCACCCCGCCGGGCGCCACCGCCGTGCTGCGCGCGAACGGCGCGCAGGCGGCGCTGACCGTCCGTAACATGCCCCAGCCGCCCGCGGGGAAGGTGTATCAGGTCTGGCTGCAGCGGGGCCAGGCTCCCCCGGCGCCCACCGATGCGCTCTTCGGAGTCACCTCCAGCGGCTCGGCCGCGGTCGCGATCCCCGGCGATCTCCACGGCGTGAGCGCGGTGCTCGTGACGCCCGAGCCCCGTGGCGGAAGCCTGAGCCCGACGCACGCGCCGGTGATCGAAGCCCGGCTCTGATGGCTGTTGCTGTCATCAGACGGGTCGGTCACGAGGATCGACTGAGCTCGGTCGGGCACGTGGAAGAGCTGCGGGCCCGGCTGATCGTCTGTGCGATCGCGATCGCGGCGGCCTCGGGTCTCTGCTTCTGGCAGAACCACCTGATCCTGCGTCTCATCAACAGGCCCCTGGCGCAGCAGACGCAGACGCAGGCCCGCGAGGGCCATGGGCCGCTCGGCGCGAGCTACCTCGTGCAGCTCGACGCACGCGAGCTCGCACGCCAGCTGCGGGCCCTCACGAATGCGCTCCAGCAGCCCGGCAGCGGCCTTTCGAGGCCCGCGCGCTCGACACTGGCGGGCATCTCGCCCGAGCTCGCCCGGGACGCCGCGCGTCTGGCGCGAGCACCGGGGGAGGACAGGCCCGTGACGCTCGGGATCGGGGAACCGTTCACCGCAACCCTTGGAGTGTCGCTCATCTGCGGCCTGATCCTCGCGTTGCCGATCGTGCTCTATGTGCTCTACGGATTCCTGCTGCCGGCGCTCGACCCCGCTCATCAACGGGCCGCACGGCCGCTGGTCTGCGCCGTGCCCGTGCTGTTCGCACTCGGCGTGGCGTTCGGCTGGTTGGTGGTCCTGCCGGCCGCGGTTCGCTTCTTCCAGAACTTCAACAGCGGCCAGTTCGACGTGCTCGTCCAGGCGAGCCAGTACTACAAGTTCGCCGCGGTCACCCTGCTGGCGACGGGCGTCGTCTTCCAGGTGCCGGTCGCCATATTGGCAGCCACCCGCGCGGGAATTGTGAGTCCGCGCCAGCTGCGCCGCCAACGCCGCTGGGCGCTCCTCGCCTGTGCGGCCGTCGCCGCGTTCATCCCGGGTGACCTAACGACGATGATGCTCGAGACGATCCCGCTCTACCTGCTCTTCGAGATCAGCGTGTTCATCGCCGCAATCCTCGACCGCCACCGGGCTGCCCGTCCGGCGCCGGCGGGATGAGCGCCGCTCGACGCCGTCCTTGCGGCATGCGCGCCGGGCGAGCGGGTATTAGGATCGGTAGCGACGATGCCAACGAGCTTCTGGGTCCTGATCGTGGTGTTGGGTGTGGCGAAGATCCCGCTGGCAGCGCTGCTGCTGTGGTACCCCTTCCGCTCCGATGAGGCGATGAGCGCGGTCGAGCAGCAGCAGGGCTCCTCCGAGGACGAAGGCGGCAGCAAGGTCGATCGCGACGGCGGCCGCCCACATCCGCCCCGCTCGCCCCGGCGCGGCCCACGCTCCCCGCGGCGCGGCGGGCCGCACGGCTCACCGGCGCCGCTCGCACCTGCTCGCGTGCGCCTGGGCACGCGGACGTGCCGCCCCCAGCGGTTGCGGTTGCGGTGAGTCAGCGGTTTCAGCGGTTGCGCTTGCGCTGAGCGCGCGCGGCCTTGGCTTTCGAGCGCCGGCGCTCGAACCTCGCTGCACGTCCGGCGCTGTCGCGCCTCACCGCCGGCCCTTCGCTCACCGGCGCCACACCGCGCGCGTCGCGCACGATCAAACAGCCGATCCCCACGAGCAGCACCACCGCGACGCCCACGCCGATGAAGAGCGTGGTGTGCGAGTTGGAGGTGGAGCTCGCCGCCGCGCCCTGCGCAGGCGCGGCGGAGGTGGTGGAACTGGTTTCTTCCTGCCCGCCCGCGCCGCCGGCTCCGCCGAACGGGTTGGACAGCTGCCCTTCGGCACCCGCGGCCGCCGCGGGCAGCGCGAGCGCGCCCACCACGAGGGCCACAGGGAGCAGGCGCATTGCGGTTCGAGCGTGCATCGAAAGGCCGAGCGGCGAGCATAGCGCCAGGCAC
>Ga0123356_10002664_pt1 | contig 18974 bp, 13 predicted proteins | sample TergutEmb28metaG_2_FD_92546 | JGI IMG/M metagenome (GOLD analysis project Ga0123356, IMG submission 92546) | Embiratermes neotenicus P3 segment gut microbial communities from Petit-Saut dam, French Guiana - Emb289 P3 | ecosystem: Host-associated > Arthropoda: Insects > Digestive system > Gut ...
CCGCCACTTTGATTTCGAGCCCGCCGAGTTTGTACGAGGCTTTCTTTATGCCCTCGATGCCGCGGACCTCGTCAAAGTCTATTTTTTCCAAAGGCTTTTTTAATATCGTCTCCGCCGCGGTCCGGAGAGCGGCTTCCATGACCCCCCCGGTGGTCCCGAATATGAGGCCCGCGCCGGAACCGGTCGCTATCGGCGAATCGAATTCCTCATCGGGCAGAGAGTGGAAGTCTATGCCCGCGCGCGTTATCATCCTGCCGAGTTCGCGCGTGGTGATCGCCACGTCCACATCCCTCGCCTCTTCCCCGCCCGCCGCCTGACCTTCCCTTGTCAGCTCGAATTTTTTGGCGGTGCACGGTATCACGGAGACCACGCATATGTCCTTTGGGTCGAGCCCCTGTTTTTGGGCGTAATAGGATTTGTATATCGCGCCGAACATCTGCTGGGGGGACTTGCAGCTCGAGAGGTTGTCGATGAATTCGGGGAAATAATGCTCGCAGTATTTTATCCAGCCGGGCGAGCAGGAGGTTATCAGCGGGAGCTTGCCTTTGTTTTGAATCCTCTCTATGAGCTCGTTGGCCTCTTCCATAATCGTCAGGTCGGCGGTCATGTCCATGTCGTAGACCCCGTCAAAACCCATGCGCTTCAGCGCCGCGACCATTTTACCCTGGACGAACGAGCCGGGTTCCATTCCGAAACATTCGCCCAAAGTGGCGCGGATCGAGGGAGCGGTGCATATGACCGTGTGTTTTTTGGGGTTTTCTATGGCCTCCCAGATTTTTTGGGTGTCGTCTTTTTCGTACAGGGCGCCTGTGGGGCAGGCCACTATGCACTGGCCGCAGGATATACAGGGCACATCCGCGAGGTTTAATTCAAAGGCGCAGCCTATGTGCGTCTCAAATCCCCTGTCGTTGGCCCCGATTACCGATATATCCTGCAATTTGTTGCACGCGGCCACGCACCGTTTGCATTTTATGCACTTGTTGTTGTCCCTGACCAAAAATATCGTCGAATGCTCCACCGGAAATTCGGTTCTTTCGCCTTTGAAATAATTTTCGTCGTCCACCGAAAAATCCTTGCACATCTTTTGCAGCTCGCAGTTCTGGTTCCTCACGCAGCTCAGGCAGTCCTTCTGGTGGTCGGACAAAATGAGCTCGAGGTTGATCTTTCTGGCTTTCTGGACTGCGAGCGTATTGGTCTTTATTTCCATATTCTCGGATATGGGCTGCACGCAGGCGGCCACGAGCGACTTCGCGTTTTTGACCTCGACCAGACAGATCCGGCAGGACCCTATCGCGTTTATATCCTTCATGTAGCAGAGCGTGGGGACGTCGATGGACGCCGCTTTGCACGCCTCGAGTATCGTCAGGTCTTTTTTGACGCTGTATTCTTTTCCGTTTATTTTTATATTTATATTATCCATAGTGCTGTTTATATCCCTCCTAACAAAAATTCACCTTTTTATTATAGCGTCAAATCTGCATTTCTTTTCGCAGGCGCCGCATTTTATGCATTTTGACCGATCGATCGCGTGGGGTTTTTTGACCTCGCCGGAAATCGCCTGGGTGGGGCACACTTTCACGCACGCGGTGCAGCCCGAGCATTTATCTTCGAGTATCGTGTATTGCAGCAAATTTTTGCATACGCCCGCAGCGCACTTTTTGTCCTTTATATGCTCTTCGTACTCATGCCGGAAATACCGCATGGTGCTCAGTATCGGATTGGGCGCGGTCTGCCCCAGGGCGCACAGCGAGGAGACGTTTACATGTCTGCACAAATCCTCGAGTTTTTCCAAGTCGCCCGCTTCGCCGTTTCCCGAAGTGATTTTTTCGAGCATTTCGTATATGCGCTTGGTGCCTATCCGGCACGGCACGCATTTTCCGCAGGACTCGTCGACGGTAAAATCCAAAAAATATCTGGCTATGTCCACCATGCAGGTGTCCTCATCCATGATGATGAGCCCGCCGGAGCCCATCATCGAGCCGATAGCGGTCAGATTTTCGTAATCGATCGGGGTGTCGATCAGGCTCGCGGGGATACATCCCCCCGAGGGGCCGCCCGTCTGGGCCGCCTTGAACTTTTTGCCGTTGGGAATCCCCCCGCCGATCTCTTCCACGATTTTGCGCAATGTGGTTCCCATCGGTATTTCCACAAGGCCCGTGTTTTCGATTTTTCCGCCCAGGGCGAACACTTTTGTGCCCTTGGAGTTCTGGGTCCCCACGGAGGAAAACCATTCGGCTCCGTTTAGTATGATCTGCGCGATATTGGCGTATGTCTCCACGTTGTTTAATACTGTGGGCTTTCCGAAAAGCCCCTTGACTGCGGGATAGGGCGGCCTTGGTTTCGGCTCCCCGCGGTTCCCTTCGAGCGAAGTGAGTAGCGCGGTTTCCTCCCCGCACACAAACGCGCCCGCTCCGAGCCTTACGGTTATATCGAAATCAAATCCCGAGCCTAAGATATCCTCGCCCAGAAGGCCTAAGGTTTTCGCCTGGTTTATCGCGATTTCAAGCCGTTTTACCGCCACCGGATATTCCGCTCTTATATATATGTAGCCTTCATTTGCCCCAATCGCGTATCCCGCTATCGCCATGGCTTCGAGCACCGCGTGGGGATCCCCCTCCAGCACCGACCTGTCCATAAACGCGCCGGGGTCGCCTTCGTCGGCGTTGCAGCACACATATTTTTTGTCCGAGACGGGCGCCGCGGCCAGCTCCCACTTTCTTCCCGTCGAGAACCCCGCGCCTCCCCTGCCCTTGAGCCCCGAATCCTTGACGCACTGAATCACCGACTCGGGCGTCATTTCACCAAGCGCCTTGCCGAGCGCCTGATAACCGTCGTTTGCTATATATTCCTCTATGTCCTCGGGGTCGATGACCCCGCAGTTTCTGAGCGCTATCCTTTTCTGGTTCTTGTAAAAGGGGGTGTCGTTTATCGACAGTATCGAGCCGAGGGCGTCCTTGTCATAGATAAGGCGCTTTACCGGTTTGCCCTTTATGAGGTGCTCCCGGACGATTTCGTCGGCGTCTTCCGCGGTGAGTTTCGCATATGTCACGGCGCCGGGGTATACCGTCATCACCGGTCCGACGGAACACAGCCCGTGGCAGCCGGTCGCGACCACTTTTATTTCGTCTTCGAACCCATACCGTTTTATGGATTCCTCAATTGCCGAGGTGACTTCTCTGCAGCCGGAAGCGGTGCACCCCGTCCCCTGGCAAATCAATACATGAGAACGTATCATCAACTTTTAACCTCCAAGTATTTTTATTTACTTCAAATTCGCGGTCGCCGCGCCTATTGTGTAATCAATCGCCGTTTTGCCGCCGATTATATGGCTGTCTATTATTTCCCTCGCCTTGTTCGCGTCTACTTTGGCATAAGTGACTTTTTGTTTTCCGGGTTCAAAAACCTCTATTATGGGCTCGTATTCGCAAAGTCCGATGCAGCCCGCCTGCGCCAGTGTCACATTATCGAGTTTTTTTGCTTTTATCTCTTCCCCGAGGGCCTCCATTACGGATTTCGCCCCCGCCGCCATCCCGCATGTGGCCATCCCCACGACGATTTTGATGCCGCCTTTTTTTATCGCGAATTTGACTTTGGCGTTTTCCCTGAAAGCGTTGAGTTCCGCAGCGCTTTTTATTTTCATTTTATCCGTTTGCCTCCTTATTTTGATTTTACGTTGTTTTTATACTTCGCCAATATCGCGTCGATTTCCTCGAGCTTGAGCCTGCCGTAGACGTCCTCGTTTATCGTCATCACCGGGGCGAGCCCGCAGGCCCCTATGCATCTGGTCGCCTCCAGCGAATATTTCCCGTCGCTTGAGGTTTCCCCGGATTTTACCCCCAGACTTTCCGATATCTTTTCGAGTATCGCCCCGTTGCCCTTGACGTAGCACGCCGTCCCGAGACATACCGAAATCGCCGTTTCGCCTTTGGGGTTGAGCGAAAACTGCGAATAAAACGTCACCACGCCGTAGATTTCTTCCAAGCTGATCTCCATTCCGTCGGCGATCATCTTCTGGACTTCTATGGGCAGGTATCCGTAGATGTTCTGGGCTTTCTGCAAAACCGGCATGAGGGCCCCTTTGGTGTTTTTGTATTCGTCTATGACCTGGGCGAGCATTGCTTCCTGTGTCTGCGTCCCGTGAAAACTCACAGTCGTCATTTTCTTTTTCATTAACTTACCTCCGATATTTTATCAATAAATAATTATATATAATTATACACCGATTATGTTATTTGAATCTTATAGAATTGTTAAATTTTTAACAATTTCTATTCAAAATTTTCGCTGTTCATGGTCATCTCGATAAACTGCTGTTTTGTTATAAGAAGTTTTCGGGGTTTGGAGCCCTCAAAGGGCCCGACCATGCCCATTTTTTCCATCGTGTCCACGATTCTCGCCGCCCTGGCGTAGCCCAGCGAGAGCTTGGTCTGCAGCAGCGAAGTGGATATGCGCCCGTTGTCGAGCGCCACTTCGATTGCGGATTTCAGCATGGAATCCTTTCGAAATTCGTCGTCGGGGTCGATTTCGTCTTCTTTTTCCTTGATTTTGGCGCCTTTCGTGTTGGTTTTGGCGGCTTCCTGCTCGATTTCGTCCGCGATGCCCTCGTCATACTGGCCGTCCGACTGCGCCTTCCAGAAATCCACCACGCTCACGCGGTCGCCGTCGCTGATATATGCGCCCTGGACGCGTATGGGTTTGCTTCCCGTGGGAACATAGAGCATATCGCCCAGCCCTATCAGTTTTTCCGCCCCTCCCATGTTTATTATCGTTCTGGAATCCTGAGGGGCGACCACCGTAAAGGCTATCCTCGTGGGGATGTTGGCCTTGATTAAGCCCGTTATGACGTCCACCGAGGGCCTCTGCGTGCCCACGATCAGATGCAGCCCCGCCGCCCTCGCCTTCGCGGCGAGGCGGTTCACCGACTGTTCCACATCCGCGGGGGCGGTCAGCATCAGATCGGCGAGCTCGTCGATGATTATCACTATCTGCGGCAGCGGCTCCGAAAGCGGGTCGTCTTTTATCGACTCGTTGTACGACTTGAAATCCCGCACTTCCCTTTCCTCGATGAGTTTGTATCTGTTTTCCATTTCGTTCACCGCCCAGGACAGCGCCCCCGCCGCTTTTTTGGGGTCGCTCACCACCGGCACGAGCAAATGGGGTATCCCGTTATATATGTTCAGCTCCACTTTTTTGGGGTCGACCATGATAAATTTCACTTCTTCGGGGGAAGCTTTATACAAAATACTGGTGATGATGGAATTTATGCAGACCGATTTGCCCATGTTGGTGGCCCCCGCGATCAACAGGTGCGGCATTTTGGCGATATCCGAGTATATCGGCTTTCCGGCGACGTCCATTCCCAGCGCGATCGTTATTTTGCTCGCCGCGTTTGAAAACTGCGGCTCTTCGATAAGCGAGCGCAGATACACGATTTCGCGCACTTTGTTGGGCACTTCTATGCCTATGGCGGCTTTTCCCGGTATGGGGGCTTCTATGCGCACTTCCGCTGCCAGGTTCAGCGAAATGTCATTTGCCAGATTGACGACCGAATTCACTTTGACCCCCGAATCCGGCGATATTTCGTATCTCGTTATCGAAGGCCCCCTGGAAAAGCCGTAAATCTTCGTTTTTACCCCGAAACTCGCGAGGGTTTCGATCAGCTTTTGCGCCGTGGTTTGCAGTTCCTCCTTTATATCCGAATTCACTGTGCTCGTGTCTTTGTTCAGATAGGATATGGGCGGGAATTTGTACTCTTTTTTTAGGGGTTGGTCTTCTTTGTTTTCGGGGTCCGCGGACTCTTCGGCGTTTATCGTGTCGGGTTCGTCGTCTCTTTCCTGCGGCGCCGAATCCAAATTTTCCAATTCGCCCACTTCGAGATTTTCGGGAATTTCAAAATCGGCCGATTCCGGGGCGTTGCACTCTTCTTCGCCGCTTTTTTCGGCTTCGAATGGGAAATCTTCGAAATGTATCGGATTTTCGGCTTTTTCGGTCTTTTCGGCTTTTTTTGCATTCGCCGAATCTATTTTTTCCGTTTCCTCGGTGAAATTGCTGGCAAAGGGGTTATCCCCCATTTCAAAGCCGTTTTGCTTTGAGTTTTTTCCGGCTTTCCGCGAATTAACGAGATCGATGGGCACGTCGTCTTCAAAGGGTTTGAAAGCTCCGTGGGCAGGCGCGGGGGCAGTTGGACGCGCTGCGGTGTTTTTTTGCTGCGGGGGGGCTGCGGAGCGGGGGGGCCGGGTGAGCTTTTCCGTTTGGACCGGTCTATTCTCTTTATACTCTCCCACAAGCGCGATTACGCGCTTTGCAAGCCCCATGGGGGTATATCCGAACAAAAACGTGCAAAATACCGCCGAGAGGGGCACTGCAAATATCCAGGCGCCGATAGTGCCGACGCAGCGCCTCAGGGTTTCCGCCAGATACCCTCCGAAAACCCCGCCCCCCTTTGACATTTTGCCGCTGTCGAATATCTTGGAGAGGCTGTAGCCCGCTTCGGGGCTTTCTTTCCAGCCCAAATGGAACATCGAAGCGATTAAAATCAGGCAGATCGCGGAAAATATGAGCCTGTATTTGAAAAAACCGCTCTTTATGTCCCTTTTTAAAAATACCGCTATGCCCATCATCAAAATCGGAACCAATATCGAAACCGCCCCGAAAAGCCCGTAAAACATATTGCGGGTAAAAACCCCCACGCCTCCGACACTCTCCGGGCCGCTGATGAAAAAGGCGGCGAGTATGTATATGGAAAGCGCGGTCAATATGTACGGCGCGATGTTTTGCGCGATTGAACCCGGCTCGGATTTTTCGCGGTTTTTCGCGGCGTTTGCCGCTTTGGGTTTGGTTTTTGTTTTTTTGCCCGCGGCCGCCGGTCTTTTTTGGGGCGGCCTTCCCCGGCCCGCCGCGCTCTTTTTTCTTTTTTGCTCCATTTTATTTCCCCTTTTTTATCCGAAAATCAACGCGAGAAGTCCCGCCGCGAAACAGTATACGGAAAACACCATGAAATTTTTTTTGCGGACTATTATATTTATGAGCACAATCGCGGCCAGCGCCGCAAAAAACGCGAAAACGAAACCGATCAAACATGAGGCGACTGCAAAACCCGTTACATCCGGGCTCGATTTCGCGAAGTCCGCGAATTTGAACACGCTCGCCCCCAGTATCGCCGGAATCGACATGATAAATGAGAATTTTACCGCGAACTGGCGGTTGAAATTGTTCAGCAGCCCGCCCGTTATCGTGGAACCGGATCTCGATATCCCCGGTACGACCGCGATGAGCTGGCATAAACCGACAAACAGCGCGTTTTTCGGGAGCGCGGTTTTTTCGTTTACATCGCCTGCGGTTATCATATCCGAGAAGAACAGTATCACCGAGTTTATCAACAGAAAAACGCCTATGATCTTCGTGTAACCCGATAAAACCTCTATCTGTTTGTCCAGAATTGCCCCGGGCACGAGCGGAATGGTGGCCACAAGCAAAAGCAAAACAAGCCGTTCGCCGGAAGGGGCGGTTTTATATTTGAATTTTCCCTTGAAAACTTTTCCCATCAGGGCAAAAAAACCGAAAAACATGTTTTTTATATCTTTGAAATACACGATGAAAACCGCGGCGAGAGAGCCGAGGTGCAAAATGAGGGTGAACAGTATCGCGTCGTCGAATTCCAATCCGAATATGTTTTTGAGTATGGCCAGATGCCCCGAGCTCGAAACCGGCAAAAATTCCGTAAGGCCCTGGACTATTCCGTAAAACGCGCATTTTATCAATTCCAGCATAAAAAACTCCCAAATAATATAATAATATTTTAAATTTTATCCAAATCAAAGATCAGATCCGATATATCCGAAAACGCCTTTATATCCAGCTGCTCGCCGCGTATATCTTTGTTCCCGGTTACCGCCGCCACAATTTCCGAAACTTTTCCCTTATCGAGCCCTAAGTCCGAAGACAGCGCGTTCGCCAGAGTTTTCCGCCGCTTTCCGAATGCCGCCTCTATAACCTTGTACATCAGCGCCTCGTCTTTCGGGAGAGCGGCAGCCTTTTTGTGAGGGGTTATGTTCACCACCGACGAGAGCACTTTCGGGCAGGGATAAAAATTCGACTTCGCCACGTCGAACATCTTTTTCGCCGTTCCGTAATAGCAGACAGCCGCCGCTGTCGCGTTATATCGCTCGCTGCCCGGATCGGAACACAGTTTATCCGCCGCTTCCCTTTGGACCATTGCGGTTATATTGTCCGGTTTTGCCCCGCTTTTCACCAATTTCATGACGATGGGGGTGGTGATGTAATAGGGCAGGTTCCCGCAGATATTGACTTTTGCGCAGCCTTGAAATTCGTTTTTGATCAATTCGTCCAGATCCGTTTTCAATATGTCCCCGAATATGATTTTCAAATTGTCAAATTCCCCAAGCGTTTCCCCCAGCACGGCTTCAAAGCCCCTGTCAATTTCGATTGCGACTACTTTTTTGTACAAAGCGCAAAGTTCCGAAGTCAGCGCCCCGGCTCCCGGGCCTATTTCTATGGCGCCGCAGCTTTGGCCCTCATATCCGCCGAGGCTTATTCCGGCGGTCTTTTTTGATATTTCCGTGTTGGTCAAAAAATTCTGGCCCAAGGATTTTATCGGATTTTTATTATATTTTTCAAGAATTTTTTTTATTTGTCTTAAATTTGACATATTTTTTTGTTATGATGTAATAAATAAGGTACCATACAGTTTATTATATTATACATCTGTTAACAAAATATGACATGAGGGAGCATTTTCGTGGATAAACCAAAAATCAATTACGGGCAGGTGATAGACCTCCTTTCAAAAAACGGGCTCGTGGAAAGATACAGTATAAAAAACCCGGAACAGGAAATCGGATATATTTCATATACTTCGGAGGATATCGCCGAAAACACCCTGTTTTTTTGCAAGGGGGCGCGTTTTAAAGAGCAGTATCTGAGCGAAGCGGTGCAAAAAGGCGCCGTCTGCTATATGTCAGAGCGAAAATACGATTCCGTCGGTCAAAAAACCGGGTATATAATCACAAACGATATACGGCGCTCCATCGCGGAAATCGCGCCGCTCTATTACGGTTATCCGTATCAAAAGCTCACTCTTGTCGGCGTCACCGGCACAAAAGGCAAAACCACAGCCGCCCATTTTATCAAGAATATATTGGACGAATTTACAAACTCCGAAACCGGGCTCAGTTCAAGCATACAAAAGTATACGGGCCGCCGGAGCGAAGAATCCCATTTAAACACCCCAGAGCCCTGCGATCTGCAAAAATATTTTCACGAATCGCTCGCGAGCGGCATCAAATATTTCACAATGGAAGTGTCGTCGCAGGCGTACAAGGCGGACCGGGTGCGCGGCGTCACATTTGACAACGGCATATTCTTAAACATCGCCGAGGATCATATAAGCCCCGCGGAACACGAAAATTTTGAAGATTACCTGAGCTGCAAAACCGAATTTTTAAAAAACTGCTCAAATATTGTGATAAACTGCGAAACCGATTGTTTTGATAGGGTGCTCGAAGCGGCGAAAAGCTCCGAATCCTTAAAACAAATCACCCTTTTCGGCGGCGAAAAAGTCAAAAATTCGTGCGATTATTATTATTCGGATGTAAAAAAAGAAGCCCGGGGCACCTCTTTTTGCGTAAAAAACGACAAAACGGGGTATTTCGCGGAATTTACGATAATGATGCCGGGGCGCTTCAACGCCGAAAACGCCGCGGCGGCAATCGCAATGTGCAAGACGCTCGGCATCGACGACGAAAGCATAAAAAAAGGGCTGTTGAAAACCAAAATCCCCGGACGCATGGAGGTCTTCGAGAATGGGGGCGTCACCGTTATCGTCGACTACGCCCACAACCTTCTGAGTTTTACCAAATTATACGAGTCCCTTTCTATCGACTACCCGAACCAAAAGATAATATCGGTCGGCGGCGCCCCGGGCGAAAAGGCGTACAGGCGACGAAAGGACTTCGCCGATGTGGCGGGCAAAGCCTCGGACTATGTGTACCTCACCGCCGAAGACCCGCAGTTTGAGGATGTGCAAACCATATGCGAGGAAATCGCGGGGTATATGCCCTCTGTCCCACATCAGATAATCTGCGACAGGGCCGAAGCGGTGACAAAAGCGGTGAACGGAGCCAAACCCGGCGATGTGGTGGTGCTGCTCGCCAAAGGGGGGGAAAACTATCAGAAAGTCAGGGGGAAATATGAATTCTACGAATCCGACGTCACAATCGCCAAAAATATTTTATATCAAAAAGCTTGAAAGCGGGGTAAACATATGAGCGGATTTGCCGGATATTTCGGCGAAAAAATCCAAATAAACGAAAATTTCGCGGCCCGAATGTGCGCCAAAATAGCGCACAGGGGTACGGAAGAAGATTTTTTTTCGGACGGCGCCTTCGCGGCGGGGGCGAGGTTTTCCGCGGTCACGCCGGAGGACCCGGACCGGCTGGTATATAACGAAGAAAAAAATCTCGTGATTTTTTTCGACGGCAGGATATACAACTCAAAACAAATCAAATCCGAACTCATCGGTCTCGGCCATTTGTTTTCGGGTTCTTCCGACGCCGAAGTCGCGCTGCACGGCTATGAGCAGTACAAAAGCGGCCTGCCATCGAGGCTCCGGGGGCCGTTCGCTTTTGTGATATATGACCTAAAAACGCGTGAGCTGTTCGGCGCGAGGGATCATTTCGGGGTTAAGCCGCTGTACTGGTACAAAGACGAGGGTCTGTTTATGTTCGCCTCGGAGATAAAAAGTTTTTTGGCCCACCCCGGCTTCAAAAAAGAGCTCAACAAAACCGCGCTGAAAATGTATCTTATATTTCAATATTCCGCCTTGGAGGAAACTTTTTTTAAAAACGTTTTCCGGTTTTTGCCGGGCTGCTTTTTCACATACAAAGAAGAAATCCTGGAAACTACGCGGTACTTTGAAATAGAATACAAAACCGAAAACAACGCCTTCAAAAACTGCGCCGGCATATTGGAAAAAACGCTGAAAGATTCGATAGAGCGCCACAAAAGCGGCGATATTGAAATTGCGGGCTTTTTGTCCGCCGGGGTCGATTCGAGCTTTATCGTTTCGGAGGCAAAACCCCAAAAAACTTTTTCAGTCGGGTTTTCGGCGGACGGTTTCGACGAAACCGCCTGTGCAAAAGAGCTCTCGGATATATTAAAACTCGAAAACCGCTCAAAAATCGTGTCCGCCGATGAATTTTTTGAGATATTGCCCGAAGTGCAGTACCTCTGCGACGAACCTTACGCGAATTTGTCCGGTGTGCCGCTGTATTATCTGGCAAAAATGGCTTCCGCCCATGTGAAAGCGGTTTTTTCGGGCGAAGGCTCCGATGAGTTTTTCGCCGGATATCTGCCGTATGCCCAGTCGCGGTTTTCGAATATATATTCAAAGCTCCCATTCGGGCTCAGGAAATTTTTGGCCAGAGCGGTCAAACCGCTTCCGGATTTCAAAGGCAAAAAAACGATGATACAGCACGGGCAAAAAGTCGAGGACTACTACACCGGCCAGTCGTTTATAATGGACGACGGCGAGGCAAATGACATTTTAAGCGAAAGCTATAGAAGCGAAATGAGCTACAGGGATGTGACCGGGCCGTATTTTGAGCGGGCAGCCAAATACGGCGATTTGACCAAAAAGCAGTATCTGGATATGCTTTTGTGGCTCCCGAACGATATACTGCTCAAATCCGACAGAATGAACGCCGCGCATTCGGTCGAGATCCGCACGCCGATTCTGGATGCGGACGTTTTTGCAGCCGCCTCAAAGATCCCGAGAAAATATCTCATAAAAAACAAGGTCACAAAGTGGCTATTCCGGCAGGTGGCAGCTAAAAGCATTCCGCCCCAATGGTCCAAACGCAAGAAACTCGGCTTTCTGGTTCCGTTCAGGCTGTGGCTCAAAGAGCCGAAATACCGCGACATATTAAAAAATATGTTCGAGCAGGATTTTGCCGGGGAATTTTTTGTCGCGGAAAAGCTTCTTTTTATGCTGGACGAACACTTCAGCGGCAAAAAAAACAACGCGCGCAAATTGTACACCGTATATTCGTTTTTGGTGTGGCACAGAGCCTATTTCAATGAAAATCAATAATTAAAAATTTTGGGAGGATAATTCAAATGATTGCAAACGCATGTGAAATGTCGGCAAAGGCAAGAGACGGCCGTTACGCCGTGGCGCAGATCAATATCAACAATTTGGAATGGACAAAGGCGGTGCTTGAAACCGCCGAGGAATTGAAATCCCCGATCATACTCGGGGTATCCAAAAGCGCGGCAAAATACATGGCGGGCTTTTCCACCGTCGCCGCCATGGTCAGGGCGATGGACGCGGAGCTCGATATATCCGTGCCCGTGGCTCTGCATCTGGACCACGGCACATACGAAGATGCGCTCGCGTGCGTAAAAACCGGTTTCACCAGTATAATGTTCGACGGAAGCAGGCTGTCCATTGAAGAAAACCTCGAAAAGACAAAGGAGTTGGTGAAAATAGCGCGCGAAAAGGGCTTGTCGCTCGAGGCCGAAGTGGGGAGCATCGGCGGAGTGGAGGACGGAATCGTGGGCATGGGCGAGATCGCCAACCCGGAACACTGCGCCCTGATGGCCGCTCTTGGAATCGATTTGTTGGCGGCCGGGATCGGCAACATCCACGGAATCTATCCGAAAGACTGGAAAGGGCTGGATTTTGACGCGCTCGCCAAAATACACGAGGCCGCCGGTGCCGTGCCGCTTGTTTTGCACGGAGGAACCGGGATTCCCGAAGAGATGATAAAAAAGGCGATAAGCCTCGGCGTTTCCAAAATCAACGTGAACACCGAATGCCAGCTTTCCTTCGCGGCGGCCACGAGGGGATATATAGAGAAAGGATTGGACCAGACAAATAAAGGGTATGACCCCAGAAAACTTTTGGTTCCGGGAGCCAAGGCAATTAAAGCCACCATAAAGGAAAAAATACAGCTTTTCGGCTCCGAGTGCAAAGCCTGACAAGCTGAAAAGAAAGGATGAAACAAATGAGCAAAATCAAAAAAACAGCCTTGTTTTTGTCGATCTTGATACTTTCCATATTCATTTTGGCCTGCGGGGGCGAAAAAAATGCCGAAACGCCCGAAAATACGCAGGACCCGCAAAATCAAAACAACCCCGGCGAAAACCGGGACGAATCCGATTCGGCGCAGACGGCGGCCAATTACGATTATCTCCCCGACGTCGATTACGGCGGGCGCGACTTTATGATCATGACGAGGGACGGCGGCTGGGACACCTGCCACCACATAGAGGAGTTTGTAGTCGAGGAGCAGATCGGCGAAGTGATAAACGACGCGGTTTACAAGAGGAACCTGATAGTTGAGGAAAAATTCAATATAAAGATAAAGATCATGCTGACGGACGAGAGGGCAAACGATATGCCGGCGATTATAAAGCGCATGGTAAAATCGGGCGCCGACGACGTCGATTTGGTGTGCGCCCATCAGGTATATATCGGCCAGACCGCTCCGGAAGGCAACTTTTTGAACTGGTTTGACGTGCCGCATGTGAATTTCGACCAGCCTTGGTGGGTCAGCGACGCCAACAGGGAACTGTCCGTCGACGGCAAAACCTTTTTTGTGATCAGCGAGCTCCCCTACGAGCTTTTGGACTATACATACTGCGTTTACTTCAACAAGCGGCTTGTTTCGGATTACGGGCTTGAAAACCCGTACAGCATGGTAAACGGCGGGAAATGGACCATAGATTATTTGATGAAAACCGTGAGGGACATATATGTGGACATAGACAACGACGGCAAGAGGAGCATGGATGATTTCTACGGGTTCGCCTCCAACACATACAGCGCGGGAAATACTTTCATATGGTCGCTGGGCGCGAAAGTCATGGAAAAAGACAACGAAGGCCGGCCCCAGTTGGTCATGAACAATCAGCACACCGCGGATATGGTCGATAAGCTCTACACGCTCTATTTCGACACCCCGGGTTCATACGGCCTGAACAAAACGGTGGAAAAAACGATCGAATGGCCCTATGTGACCGCTCAGATGTTCAAAAACGGGCAGGTCATATTCAATACCGGGATGTTTTGCGACGCGCTTGTGCGCTTTAAGGACATGACTGACGATTACGGGATAATACCGTATCCGAAATGGAATGAAGCTCAGAGCGATTATTACACCATGATAGACGGGCACGGGCCGCTGCTCGCCATATTGCAGACCGAACAGGACATAGAAATGGTGGGCATAATCACGGAGGCGCTGAGCGCCGAGAGCTATAATCTCGTGACTCCCGCCTATTATGAGGTGGCCCTGAAGATAAAGTACTCCCGCGACGAAGAATCGGTGCAGATGCTGGATCTGATAAAAAGCGGAATAAAATACGATTTCGGGTATATATACGACGGCTGGCAGGGAGTGGCTTTCGGGCTCCAGGAGATGTTCGCCGGCCAAAAAAAGGACTTCGCCTCATATTACGAAAAGAAGGAAAGGTCCGCGCTGAAATATTACAACAAGATAATCGACATGTATTACGAATTCGGGGGCTAAAGCCCGGCATCGAGCTCGTAAACGCATTCAAACAGCCCGCCTTTGGCATACAATTCATGCCGTGGGGGCAGCTCGGCTATCCTGACAAGGCGCGCGCCGATCTTTTCGCAGACCCGGCGCGACGCCTTGTCCGCGTGATCGGCGGTGACGAACATTTTTTGAAATTCATGCATTTTGGCTAAGTTCAAAATTATTTTGCAAGCCGCGGCGGCCACGCCCACGTTCCGGTATTGTTCATTTACAAAACATCCGATATGCCCCGAGTAGTACAGGGCCTCGTCAAACCCCAGATAAAGCGATATTTCCCCGAAGACCGTGCCCGAACTTTTGTCGGTTATATCGAATCTGTAACCCGGGAGGCGGTCTTTTTTCGTCTCCTTCGGATAATATCCGGCGCACTTGAGGCCAAGGTTGTGCGCTGTGAGCTCCATTTCGCCGGGATCCAAAAAGTTTTTTATTCCGGGCTCATACCGGCTGTTGAAATCGTCTTTTACGAGCCCGTAAAAATCGCTGTCCTGATAGATTTTATCCCCTGTGATGTACTTTTGTTTCATATGGCCCTCTTTGGCAAACCCCGCCTTTTGCAGCACCTTGCCGGAAGCGGGGTTCCGGACGGAATGATAGGCTTCGAGCCTGTTTATGTTTACATCCAAAAACATATAGTCGGAAACGGCGCGCAGCGCTTCCGTGGCATAGCCTTGGTTCCAGAAACGCTCTCCCAGGCAAAAACCCAGCTCCGCGGTTTTCGCTCGTTCGATTATTTCCGCGGATATCGACCCGATCAGAAACCCTTCCGTTTTGTGCTCGATTCCCCAGACATATGTGTCCGGCCGCGAGTAGCCGCCTATTATATCCAGCAAACAGGTTTTTGTCTCGGAAATTGTACTGTGTTTTTGCCATGTGAGGTATTTGACCACATTGTCGTAGTTCGCCCATTCCCTGAATATCTCGTTTGCGTCCCCCATATTAAAACGCCTGAGCAAAAGCCTCCGGGTTTCTATTTCCCGGGTTCCCCTGTGAGTCAAATCTTTCAACTTGCTTACCTATCCTTCCCCGCGCATCTGTCATTTCAATTCAATTACGGTGACCCCCGCGTCGCCTTCGCCGTATTGTCCCATCCTGTGGCTTTTTATCCTGGAATCTTCCCCGAAAAATCTCCAGAGCGCCGCCCTGAGCGCCCCGGTCCCCTTGCCGTGGATTATCCGAAGGCTCGACAGTTTGTGCCTTTTGGACTCGTCTATGAATCTGTCGATTACATACCACGCCTCCTCGCCGTTTTGACCCCTCACGTCGATCTCGTTTTTTACCGTTTTGATCTCCCTGTCGGAAGATTTTTTCGTATTTCTCAAATTGTTTCCCGGGGCGGTTTCGCCTTTGGGTTTTTGGAAACCGTTCTCAAGCAGCCTTATATTCGCTATATCGGTCTTTAAATTTATTATCCCCGCCTTTATCTGGATCAGGCCGTCCTTGTCGGGGGTTTCGATTTCCACGACCCCCGAGAGCTGCGAGTCCTTCACCATCACTTTATCGCCTTTTTGAAGCTCGCGCGGCAGTACATAGTCCTCGTCGTCTTCGTCTTCCACTTGGTTTTCGACCGAATATGTGTAAATTTCCTTTTCGGTCTCCTTTATTTTCTTTTTCAGCGAGGCTTTCATCTCCGTAAGGCTTTTTTTGAAATCTTCTTCGTCCTTTTGTTTCTGGAGCTTTTCAAGCGCGGAAAATACGTATTCGCTCGACGCTTTCGAAGAAGCGATGATGCGCCTCGCCTCCTCTTTCGCTTTTTCCAAGTTTTTTTCGGATTCCGCCGATTTTTTCTTCAGTAAGTTTTCGGTTTCGATATTTTTTTGCTCGAGTTCCCGCCGGAGCTCTGCCGCCCGGGTTTTTTCTTTTTCCAAAGTCACCCTGTCTTCTTCGAGTTTTCCCAGCACGTTTTCGAATTTTTTGTTTTCGCTTTTGACGAGTACCTGCGCGCGCTCGATTACGTCGTCCGCCATTCCCAGCCTTTGCGAGATCGCGAAGGCGTTTGAGCGCCCGGGGGATCCGATTGACAGCTTATATGTGGGCTTTAGCGTCTCTATGTCGAATTCGCAGGAGGCGTTTTTCACGTGGGGCGTTTCCAAGGCGTAAACCTTGAGTTCCGCGTAGTGCGTGGTAGCCGCGCAGAGCGCGCCTCCCGCGTGCACTTTTTCGAGTATCGCCATGGCGAGCGCCGCCCCTTCCACCGGGTCCGTCCCCGAACCCAGCTCGTCGAACAAAACAAGCGTGTTCGGCGAAATGTTTTTTAAGATCTTTATGATGTTGACCATATGGGACGAAAAGGTGGAGAGCGACTGCTCGATGCTCTGTTCGTCGCCTATATCCGCGAGCACATCCCCGAAAACGCTCATATACGATTCCTTTTCGTCGCAGGGTATGTGTATGCCGGTCTGCGCCATCATCACAAAAAGCCCCAGGGTTTTCAAAGAGACGGTTTTGCCCCCCGTGTTCGGGCCGGTTATGACCAAAGTGTCGTAATCTTCGCCGAGCCCGATATCGACGGGGACCACGGCGGATTTGTCCAGCAGCGGATGCCTCGCCTTGGAAAAAAACACGCTTTTTTGGTTCACGATTTTCGGGTGCACACCGTTTATTTTGAAGGAATATTCGCATTTCGCGAAAATCACCGCGAGTTCCGTTATATTTTCATAATTTAAGTTTATCTCGTCGGCATAGTCCGCGCAGTCCGCCGAAAGTTCCGAGAGTATGCGCTCTATTTCGTTCTTTTCGTCTTTTTCGAGGATTTTTATTTCGTTATTTATTTCCACGACCGCCAGAGGCTCTATAAACAAAGTCGCGCCGGAGCTCGAGGTGTCGTGCACGAGCCCTTTTATCTCGTTTTTGTGCTCCGCCTTGACCGGTATCACGTGCCTGCCGTTTCGCATGGTGACGATATTTTCCTGCAGATATTTGGAATACGAGTCGCCCTGCGTGTATCTTTGCAGGCTTTCGCGCACTTTCGAGTTGGCGGTCCTTATCTTGCGGCGTATATCGGCGAGAAGCGGGCTCGCTTCGTCGGCGATCATGTCCTCGGATATGATCGCCCTCGTTATTTTATCTTCCAGCATTCGGTTGGAAAAAAGGCGTTCGAAGATTATGTCGATTCCGGTTTCAAACCTTTTGTTCGCCCTGTTGTAATTCAAAAGGTTCCTGGCACTTCTGTAGAGATAGGCTATGTGCAGCAGCTCTATGGGGGCGAGCGTCGCTCCTTTTTGGGCCCGCTCGATTGAGTCGCCCGTGTATTTTACAGTCCCGAACTGCGGGGCCCCCTTGAGGGCGGCGAGTTTTTTTGCGTCTGTGGTCTGATTTAAATATTTTATCACAAATTCCGGATATATCGCCGGACTCAAGTTTTTTATTTTTTCCCTCGCGCCTTCGGTCTGGGCGAGTTCCGATACCTGCGAGAGTATTTTGTCGTACTCCAGGGTGGTTTTTGATTTCAAAAAATCTGTCATTTGTTTGTCCCTTTTTTATTTTATGTTTAATTGCGTTCGTCGCATTCGCACACAAACGCCTCTCCGTCCGATATCGATATTTCGCCGTATTCGAAATTTTCGGCTATTTCGTTGCACACCGTATAGGGCTCCTCAAAATCGACCTCGGCGGCCTCGAGCGGATACTTGAACCCGGTGAGCGTGACCCCGCGTATTTTGGGGCTGACCGGCAGTACGGATATGTATTTGTAATTTTTATATATTCTCACGCTTGAATTTTCGAGGTATGTTATCTTGTCGTACCCGTTTGTTATATATCCGCTGTATCCGCGTTTTTTTATATATTTCAAGTACCGCAAATTGGCCAAGGTATGGTCGAGCCTCGCATCGAGCCCTCCGATCAGCGCAATATCCGTAAAACCCAAGTCCAGGGCGTATTTTATCGCGAGCAAAGAATCCGTATCGTTTTTCCGCGGCGGGTGCCTTATCTTTTTTATATTTTCGAGCTTGGGGCCGAAATAATCGGCAGAATCGAAATCGCCGATTATGACCTCGGGGACGACGCCCAGTTCAAACGCCGTCTCCGCCCCCGAATCGGCGGCGATGCAAATTACGCCCGTTTCGCCCGGAGCGGGCAGTTTTATTTTTTCTTTTTTCAAAACGCGCGAAAAGCAAAAAATATACGCAGTCATGAGCCGCCCTTCCCCGTTTTGTCCTCCGGTTTTCTGAACTTTTGGTTTTTTAAAATTTCATAGAGGGCCATATAGCTTTCATACCTCGATTTTGCCGCGCCGCCCCTGCGGACCGCTTCGGCTACTTCGCAGCCCTCTTCTTTTATGTGCGCGCATTTCGCGTATTGGCAGTCCTGGGCGTATTTTTGCAGATCGGGAAAATCGAGTATGAGGTTTTCTTTTAATATATGGCCGCTGTATTCAAAATCGAAAACGCCGAA
>Ga0123356_10002665_pt1 | contig 18970 bp, 16 predicted proteins | sample TergutEmb28metaG_2_FD_92546 | JGI IMG/M metagenome (GOLD analysis project Ga0123356, IMG submission 92546) | Embiratermes neotenicus P3 segment gut microbial communities from Petit-Saut dam, French Guiana - Emb289 P3 | ecosystem: Host-associated > Arthropoda: Insects > Digestive system > Gut ...
AAAACTAAAAAAGCTTGCGAAGGAGGAAATGATGATAAAAGACGAATATTCATATGGCATGTACAAGGTAAACACCTGTATCGCATACGATATTTGGGGTATCGATGTCGTTGATTTGGAAAGGCGTCGAAAGAAGCTGCAAGCGTTGGAATTGCAGTAAAAATAGTACGAATTGACCTTGCAATATTTCATGCGATTTAGTATAATAATATTGCAAGGTTGAGTCGTCAGAAAAGGAGGTTGACGATGCCTATATATAAAGTCGAAGGCACAAAAAAAGACGGCTTGCAAAAATACAAAGTACGCATTAATTACACAAACAACTACGGAGCAATAAAGCAACTTACTCGTATAGTTTATGGCTTTGAAGAAGCAAAGGACATAGAGCAAAAGCTTCTTCATGAAGTAAAAGAAAAGTTAGACGGTTCTTATGGCAAAACAACTATTGATGAACTGTTTACCGAGTATATTGCTACAAAGAAGCATGATGTTCGTAAGACAACAGCTCACAAATATGAAAATATTTACGAGTTATACATCAAGCCAAAACTCGAAGGTGTTAAGCTATGTAAGCTAACGATCCCATTGTTACAAAAATGGAAGTCCTATGTTGAGGAAATGAATGTTAATGTAACAACTCGAAATCACGCATATGCTGTATTAAGAATTCTTATAAACTATGCGGTAAGAATGGAATATATTTCATCAAATCCGTTAGTTGCATTAGGTTGCTTTAAGGATGCAGATTACAAAAAAGCAGAGATAAACTACTACACAGCAAGTGAATTCTTACTGTACATCAACAAAGCGAAGCAATATGCGGAGAAACGAGAGGCAGAATGTCGTAGCTTTTATGAATGGGATTATTATGTGTTCTTTAACATTGCGTTCTACACAGGGATGAGGAAAGGTGAAATTCTAGCTTTAAAATGGAGCGATATTGACTGTGAACTAATCAATATCACACGAAGCTTACAGCAAAAAGTAAAAGGTGAAACTAACGTAGAAACACCACCTAAAAGCAGAGCATCAATCCGGACACTCCAAATGCCACTCCCGTTAATAAAAGTGTTGAACGAACATAGAAAAAGGCAAGAACACATGGAGCGGTTTACAGAAGATTATAGAGTATGTGGCGGACAACAACCCATAAACGGTTCTAACTTAGGGGATAAAAACAGCTTTTATGCAAATTTATCCGGGCAAAAGAGAATCCGTGTACACGATTTCCGACACTCGCACGTTTCAATTTTGGCAAACGAAAATATTAACATCAAAGAAATTGCTCGTAGACTTGGACACGCAAAAGTTGAACTAACCTGGAACACCTACTCGCACCTATATCCGCGTGAACAAGAAAAAGCAGTGTGTATCCTAAATCAGATAGCATAGCTGTACACGAATTGCAAAAACACAAACAGTAGTCCGTACACGATTCGTACACGAATAAGTTGAAAATTAGCAAAAAACAGATGAAAGCTATAAAAGATAAATGAACGGAAAGTGTAGTAAAATGAGTGGTTTGTGAAGATTAATAAAAGCTAATGAAAGCAAAATAAAAAGTATTAAATTAATGGTCTATCCCTGCCGCTTGACCGGTGATCCGACCGTCATGCAGCAGGGATAGTCATTTTCTGAGAGTGAACGTAAATAGAGTGTAGCATACCTTTTAATATAAAGTGTGTACATATCTTGAATTTATTATTACATCTGTGGTAAGATTTATTAAGAAACTGTTAAGGGGAAAACAACACGATGAAAAGTGCTCAAGCTGTTGAATATATATGCAACAAAATGATGATATCGGGCGGAAAACCGAAAGCTTCCGATGCGGCTTCGTGCTGCCGTGAAAAAACCATGGCATACAAGATTTTGAGAGCACACAACACAGGAAATGGCTCTGATGATAGATTTAAGATAAAGTTTGATGCGCTCATATCGCATGACATCACATATGTCAGTATAATTCAAACTGCGAGAGCGGCGGGGATGACAAAATTCCCAATCCCGTACACCCTTACAAACTGTCACAACAGCCTGTGTGCTGTTGGCGGGACAATAAACGAAGACGACCATGCTTTTGGGCTGTCGGCAGCCGAAAAGTACGGCGGTATTTATGTTCCGGCAAACCAAGCTGTAATTCATCAGTACGCTCGTGAGACAATGGTTGGCTGCGGTAAGATGATACTCGGCTCCGACTCGCATACGCGATACGGTTGTTACGGTACACTCGGTATTGGCGAGGGTGGCGGCGAGCTTGTCAAGCAGTTGCTCCGGCAGACGTATGATATTAATGCGCCGGAGGTTATACTCGTCTGGCTCGAGGGCGCTCCGCGCCGTGGCATCGGTCCGCATGATGTTGCACTCGCTTTGATAAAAGAAACATTTAAGGACGGCAGGGCAAAAAATAAGGTGATTGAATTTGCAGGTCCGGGGGTAGGCTCGCTTTCAATGGATTTTCGTATTGGTATTGATGTAATGACGACGGAAACAACATGCCTGACATCAATATGGGAAACAGATGATAAGGTTAGGGAATATTATACAAACATAAGCAAGGCTGAGGCATATAAAGAACTGCGGGTCGAAGACGGCGCATGTTATGACGCAATGGTAAAGGTAGATTTATCAGAGATTGAAGCAATGATTGCGCTGCCGTTTCATCCGTCAAATGCATACACAATACGTGAGCTGCAGCAAAATCCCGAAAAAATACTTAAAGAAGCAGAGGATAATTGTAATAAAGAGCTTGGCGGAAAGGTCAAACTTGACCTTATGGGCTGCATAAACAAAGACGGTAAGGTAGTGTGCGAGCAGGGGATAATTGTGGGTTGCGCGGGCGGAATGTATGAAAACATCTGTGAGGCAGCTGACATACTGCAAGGAAAATCAATCGGCAATGGGTATTTTGACATGTCGGTTTATCCTGCTTCAATTCCGATATCGCTCAAGCTGACAAAGGACGGGATTGCTGAAACACTTATGAAAAGCGGCGTGCTTATGAAGTCGGCATTTTGCGGTCCATGCTTCGGGGCGGGGGACACACCCGCACACAATACACTGTCAATCCGCCATGCAACACGCAATTTTGCAAACCGTGAGGGTGCAAAACCGGGGAGCGGACAAGCTGCGGCAGTAGCACTTATGGACGCACGTTCCATTGCGGCAACAGCGGCAAATAAGGGTGTATTGACGGCAGCAACAGATACCCTGTATAATGTAACAAAGTATGAATATATACACGATAATAATGTGTATGAAAAACGTTGTTATAATGGGTTTGGCAAACCAAACAGCGAGGCAGAGCTACGATTTGGTCCGAATATTGCAGACTGGCCTAAGTTTCACGCTCTTGAAGAAAATATGTTGCTCGAACTGTGTGCCGTTATACATGACGAGGTTACAACTACAGACGAATTAATTCCGTCCGGTGAAACATCATCATACCGCTCAAATCCAATGGCTTTATCTGAGTTTACGTTATCACGCCGTGTGCCCGAGTATGTTGCGGCAAGCAAAAAAGTGCGGGAAGCGGAACAAATACGACGGGAAAATATATCTGCAACACAGTTGACACAGATAGCTGATATACTTAAAAAAGTCGGCGGTGATATAAAAAACACGTCCATTGGCTCATGTGTTTTTGCGAAAAAACCCGGCGACGGCAGTGCCAGAGAGCAAGCTGCATCATGCCAGAGAGTGCTTGGGGGACTCGCCAATATCAGCTACGAATATGCAACAAAGCGCTACCGTTCAAACTGTATTAACTGGGGGATTATCCCGTTTACCATAGATTTAAGCGAAACATTTGATTATAAAACGGGCGACCGGATTTTTATACCGAACATAAGAAATGCAATATTAACAGGTGCCGAAGTTGTAATCGCAACGATGATAGCAAATACGGAAGACGGCACAAAGTTACATGATATTACGCTGAAATGCCAAGGTTTAAGCGAAGACGAGCGTGTCATTATCGCTGACGGATGTCTAATGAACCATTATGCAAAAAGGAGTATTCGGGCGGGTGAGTAAACTGAAAATTGAAGCTGCAGCCATAACGCATGTTGGCTCGGTTAGAAATAATAATGAAGATAACTATTTTGTCAACGGAAGATATAAATCTGACAGTAGTGTAAATACCGAAGCTTTTGCAGATAAAAACGACCATACATCATACACATATGCGGTTTGCGACGGTATGGGGGGCGAGAGCTATGGCGAGCTTGCATCACTCATTGCTGTGGCAACTCTTGCCAAATATCAAAAGACAAATATAAGAAAAACAATCGCAGACTACATCAGAAATGCAAATGACTTTATCTGTGATTTGATAAGAAAAAACAATAAAAGAAGAAGCGGCACAACCATTGCGCTGCTTAACATTCAAAACGGCACTGCGATTGCATATAATATCGGTGACAGCAGGGTGTATTTTTACAGAAAAGGTATGCTGTTTTTGGTTTCGCAAGACCATGTTTATACCGATGAAAATTCAAAAAATAAGCTGACACAGTATCTTGGAATATTCCCGTCCGAAATGAATATAGAGCCATATGTTTCAGATGAGTTTAAGCTGAAAAAAGGCGATGTTTTTGTGCTTTGCAGTGACGGGCTGACAGATATGGTAACAGATGACGAGCTTGTTGACATTTTGTCGGAAGAAAAAGACCCCGCAACCGTCACGGTAAAAAAGCTTGCCGGAAAGTCACAGGACAAAGGCGGGCGTGATAACGTAACAGTGGTTGTCGTAAAAATAAATTAGTGAATTTCATAATGTTTTTGTAATTATTACTTGTTCATAAGCTCGGCGATGAGAGCGTCAATTTCAGATTGGCTGAGCAGCCTGCTTGCATCGTCGGCACCGCCGCCACCGTCATCTGACGGGAGGTCTGCAGCGGGGGAGTAGTCTTTAATTTCGGGGGGAATGTTGTCGGTATCAAACTCATGAATTACGCAGTTTTCTGCTTTAATATCATGCTCTTTTCCAAACTCGGGAAGACCGTTGAAAAACCAGTAGAGAACCCGATATACATGCTCGGGTACAACAAGCAGCATGGTTTTTGTTCTGAATATTTTGACCATGTTGTTCATGTATGCGATGACGCGGTTTGCAGTGTCTTTAACGGTTTCGCCGTTTGGTGTTTCGGCATTAAAGAACCAACTGCTCAGTGCAAACATGTCTACCTCGGAAATGAGCTTTCCCTCAAGGTCGCCGAATGCACGTTCGTAAAGCTTAAGACCTTTTGTAATTTTATTTTTATCAAATCCGAGATTGTCGGCAATGATTTCTGCCGTTTCCAAGGTGCGGATTTGAGGTGATGATAAAATCATGTCAATGCCTTTGGACTGCAGCTCTTGCGCAGCCTGTTTAGCTTGCTCTCTGCCTGTGTCATTAAGTGCAGGGTCGCTGTTTCCGATAATGCGTCCTTCGACCTCGTAGTCGGTTTGACCATGTAAAATAACATAAGCCTTCATAAGTAATGAGCATTCCTTTCACTAATTCATTACCCATTATACACAAATGAAAAATCAAAAACAACCCCCTTTTCGCTTGACAATGCTATGGGAGCATGTGATACTGACTTTATGGAAAAATTACCTGTTAAGTTATTAAGAAAAAGCGCAAAAGCTCCGCTCAGACAAACCGGCGGCAGCGTTGGATATGACATCTCGGCATGTGTTGATGATGATGTTATTATTCAACCCGGAGAAACGTTTATGATTGGCTCGGGCTTTGCGATTGCACTGCAACAGGGGTATGCGGCGTTTTTGTATGCACGCAGTGGTCTCGGGATAAAACAGGGGATTATCCCTGCAAACTGTGTTGGAGTTGTGGACTCCGACTACAGGGGTGAGGTTATCGTCGGGCTCCGAAACACGTCACAAACAGAGTTTACGGTAAAAAACGGCGACAGAATTGCACAAATGGTAATTAAAAAATGTGAGCTTCCCGAAATCGTTATTTGTGACGACCTTGATGATACACTACGCGGTGACGGGGGCTTTGGTTCAACAGATAATGCTAAATTGAGAGGAAATTTGCTTTGAGTACGATGCCTGTATATTCTGTTGTTGTGCCTTGCTACAACGAACAGGAAGTTATTACCGAAACATATAACCGTCTGACAAAGGTTATGACCGACATGGGTGAGACGTATGAACTTATATTTGTCAATGACGGCAGTAAGGATAATACGGCGCATATTATTGCCGGATTTTGCGAAAATGACGCTTCGGCGGTGCTGATTAATTTTGCCCGAAACTTCGGACATATGCCTGCAATATCGGCAGGTATGGAATATTCACGCGGACAGGCGGTTTTTGTAATAGATGCCGACCTCCAAGACCCGCCGGAGCTTTTCCCTGAAATGGCGGCAAAGTGGAAAGAGGGCTACCATGTTGCATATGGTAAACGTATCAAACGCAAAGGGGAGTCAATTTTTAAGCGAATGACGGCAAAGATTTTCTACAGATTTCTTCGCAGTATGACAACGGTAGATTTGCCCTCGGACACAGGCGAGTTTCGCCTGATTGACCGCAAAGTGTGTGACGCGGTTAATAAAATGCCTGAAAAAAACCGCTATATTCGCGGTCTTGTCAGTTGGGTCGGTTTTAATCAAATCGCCGTTGAATATGTGCGTGAAGAACGTTTTGCGGGTGTCACAAAGTATCCGCTGCGAAAAATGATAGCCTTTGCAATGGACGCAATAACCTCATTTTCGCACAAGCCGTTAAAGCTTGCCACAATGATTGGCTTTCTTGTATCGTTTCTCAGTTTTATATACATTTTAATTGCGGTTTATCAGCACTTTTTCACGGATTTGACGGTCACAGGCTGGGCATCAACCATTGCCACTATTTTGTTTACACAGGGAATAGTGTTAATGATTTTAGGGCTTATGGGCGAATATATCGGCAGGATATATTCGGAAATCCAAAACCGCCCGAACTATATAATTCAAGAGATTGTTAAAAAATCTGATTAACCAACGTGCATCCAGTGGATTACATTACCGTCTTCGTCGCACAGGTATATCGTTCTGCCGATGCGGGCGTTAAAGCCCATGCGGATTTTCATCAGCTCTGACGGATGTGAGCTGCCTCTGCCCGCAAAATCCAATGTATCGCCGGGCGCGATAAGTGCCGCCGGTATTTGCCAAAGGAACGGGTCAGACAGGTTGTTTGTCAAAAACAGGTCTGAGGTATTGATAGTTTCTTCTGTGGTATTAATAAGAGACAGACCGTTACGCTCGGGTGTGCTGTAGAGGTCGGTTATCATCAAAGCGGGATATTCTTCTCTTGTCACAAGCTCAATACTTACAACACCGTCGCGTGCATCTGCAATTGATACTGTCAGTTCGGGTGTATTTTTTGTTTCACCGTTAATAATCCAATGGTCAAAGACGGTAAAGCCCGACAAAACGGGACGCACGGGTATTTTCAGATGTGCCAGATATTTTGATGATTTTGCAGGCATTGTGCCGATTACAGCGTCGCCGCCTGATACCGTAACAGTGAAATATTCGTTATCCCACCCAAAATGATTTGTCAGACTGTTCATAAATGCAACTTCGCGGTGCTCAACATATATGAGCATGTTTTCATGGTTATGCTCTATGGAGTCGTGGCTGACCCAACCTGCATACCTGTTTGCTTCCAAAGCAAAGCCGATTTCACGGTGTGCTTCCTTATAGAGCCTGTCAATTTCTCGTGCAACATTTTCTTTTGTTACGATATTTGTGGCAATATCACAGATATACATCGCATATCTGTCTGCCATTTCGGGACGCTGCAAAATTGCTGCGAGCATATAGCTGTATCTGTCGCCGCCGTGCCTCATGTAGTCTCTGAAAGACGGGCTTTGCGGTCTTGGTTCTTCATATAATGCCATAAGAAAGTCTAAATCATATAAAACATAACGCCAACGACCGTCAAGCTCGGGTGCTAAATTTTCCTCCTGCGGTCCGATATAACGCCAACGTCGCAGGTTTCCGCCGGGCCAGTCACGGTTGCCGACATATGTCTGATATGCATAATAATGAAGCAGGTTTTCTATATCAACAAGCTCGCCGAATTCTTTGAATATCGCATCATTATTAAAGTCTTTATCATAGAAGCTGTTAAAGACTGCCATATCTTCTTGGTCTTTTTCGTCGTCTGTGTCAACCCACCACTCGCCGCGCCCGATTATTTGAAAGTCGCTTGTAGGAGCGGAGAAAATATCCTGCAGATAACGGTCGTTTATACGAACTTCAAGCCATGCAAAGCCGTAATACTCACCATTGAGGAAAATTGCCGCTGCCCTCATGGGTGAAACAACGCGAAAACCGGACTCACGTGCAAGTGCGTAGTTGACTTCTTGCCGCAGCATTGCAAAATCGCGGTCGTTGGCATTGTTGCTGAGTATCAGCTGGTCATATCTGCGAATGGGGGAGTCAAAGCCGTCTGCTTTGACATCATCGGGGAAAAAGTCGTAGCGGAACCTGCCCTGACCCGGCTCGTACATATTACGTGCAACCAAACGCATGGATTTTTGATTTGCCGCACGTGACCACCCGCCGTGAACACGTACACCGCCGAGCTGAGCTATAACGCGCTCGCCGTTTATTTCAAAAGCTTCAATATATAAGGGACGCTCGGACTCCATACCGCGCCAGTTAAAGTTGGCAGGGGATGGTGGAATAATCTGAACACCGCGATTGTTTCTTCTCCATTCGGCGCGTGTTGCACCCTCAACAAATATTCCGATATCATGGTCAAACAGATATTCATCATTTGTTGAAAGTGAAAAAACCATTACATTAAACCTGTCGTGAACATCTTCGCTCAGAAAGTATGTATGCACGAGTGGGCGTGTGACAAATTCTTCATATACGGCAATAGCCTTGAGCGGATATACTGCCACAGGGTGCTTGACTGTCGGCAGGTAAAGAGGTACAGGTTCTTCATATATGGGGGAGTCGGTTGTCGGCTCCGAGCCGTCTGTGGTGTAGTGGATAATCGTTCCTTTGACAGAAGATATTATTTCAACTTCTATATATTCCGTATAAAAATGCTCTGCATGTGAAAACTCGAGCCAGAGGTCTTCAATTTCGATAATTAAGTCTTCGTCCTCTTCAGGTGGCTCTTCGGAGAGTGCGTCTTCCCCTGCAAGATGTTCTTCCGAAACAGGCAGACCTATAAACCCGACGGGCGAATAGTTGAGAGCTAATACTCCCGTGAGTGTAAGTGCAATTAAAACTATTAGTATTATCAATCTTTTTGTCATTATTACCTCAATTCCCCACCCTTATCTTGCGTGAATGTAAAATTTGTGTTAAAGTAATGTGAAATAAAAAACGAAGGTGACTATGCAGTACCGAAACGAGCAGAAATTTATTTTAAGTAATCATACGGCGGAGCTTCTCAGACGCCGCATTTCAGCAGTTATGAAACCGGATAACCATTCGGACGGTATTTATGTTGTCAATAATCTATATTTGGACGACCAGTATGACACATTTTACCAAGAAAAGCAAATCGGAGCTTTTAGCCGTGATAAATACAGAGTCCGCTATTACAACAGCGATTTATCATTTATCCGCTTTGAGAATAAACACAAAGACGGAAATCTTTCGTACAAAAAAACACTTGCAATGTCAAAAGAGGAGCTTGATTGCCTGAGATTGGGTGATTTTGATTTTGCGGCAGTATCGGAGCAGCCCCTGTGGCAGAAAGTATCGGCAATCCACCGCGCCCGCCGTCTTCGTGTTTCTGCCGTGTTTTCATATACGCGCGAGGCATATGTCTATGAAGCGGGTGATGTCCGCATTACATTCGACAGCGCGATTTATCCCGAGCAGCTGACACCGCAGCCGTGTGCAAATGCTCCGCTCGCACTTAATCCTGTTATGGAAGTAAAATACACAGGCTTCATGCCGTCAGTGATTTCCGCTATGCTGCATGGTATGCCGCTTGTACGCACAGAACTATCAAAATATTGTTATATACGTGAAAGGGGATTTAGACATTGAGACAGTTAGAGGAGTTTTTCGTAGACATTTTTTCACCGCCGTCGCAGCTGCAAAGCCTCACAGGCTCGCAGGTTTTACTGAACTTAGCCATTGCTTTTGTTTGCGGCGTAGTGATATTTTTGGTATACCGCTATTTTAATAATAGCGTCGTATACAGCGTCAGGTTTAACATGCTTATCGTAATGGTATGCGTTGTTACATCACTGATAATCATTACAATAGGCACAAACTTGGTGCTGACGCTCGGTATGGTCGGTGCTCTGAGTATCGTACGTTTTCGTGCGGCAGTTAAAGACCCGCTTGATGTCGGTTTCCTGTTTTGGGGTGTCGCGGCGGGACTGACTGCAGGTGCTCAGCTCTATTCGGTTGCACTAATTGGTACGGGTTTTATCGCTGTTATATATATCGTATTAACACTCGTACGGCTTGAGAAGCATGCATATCTTGTTATAATCAGATATGCTCCCGAAGTCGAGGAAAAAGTGACCGAGCTTATTAAACCACTTAAAGCAAGAGTGAAAAACAAGACCGTTTCAAAGGTTTTCTCTGAAATAACAATAGAGGTGCGTATCCGTAATGACAACACCTCGTTTGTTGATGAAATTAAAAATGCCGACGGAGTGGAAGCGGTAACATTGGTCGAATATACGGGAGACTATTCTTAGTCTCGTCATCGCGAGCGTAGCGTGGCGATCCAGAATATAAAATCATAATTCAAGTGCAGTGTCTGGATTACCACGTCGCCATAAATGGCTCCTCGTAATGACGCATGATAGGAAATACAATATCCACCCTTACGCCGTTTCGATTGCTTCCGCCTTGTGCAGGCCGAGTTTTTCTACCGCGGCTTCACGCATTTTGTACTTCATGATTTTGCCTGCGGCATTCATCGGAAACTCGCTGACAAAATCTACATAGCTTGGGACTTTGTGCTTTGCCATACTGGCATGTACGAAGTCCTTAACTTCTTTCTCGGTAAGGTTTTCGTTTTCTTTGAGAATGACACATGCCATGATTTCCTCGCCGTATTGCTCCGACGGCACTCCGATTACTTGGACATCTCTGACTTTCGGGTGGGTGTAGAGAAACTCCTCGATTTCCTTGGGGTAAATGTTCTCTCCGCCGCGGATTATCATATCTCTGAGCCTGCCTGTAATACGGAAGTTACCCTCGGGTGTCCGACAGGCGAGGTCGCCTGTGTGCAGCCAACCGTCTGCGTCGATTGCTTCGGCGGTGGCTTCGGGCATTTTGTAATAGCCTTTCATAATGTTATAACCGCGTGCGACAAACTCGCCGTTTTCATTATCGGGCATCTCTTCGTTTGTGTCGGGGTTTACAACCTTGCACTCAACTCCCGGAAGCGCTCTGCCGACTGTGCCGACGCGCACCTCAACAGGGTCATCAATCGAGCTCATGGTACAGCCCGGGGCACTTTCTGTTTGACCGAAAACAATCGTAATTTCGGACATGTTCATCTTATCCATAACGTCACGCATAACGGAAATGGGGCATGGACTGCCTGCCATTATGCCTGTTCTGGTATGTGTGAAATCGTCGGGGTTAAAGTCGGGATGCTCAAGCATTGCGATAAACATGGTCGGTACGCCGTTGATTGCCGTGATACGCTCCTGCTTGACACAAGCGAGTGCAGCCTTTGGCGTAAAGTACGGGAGCGGCGACATGGTTGTGCCATGTGTCATGGAGGCTGTCATTGAGAGCACCATTCCGAAGCAATGGAACATCGGAACATGGATAAGATAGCGGTCGGCGGTTGATAAATCCATGCGGTCGCCGATGCACTTGCCGTTATTTACTATGTTATGGTGAGTGAGCATGACGCCTTTCGGAAAGCCCGTTGTTCCCGATGTATACTGCATGTTGCAGACATCATGGGGTTTGGTCAGTGCCGCCAAGCGGTAGACCTCTTCAACAGGTACGCGCCCGCTTTTTTCGAGAGCCTCTTCCCATGTAAGGCAGCCGTTTTGTTTTGACGTTACATTGATTATATTGCGCAAAAACGGCAAACGCTTGCAATGGAGCGGTTTGTCGGGCGAGGAATATTCAAGCTCGGGACAAATGGATTTCATGACCGCAACATAGTCTGAGTCTCTGTAGCCGTCAATCATAACGAGTGTATGCACGTCTGCCTGACGCAGCAGATATTCGGCTTCGCGGATTTTATACGCAGTGTTTACCGTAACAAGCACAGCCCCGATTTTTACCGCAGACCAAAATGTAACAAACCACTGCGGCACATTGGTAGCCCACACGGCAACCTTGTCACCGGGTCTGACGCCCAGAGCAATCAGAGCGCGTGCAAAGGTATCAACATCGCTGCGAAACTGGCTGTATGTACGTGTGTAATCAAGTGTTGTGTACCTAAAGGCATACTGGTCGGGGAATTCCTCCGCAACACGGTCTAACATTTGTGAAAAAGTGATATCTATCAGCTTCTCTTTTTTCCAGATATACTTTCCTGTTTTACGGATATTGTCGTAAAGCTTGACGGACTTATTGCGCCCGCTGATAAAACGGTTCATTGTATTTACAAAATGGGGGAGCAAAACATCGGCATCGTCAATCCCGGAGTCATTGAGTACCAGCACGAGATGACCCTTGTAATCAATAGAACGAAGTGCAAGCAGCATTTCGGCAAGCGGCAGCTCGCCGTCGCCGATGAGCGCACCTGTGGTTTCGCGTACATGGACAAGCTTAACATAAGCTCCGAGGTTGGAGATTGTAGTATCACCCGTTTCGCCGCCGTGCACAAACGTATGATGCAAGTTCCACAAAGCAGCCAAATTATCGCTTGCAAAACGCTCCAACATTTTTGTCAGGCGTTCCGATTTTGCATAAATGCCTTTAGTTTCAACAAGCAGGGTTATGCCTGTTTCTTCGGCTTTCGGCAGTATTTCGCCGATTAGGGAAACAAGAGCTTCCTCGTCTGCATCAGTGCCGAGAGCGACATCGAGGCAAACATAAGCAGAGCGCAGAGCCTTGGCAATATCAATACAGTTTGCCGCATCTGCCATGCTTAAAACAGTCACACAAGCAATTTCAAGATGCTTTTCGCTCAAATTGCGAAGAAAAAGCTGCTTGGCTTGTATATCTGCGGTGATGTCATTGGTTTTGTTTTGTAAGTAGCATAGCTCAAATCCGTCAAGCTCCATATCTTCTGTGAGCAGGACATGTTCATCCCAAGTCAAATTCAACCATGCGTTTGTTTTATAAGATAATTTCATGGCGCCCCTAAGCCTCGTACACAATCTTGTTTACGGCGCTAAGATATGCACGGATGCCGGCTCCGACAATATCTGCGGAAACACCGCGCCCCGAGTACAGCTTGCCGTCGTGTCTGAGCTTTACAATGGCGTCGCCCGTTGCTTCTCTGCCGCCTGTTACGGCATGTATCTGGAAATCTTCAAGCTCATACTTTGTGCCGAAAATCTGCTCTGCCGCTTTGAATGCCGCATCAATCGGACCGTCACCCGCGGACAGTGCCACGCTGACTTTGCCGTCTTTAACAAACTCGACATATGCGGTTGCCGCGATTGCACTACCGCTGTTAATCACGTAGTTTTTGAGGTGATAGGTCGGCGGAGCCTGCCCTGCTGTTTCTGCAATCAGCGCTTCAATATCGTCGGCGACAACCCTTTTGCTGCGGGCAATGTCGATGTATTGTGCAAATATACGCTCCGTATCATCATCGGAAATATCATAACCGATTGACGAAATGTACGAGCTGAGTTTATCAATATCGGCGTCATCGGGCAGTACGGGAGCGCTGCTCACGGATATCTTTTTGTCCGAAACCGTTTTCCTGCCACCCTCGACGCTGCCTGTGAGCGCAGCAAGTCCTGCACATGTCCGCTGCAAGGATGTGGTGTTTATGCCTGTTGAAATACCGAGCGCTTCGCTGCGGGTTGTCAGAACGGTCAAAAGCTCCTTTAATGAGAGTGTATCAGAGCCTGTGCCTGATGAAACTTTAAGCTGCCCGACACCATTTTGAATTGCGCAAAGTGCCGAGGCTGACGCAAGCCCGATAGCATCCTTAAATTGAAAACTGAGCGTTACATCTGAAAGCTCGGGTACGGATTTTTTAATTGATGATACAAAGGCGGTCAGTTCATCGGGCAATATTTCACCGACGCTGTCGCATAAGGTGATTGTTTTTGCACCCGCTCGAACAGCAGCTTTTAGTACCGCTGCGAGAAACTGCGGCTCGCTTCTTACGGCGTCTTCGGCTGTGAACTCTACGTCATTGCATAAAGAAACAGCGTGTGCGGTAAGCTCTTCGGCAAGCGGCAGCATTTTTTCCGCTTTCATTTGATAAATGTATTCCATACCTACGGTAGAGGTCGGAACAATTAAGTTCAAACGCGGTTTTTTTGCTTTTGAAAGTGCAGCCCATGCTTCGTCAATGAGCTCTTTGGATAAAGTCACAGGCACACAAAGTGTACTATATTCGAGTGTGGATGCGAGCATTTTTACAAAGACGGAGTCTGCAGGTAAAGTACCGACATAACCTGTTTCGATTATATCTACCTGCAGTTTTTCGAGTAGTTTAGATATCTCTACCTTTTCCTTAAAGCTGAGTTTCGCGGCGTTTTCCTGCTCGGCTTCTCTCAGAGTGATATCAGAAATTATTATATTTTTCATATATGTGTCCTTTACACTTCAACTGTCCATCCCATATCATCGGCGAGTGTGCCGGTTTGTATGCCATACAGTGTGTCATATAGTCTTTGTGCAATCGGACCTACACCACCGTCTGCTATGATTATGGAACTATTCTTAAACTTCAACTCTCCAACCGGCGATATCACCGCTGCAGTTCCGGATGCAAAAATCTCACCCAGCGTTCCTTCTTCGGCAGCCTTCACGACATCGCCAATTCTAAGTCGTCTCTCTGAGACTTTTATGCCCCATTTGTTAAGTAGTTCTATAACAGACGCACGTGTTACACCCGGCAAAATTGTGCCGAGCAGCGGTGCGGTTATAACTTCGTCGCCAATCATAAAAAAGGCGTTTGATGTACCGATTTCTTCAACATAGCTGTGCTCAATGGCGTCAAGCCACAGTACCTGCGCACAGCCGTGGTCGGCTGCCCTTGTTTGTGCTTTTAATGCCGCGCCGTAATTGCCGCCGACTTTGGCAAAGCCCGCTCCGCCAACTGCTGCGCGCACATATTCATCTTCAACAAATATTTTTGTAGGTGCCATTCCGCCGCCGGGGATATCGTAATATGGTCCGACGGGTGAGAGGATAATTATAAACATATAATGATTTGCTGCCTGCACACCTAAAAACGGGTCATCAGCTATAATGAAAGGTCGGATATATAATGATGTTCCCTCTTTTTCAGGTATCCAATCACGTTCAACATTAACGAGTGCTTTTATTGCTCCGACAAAAAGCTCAGGGTCAATGTCGGGCATACACATACGTTCGTTTGTTTTGCGTGTACGCTCGGCATTCATATACGGACGGAAAAGCTGAATACGTCCGTCTTTTGTGCGGTATGCTTTCATTCCCTCAAACATTTCCTGTCCATAGTGAAACACTGCTGCGGCAGGGTCAAGCGAAAGATTGCCATAGGGTACTATACGTCCGTCATGCCAGCCTTTTCCTGTTTCAAAATCCATAACAAACATATGGTCACTGAAGGTTTTACCAAATTTTAATGTGTTCGGATCGGGTTTTTCCTTTGGTGATGTTGTTTTTTGTATCGTAAATTCGTATTTCATTTTATTGCTCCCTGTAGTATTAATCGGAGTTACATGTAAGTATTGATTTCGTCGTAATCTGTAAGTATGTTCCTCCCCGCCAGAGAGTGCATCCTGCAGTCACTGGCGGCGCTCCACCATCCGTGGTTACGCTTTTCGGAACAACACTTACAGCTTACTCCTTGTTAATAGAACTATGGTTTCCAATGGTTAAATGCTTTGAGGTTCAGGTCAACAAGGTCTGCTTTTTTCTCTGCAAACACATTGTGGATAACCTTTTCCATTGTTTCGCCTTTTACAATTCCTGTGGTACGCACAAACGCTCCGAGCATAATCATGTTTGCAACAAGTGCGTTGCCAAGCTCCATTGCAAGCTCATTTGCAGCAATTTCGAGTACAGTGACATCACTGCGCTTTGCACTTTGATGTATGAGCGATGTGTTGAGCAGTAAAACACCACCCGGCTTGAGTGTCGGCTCGAATTTAAGCATTGAGGGAAGGTTCATTGCCAATACACAATCGGACTCAAATATAAGCGGGCTGCTTATAGGTTTGTCGGATACGATAACTGTGCAGTTTGCGGTTCCGCCGCGCATTTCCGGTCCGTATGACGGGAAAAATGTGGTTTCCTTATTTTCGAGAATTGCCGCAGAGGCAACCATTTGACCTGCAAGCATTATTCCCTGACCGCCGTAACCGGCGAAAAACATTTTCTTTAACATTATGCATCTCCTCCTTCGGGTGACTTAAATACGCCGAGGGGGTAGTACGGGAGCATTTTTTCCTTGAGGAAATCCATTGCCGCTATCGGTGATACACCCCAGTTGGTCGGGCAGGTGGATACAAACTCAACAAATGAGAACCCGAGCTTTTTTTCTTGAACTTCAAATGCTCTGCGGACTGCTTTTTTTGCTTTGTTTACATTGCCGGGGGTGTTCAGAGCCACGCGCTCTACATAGACAGCACCGTCGAGTGTGGCTATGAGCTCGCTGACTTTTATCGGAAACCCTGCCTGTGCGATGTCACGGCCTGCCTGAGAGGTTGTGGATTTTTGCCCGACGAGAGTGGTCGGTGCCATTTGTCCGCCTGTCATGCCGTAAATCGCGTTGTTTACAAAAAATGTGGTGATATGCTCGCCGCGGGCTGCCGCGTGGATAATTTCAGCAGTTCCTATTGAAGCGAGGTCGCCGTCACCTTGATATGTAAAGACAAGATTATTTTGATGCACGCGCTTGATACCTGAAGCAACAGCGGGTGCTCTGCCGTGGGCACATTCGCACATGTCCACATTCATAAATTTGTGTGCAAGCACCGCACAGCCGATAGGACCGCAGCCGATTGCTTCTCCGAGCTTGCCCATTTCTTCGAGAGTTTCGGTGATAAGTCTGTGAGATATTCCATGAGTGCAACCCGGGCAGAAGTTTGTGTCTACCCTAAGCATACCTTTTGTATATTCATAAACAGGTTTTAACATTTTAGTTGCCCCCCTTTTCTTGCAGAATTTTCTTTGTCCGCTCCGCAATTTCGAGCGATGTCGGTATCATACCGCCTGTACGGCTGAGTAGCTCCACGGGGAAACGGTTTTTAACACCAAGCTGTACGTCTTGTATCATTTGTCCCATAGAAAGCTCTGCGGATATGACAACCTTGGTTTTGCTTGTAATTTTGTCAAACGCAGCGTAAGGGAAAGGCCACAGTGATATCGGGCGGATAAGTCCCGCTTTGATACCTTGCTCAGCGAGCATTTCAATGGCTTCTTTTGCGATACGTGCAACTGTTCCGAATGCTACTATTACAACTTCGGCATCTTCAACGTCAACAGTTTCGACACGTGTTAATGTTTTTTCGATTTCGTCGTATTTGGTGAAGAGCTTTTGTACATGCTTTTCAAGGGTTTCGGGTTGAAGACGAAGCGATATGACGGTATTGCGTTTGCTGTCGTCCGCGCCGTAGCCTGTCAGTGCCCAAGGCTTGTGTTTTCTGATATCTGTTGATTTAACTTCGGGGACAGGGTCGGGGAGAGCCACAGGCTCCATCATTTGACCGAGAAGTCCGTCTGTGAAGATGAGTATCGGGTTTTGATATTTATCGGCAAGCTCCATTGCCTCGAAAACGAGGTCTGCACCCTCTTGAACCGAGGACGGTGCGAACACGGGAACTTTGTAGTCGCCGTTGCCGCCGCCGCGTGTTGCCTGAAAATAGTCCGCTTGTCCGGGTTGAATGCCGCCGATGCCCGGTCCGCAGCGTGAAACTGTGAGAATTACAGTGGGAACTTCGGCTGAGCATAAAAAGCTCATGCCCTCTTGCATAAGGGCGATACCGGGTGAGGAAGATGTTATAAACACTCTGCCGCCTGCGGCGCCCGCGCCGTAAGCCATGTTTATTGCACAGATTTCACTTTCTGCCTGTATAAAATGCCCGCCGCGCTGCGGCAGTACACGTGACATGTACTCGGGGATTTCGTTTTGCGGTGTTATCGGATATCCGAAATAGTATCTGCAGCCGCCGCGAATTGCAGCTTCCGCAAATGCTTCGTTACCTTTCATTAAAACCTTTGTACTCATTGTGTTACCTCCCAGATTGATATTGCTCCGTCGGGACACATAACTGCACAGGACTTACAGCCGGTGCAAAGGTCCATTTGTGTAACTTCCGCAGGGGTGTAGCCTCTGTCATTTATGTGTGTGCTCATAGCAATAATCCCTTTTGGGCAATAAATGCGGCAAAGCTCGCAACCCTTGCATACATTGCCGTCAAATTTTACTTCAAATTTTCTCATAAATAACTCTCTTATCCTTTCCCACTTATCTAAGCCATGTCGGTCTCATATAAAGACCAATCGGCATAATGTGTCCGCTTAGTTCCGACAACTCATCGGGGTCAACAATCCCCTCGGGGTAACAGCTGCACAGCAGGTTTTTTTTGCTTATTTCGCAGACTTTTTCGCAAAGAGTATGTCCTTTGAAGATGTCTGCCGCTGTGGTTTCGCTGAGCATATGTGTGTTATTTACAATGCCGGATATGGTAAGTCCCGTGATTTTCTCTATTGCGCCGATGTGTTCGAGTGCGCCCTGCGTGAAATTGGTATCCGGTCTGTTTGCGTTAATTATTGCGATTATTGAAGTGTCATCGTCCGTGAAGTATTTTGTGAACTGATTTATTATGAGCGCTCCGCTGTCGTTTCCGCCGAGGTCAATTATGGTTTTGCAGCTTTTATCCTCAAGCGGT
>Ga0123356_10002666_pt1 | contig 18956 bp, 18 predicted proteins | sample TergutEmb28metaG_2_FD_92546 | JGI IMG/M metagenome (GOLD analysis project Ga0123356, IMG submission 92546) | Embiratermes neotenicus P3 segment gut microbial communities from Petit-Saut dam, French Guiana - Emb289 P3 | ecosystem: Host-associated > Arthropoda: Insects > Digestive system > Gut ...
AGTAAATATTAAAACAAAACAAAGGAGCAAGACAGTGAAAGTAGTAAGGGGAACGAGCAATAAAAAGACTTTGTTGGATAGAATTAAAGAATTAATTTCCAAAACTAGACGCAGAATGGCGCAAAGTAAACTTGAGAGAACAAACATAAAAGAAGATAAGAAAAACAAGAGAGCATGGACAAAAGAACCGAAAAGAACTGACAAAGAAGCAACTTGCGAAAAATGTCAAACTGTTTTAAAATATTGCACTGAAGATGTAGAGACAGATGGCGATTATACAAATAGGGACGAGATATATATATGCGGTGGTTCTTCGAAAGTTCGTTCCGTCTCAGTTTGGGTTTCAACTGGCAAGATGCGAATCATTTGCCCTGTGTGCAGAAAGCGTGGTAGATATTACGCTGATTCGCGTATTATAGTGCCAAAACCAGAAAATTATAATTTGCAATCTGATTTGTATGAGGCGAAAAAAAGAATTAAAAAGCGGAAAATTGAGCGGAAAATCAAAATTAGCAAACATTGCATAATAGCAGGAATCTTATTAACCTTGGCGAGTTTGATTTCTGGAATGGTTTTTAGTGGCGTTAGCGGTGTACATTGGGCTTTTGTGGCGTTTCTACCTCTTGGTTATTTGATTGGCGGGGGCTTTTGGGGCGGTACGGGTATCGTTGATCTTTTGCTTAATAGCCTTTTCTTCGCAGGAATCGTGTTAGGCATTTCAGCCACAGCCATGTTGCTTTACATGTTTGAACTCAAAGGTAAAAAAATCTTATAATAACGCCAAATAGCAAGAGGCGTTGATAAATTGTTTCGGACGAGGCGGGCAAGGAATTCGCAAAGGACTTTACTAAATGTAAACGACTGCGCGAATTGCCGATGCCCAACAAAGTGCGAATGCGATTTTGCAACGCCGTAAAAAAGAGGAAGCCCCTAAGTGGGGCTTCCTACCGCAATACCGTGTCATTAGGAATTATCAAACCTGCGTTGGCAGGTGGGCGAACTGTCGCTTTCTTCTGTTTTCCCCTAGCGGTATATCGGGGGCATAACATCGGGGACGAACTTCGTAAGCCCGTATATTTGATTTGAGGTTAAAAACTTTCCTAACTATTTCGTATATCTCAGTCAACTATATTTTAGCACCTTTTTTTGCGCTTTGCAATAGGAAATATTTTTGTAAAATTTTGTAAAAAGTTGCAAAAAAGTATGCTACAATAATAGGTAAGGCAAAAATTTTAATTGTAGAGGTAATTATGGGACTTTTAAAGAACATTCAGTGGGACAAAGGCACAGCGAACCAAATCGTTTTTAAATTTGATATGAAGAACGATCATGTAGCCAAAGGTTCGGCATTAACAGTGCGTGAAGGGCAAGCGGCAATATTTTGCCACAAGGGTAAAATGGCAGATGTCTTCTCACCAGGGTTTTACAAACTTGATACTAACAGCATTCCTGTGCTAACAAAACTAATGAGTTGGAAATACGGATTTGAAAACCCCTTCCGCTCAGAGATTTTTTATGTGAACACAACTCAATTCACAAACCAAAAATGGGGAACGCCTAATCCTATTATAATAAGAGATAGGGATTACGGTGCAGTCCGCGTGAGAGGTTTCGGCTCATATTCTTTCAGAGTATCCGATCCTTTTATTTTCATGACAGAACTCACAGGCACTCTTCATTCCTATAAAACCGAAGATTTGGCGGATTACCTCAGAAGCAAATGCTTAAGCGCGATTACTGATGCTATCGGCGAAGGCGCGCAAAAAGGAATCGGCATTCTTGATCTTGCGGGCAATCTTCTTGATCTCGGGCAAATGGTTCAATGGAAACTTCAGGATTCATTTAACTCGCTTGGCTTAACTCTCACCAAATTCGTGTTTGAAAGTTTTTCACTTCCCGAAGAATTGCAAAAAGCACTTGACGAAAATATCGCACTCGGCATGAAACGCACGGTGCTTGATGTTCACACCCAAATGGCACAGCTTGACGCACTCAAGGCGGCGGCTTCAAACCCTGGGGCAGGCAATGTAATGGGGCCTGCAATGGGCATGGGCATGGGCTTTGGAATGGGAAATATGTTTGGCGGAATGATGCAAAATCAAATGATGAATAACCCAATGATGAACCCTAACATGATGAACCCCAACATGATGAACCCTGCCATGATGAATCAAGGAATGCAACAACCCCCCGCTACACCTCAGCAAGGCGGTTCGTTCTGCACGGATTGCGGTACTCAACTGCCCGCAGGCACAAAGTTCTGTTCGGGCTGTGGCAAAAAACTTTTTTAACAAAAAAACAAAACACAATAAGACTAATATAATTTAAAACAAACGAAAATGGACGCACACCAAATAGCAAACGCCACCGAAAAGGCAACTAACATTTCAAAATGCCCCGGTTGTGGCGCAAATATAATTTTTGATCCCGAAACCTGTTCGCTTAAATGCTGTTTTTGCTCTAACCGCGTGGACATAGCCGTAAAGCCAAGCAGGAACATTCCTATCAATCTTTTAAGAGATAACGATATTTCTTGGGCTAAGGACACAGTGGCATTTGTGTGCAACAACTGCGGTGCAAAGGAAATTATTTGCAAAGGGGATATATCCAAAGCCTGTTCTTTCTGCGGTGCTACAAATGTGGTGGAATCTTCCGATGTTTCGGGAATGCGCCCCAATGCGGTTATGCCTTTTAGGATAACCAAAAACACCGCAAGTGAAAAGGTGATTGCTTGGGGCAAAAAGCGCATTTTCGCGCCTAAGGCTTTCAAGCGTTCGGCAGAACCCGAAGAAATGAAGGGTATCTTCAACCCTGCGTTCACATTTAACACGAATGTGTTTGCCACATATCACGGCGTTTTGGAACGCAAAAAAACCGTAACCACAAGAGGGGCAGACGGCAAACCTGTTACAAAAGTTGTAACCGAATCGTTTAGGATAAGCGGTAATTACAAGGATTTCTATGAAGAAGTTACAATTCAAGCGTCAGAGAAAATTGAACAAAAAACAATAAATAAACTTCTGCCGTTTGAAACCAAAACCGCACGCGAATTTGAGGAAGATTATTTAAGAGGTTCGCACGCAAGCCAATACACCAAAACAGGCACGCAATGTTGGAACGAAGCCCAAAGGCTTATTGAAAACGAGGTGAAGAGGCGCATTCTCGCAAAATACACTTATAGCCGTGTGGTAAGTTTTTCAATGAATTTAACGCACAGCGAAACCGTGTATAAATATGTTCTTCTGCCGCTTTATGTGGGGCATTGCCTGTTTAAGCACAAGCTATATAATTTCTTCGTAAACGGTTTCACAGGAAAGGTTACGGGCAAAACACCGCTTTCGCCGATAAAAGTATCCTTCGCCACATTTATCGGGCTTGCTTTGCTTGCAGGAATAATTGCGCTTATCATATTATTTATGAATTAATCAGAGTGATAACAAACCCCTGCGGGCTTTCTTATCCCTCTGCTGAGGGGGCAATCGTTCGTAATTACTCACCGCCTGCCCCCTCTATTGCCGATAAATCGGCAACATTCACCCCTCTGCGCGGATTTATTCACGCGCTACGCGCTAAAATCCGTAAGGGGTGTCGGCAAAAAGTGCGATTTTTACCGCCACGCTTGCTACCGCAAGCACCACAATTTACTTAGTCAACAGTCTGATTTGATAATCTTATTTGTGAATAAGCAAGCATATTATATAGTTAAGGAAACTAAGAATTTATGAAAAACCCTTACAACTATTATCCTTACGAATTAAAACCGCTTAACTTCGCTTACTCTGCGCTTGAACCTTTCATAGACGAAAGAACTATGAAAATTCACCACGATAAGCACCTTCAAACTTATGTTAATAATTTAAACACCGCGCTAAAAGATTACCCCAAACTTCAGGATAAACGCTTGGAAGAATTGCTTTCCGAACCTGCCCAAATTCCCGAAGAAATCCGCACGGCTGTTATCAATAACGGTGGCGGTGTTTTTAACCATAATTTTTATTTTGACAATCTTGCGCCCAAGGGCGAAAACGGTACGGCGGATATTTTGCTTAAAGATATTAGTGCAAAATTCGGAAGCTATGAGGCGTTTAAATCCGCGTTTAAGGCAAGCGCGCTTGCGGTTTTCGGTTCGGGCTACTCTTGGCTTGCGCTTTCGCGTGAGGGGCTAAAAATTGTAAATACCAAAAATCAGGATACTCTTTTACCGCTTGATATGCGCCCGATAATGTGCATAGATGTTTGGGAACACGCTTACTATCTCAAGCACCAAAATTTAAGGGCGGATTATATCAATGATTGGTTTGAGGTGATAAACCTTAAAGAAGCGCAAATGAATTATTTAAGTAGCGTGTTTTAAAACCGCTACTTTTTAAAACAATAAACAAAACTAAAGAGGTAATTATTATGAGAATCTGTTTTCTTGGGGCAGGAAGCACTGTGTTTTGCAAAAATGTTTTGGGCGATTGCATTTTAACGCCTGAACTTGGCGAATTTGAAATCGCGCTTCACGATATTGACGAAGTTCGGCTTAACGAATCTTTTATGCTTATTAAAGCGATAAATGAGAAGTATAGCGGAAAAGCAACCGTTTTAAAATTCCTTAACCGCCGTGAAGCCCTTACGGGTGCGGATTATATTATTAACGCGGTGCAAATCGGCGGTTACAAGCCTTGCACGGTTACTGATTTTAAAATTCCGCGCCGTTTCGGATTGCAACAAACAATCGGCGATACCCTTGGCGCGGGCGGTATCATGAGGGCTTTAAGGACGATTCCTGTTTTCAAAGATTTTGCAAACGATATCGCGGAACTTTGCCCGAATGCGTATTTTTTAAATTACACCAATCCTATGGCAATGCTTACGGGCTATCTTTTAAAGCACACAAATGTGAAAGCGGTGGGGCTTTGCCACAGCGTGCAGGGTTGCGTACCGCACCTTTTGAGGGGGCTGAAACTTGACAAAAGCGTGGACGCAGAGAAAACAAAGTGGGAAATTTACGGCATTAACCACCAAGCGTGGCTGTTAAGTGTGCATGACGAAAACGGTGAAGATTTGTATCCCACAATAAAGCACCGCGCCAAGCACGGGCCTAAAACCCTGTCCCGCGGGCGGACGGACGCCGTGCGCTATGCCCTTATGGAACACTTCGGGCATTATGTTACGGAATCAAGCGAACACAATTCTGAGTACACCCCGTGGTTTATCAAAAAGTTTAACCCCTTGCGTTGGGCAAGATATATGATACCGCTTAACTTATATCCCATGCGCTGTCGCAATCAAATCCGCGGTTGGAAAAAGCAATCCAAGCGGTTACTAACAGATCCCGCCCTCATTAATCACAGCCGTTCTCTTGAGTACGGTTCAAGGATAATTGAAGCAATCCACACAGGCAAGCCCTTTACTTTCCACGGCAGTGTTTTAAACACAGAGGGCTATATCCCGAACCTTCCGAACGAGGCTTGCGTGGAAATTCCCGTGATTGCAGATAAAAACGGACTCACCCCTCAAAAGTGCAACCCCTTGCCCGAACAATGCGCCTCTGTGAATATCACCAACATAACCCCTCAACTCTTAACCCTAAAAGCAAACGAAACAAGAAAACTTGAGGACATTTTCCGCGCCGTAGCCTTAGATCCCCACACCGCAAGCGTGCTAACCCTTCCCCAAATCCGCCGTATGTGCAAAGCCCTTTACAAAGCCCACCACAAAGGCGGTTGGCTACCCGAATATAAATAGACCTTTGCGCGATTTTTATTGACAAACCCATGCGGTTAATAGATAATGAAATCAAGACGGCGGAAGCCCAACACTTAACGGCACAGCCGATAAGAATATACAAAAGATAAATTCACAAAAGAGGTAATTATGTTTAAGAAAGCGCGTTTTGCGGTTTTCGCTGTTTTGGCTTGCGTTTTGGCTTGCGTTTTGATTTTTTCGGCGTGTGCGAGTGGCGGAACGGATAAGGGATTTAAGGTAAACTTTTATATAGACGGTGCGCTTTTTCACACAATCAGCACAAACGGTAACGAGGTTTTAGAATTTCCGAACCCGCCCGAAAAGGACGGATTTGTTTTTAGCGGTTGGTTTAGGGATAACATTACATTTTTGCTTAAATTTGAAAGGGGTTCTTTTGCGGATAAACCGCTTACGGAAAATATCAGCGTTTACGCTTTTTATGAACCGATTGCAGACACGGGCGAAAATCCTAACGAACCGAATAATCCCAATGAACCTAATGATCCCAACGGCAACGAACCTAATGAACCAAACGAACCTTTACCGCAAGAAAAATCTTTCACGGTAACATTTAACGGAAACGGCGGAACTCTTATCAACGGTGAAGCGGTGCAAGTTGTTAAAGAAAACAATTCAGCGGTTGCACCCGTTTTTGAAAAAGAGGGGCATACCTTAAGCTGGGATATAGAATTTGATAATGTTACTAAGGATATAACCGTTACCGCGGTGTGGACGCTTATTCAGTACACCGTAACTTTTAAGGACGGGGACGGCGAAGTGTTATCTTTGCAAAAAGTTAACCACGGTTCTCACGCCGTTGCGCCCGAACCAACGCGCGAGGGTTTTAAACTTTTTTGGAACGAAAGTTTTAGTAAGGTTCACGGCGATATTATTGTTACCGCTGTGTGGATTGCTATTGAATATCGGGTAACATTTATAAGCGGTGGCGGTGAATTGGTAAGCGGTGAAGTTAAGCAAAAAGTGGCACACGGAACTTCGGCAATCGCACCTATCTTTGAAAAAGAGGGTTACACATTTGCGGGGTGGGATAAGGATTTTGATAGCGTTAAATCATGCTTAAAGGTTACCGCATTGTGGGAAGAGGTTACCCTAACCGCGTACTTTATATATTTTAACACGGGTTTTGATTTTATTAAAATTGAACCTATTCAGCTTTACTTCGGCGATAATATTATCCTGCCAGAACCCCAAGATATTGCAGGCTATTCCTTTATGGGTTGGAAAAATGAAGATAAATCCGATTTCGTTTTAACCCTTATGCCCGAAGAAAATATCACTCTTACCGCGCATTGGGAAGCGCATTTTATTTACGACAACGGCGGTGCAAGAATAACAGGCTTAACGGATTTCGGTAAAACTTTAAAATCTGTTACCCTGCCAAAAAATGTTACCGTTATCGGTGTATTTGCATTTCACGGTGCCACTAATCTTGAAAGCATTTATATGCTAAGTGAATCTTTTATTTTGGTTGAGGGTAGCCCTTTTGACGGTTGCGTTGCGCTTACAACAATTTATGTTTTGACTTCATTGTTCACCGATTACTATTATAACGCAGGTTGGGATTCGGCATTAAAAAGTCTACCGAACTTAAACATATTGAAACCATTATCTTAAGATTTTTCGGCATTTATTCATTAAGCAAAAATCCGCCGTAAAGCGGATTTTTGCTTGCTTAGAGAAATAAAAGTTTTGAAACGCTAATCGTTTTTTGAATTCTATCTCTTTACAGAATAGGAAGCAAAGCTTTTTGCTTGCGTGGGGGGAATTTGATTTCCTGCCTGCACTGAAACGCTTCCTACCGTTTCGCCTCTCGTAGTTCTGCCGTTTTGGTTAAAACTTCTTGTGGCTGTTTCGCTCGGTTTGTGGCTTTCGCCACTGCGCTTTTTGGTTTGCATTGTGGTTTACTCCTTTTGAGGTGCTTGTTACCTCAGAATTAGTATTGGATTTAGTTAAAACATTATTAGCGGAAAGTATTGACAAATTCTCTGCTTAAAAGTAAAATAATACTATAAATAGCAATAATAATAAATATAATAAGGAACTAACGCGCTATGTCTAAAAACTTCATGTTTTATTTCTTCTTAACTCTAATATTTGTGGCAGTAGCCGTGGTTTGGTTGCTTTCTATTTTGATGCCCGAAACTGCTTTTGGCGAATTTACGCTTGGTTGGGCAATAGTTGCCATTTCTGGCGCATTCGGAATTGCATTTGTGTTAAGAGGCTTATTTAAAAAGAATGTTACCACCCTTAAAAAGTGGACTGTTTGGCTTGGTTGTGGCTTTTTTGTGGTTACGCTTTTTGCGCTTATCGGCGAACTTACGCTTCCAAACGGAATCATTATCCCTATCATTGCAATAATAATTGCGGTGGGTTTATTCCTTGGAATCCTTGCCACAGGCGGTAAAAAATGGGATAGCGGGGATAATCAAAAGGTGGGTTATAAAAACTATCACCAAAGAAAAGCGGAAGAACAAAAGGAAATTGACAGGCTTAGAAAAGGTTAATTCTTTTCTAAATAATCCTTTATTTCTTTAACGGTTTTATTGATATTTCCGTTATTATCCACAGTGAAATCAGCATATTTTTTGTAAAGCGGTGCGCGTTCTTCGTGTAGCCGCTTTATGCTTTCTGTATCCTTTAAAAGAGGACGCCCTGCGCCGTCTGCCCTTTTAATGTCGCGTTCAATAAGGATAATAATGCCGTTCTGCTTTAAATTATCCATATTTTGCGGATTTAAAACCGCACCGCCACCAGTGGCAATCACCTGCCCTGTTTTCGCGCCGATATCCGCCACCGCGCGCGCTTCGCACTCACGGAAGAAAGTTTCACCTTTACTTTCAAAAATCTCACTAATGCTGATTCCTTCCGCGGTTTTTATCACTTCGTCTGTATCTAAAAAATGCTTGTTAAGCGCAGTGGCAAGGCTTTTGCCCACGGTGGATTTCCCCGAACAAGGCATACCGATAAGCGCAATATTTTGTGTTCGCTTAAGTAGATTTCTATAAATATCCTCTATAATTCCGTTTGGTATTTTTTCACCGATAAAAATATCGCGCGCATATTTTGCCTGCGCAATAAGCATTTTAAGCCCCGAAACGGCTTTAATTTTAAGGCTTTCCGCTTGAAGAATTAAGTTAGTTTTAAGCGGATTATAAATCATATCAATAACCGCCTTAAGGTTTTTAAAAATGCTTAAATCAATAAGTTTATCACTTACATTATTTAAAGGATACATTCCGAAAGGCGTGGCGTTAATTATGATTTCTGCACCGCTGTTTTTTGCTATATTTTCATAATTGTTCTCGCCGTTCCGCCCAACCTTCACGACTGATTTTGCGCCCTCAGCTTTTGCCAAAGCCACAGCGGATTCGCTTGCGCCACCTGTGCCGAGAATCAGCACAAACTTATCTTTAAAATCAATATCCGCGCTATCTGCAAGATATTTTAGCCCCGCTATATCAGTATTGTGTCCGATAAGCCCCCTATCCGTTTTTTTCACAGTGTTAACCGCGCCTGCCAAAACGGCGGTTTCGTCAAGCATATCAAGAAACGGAATAACGGCTTTTTTGTAAGGAATGGTTACATTAAATCCGCCATATTCATTATTTTTAACAAATCGTTCGAGGTTTTCGTGCGAAATTTCCTCAAGCAAATAATCATAGCCGAAGTTTCCGTGAATTTCAGCGGAATAGCTATGCTTAAGTTTTTCACCGATTAAAGCAAATTTCATAACCTCTTAATCCTTTCCGCACCATGGGGACGGAGGAAATGGTGCGCACCATTTCCTCCGTCCCCATGGTGCAAGCTTTAGTTCTTTTTGTTTAAGGCTTCTTGGTACTGCCTTGACAACGAAAAAATATTCTCGTAAAGCCCTTTAACATAAATCTTAATTTCCGCGTCTGCAATTTCAAGCACCCTTTCAAGCACTTCCTTTTCCCTTTCCTCATTAAGAACACTTAAATTAAGCCTCTTCTTTTCCTGCGCCACTTCCCCCGCAAGGTTCATGCGCTCACAAAAAAGCCGTGTAAGCTCACTATCAATTATGTCAATTTTTTCTCTTATTTCTTTCATATCCATATTTAATTTTTAGTTTGGCGCACCATTTCCTCCGTTCCCGTGGTGCGGTGGGCGCATTATCCGCGGTGTGATTCGCGTAGCAATCTGTTAACCCTATCGCGACTCACTTCAAGAATTGCGCAGAGTTCTCGTATGCTTATTCTTGCATTTTGGGTGATTTCATTAACCAGTGCCAACAGCGTATCGTCATTTTTTAATTGACTTGCACCCTCTATCCCGAATTTGAACATTGCATTGGTAATTGCTATTTCCGCACTTACTTTTCCCTCGCCGTCATCGTCAAGAAACCCTTTTCGCCCCCGCACCACGGGGACGGAGGAAATGGTGCGCACCATTTCCTCCGTCCCCGTGGTGGGAAGTTCTGGGATACTTCCGTAAATCGCTTCAAGCGGTGCGAAGTCAACAATGAAATCTCTTGCCTGCGATTTGTATGTTTTTGCGCTGGAAAAACTATAATCATCCTCGCGCATTACCATGCCCGCCTTAACTGGGTTTTGGTGAATGTAAGCTATGCAGGTTAAAAGGTATCTATCAGAGTCAATAGCTTCAGCCCTAAACCTATCTCTAAAAACATACCCCACGCGCCCTCTTTTTCGGTTATAGCTTAGCGCGTAAGTAACATTTACATCTTTAATAAACTTTGAAATATTTTCTTTCTGCGTTGCGTACAACAAAAGGTGCGCGTGGTTTCCCATGACGCAATATGCCAAAATCGATATATTGTGCTTCGTTTTCTTTTCGTTTAAATAGCCTAAGTATGAAAACTTATCTGCCTCTGAGCTGAAAATATATTCCCTGTCTATTCCTTGAACCAAAACATGGAAATAATCACTTGCACTGAAAACCGCTTCTCTTGATACTCTTGCCATGCCCTAATTATCTCATAACTCTCAAACTGCCGTCAAGCCTTTTTACTCACTTGCACCATGGGGACGGAGGAAATGGTGCGCACCATTTCCTCCGTCCCCATGGTGCGGTGGTGCGGTGGTGCATCGCTATGGTTTTATTTCATAATTTGTTGGTTGTTCTGCGCCTTCTATTATCGCTATTTTGGTGTGCTTGAAATAGCTAAAAGAATATCTTCCGTAAGATAAAACATCGTCAATGACGGCGTCCTTTAATAGTGGACTTCTAACTGTTAGTGGGTTTCTAACTGTTATTTCACGGCGGTTAACTACCGATAAAACGACTCTTTTCCCAGTGCTATCGTTTTCCACAATGGGAAGATAAGTATTTCTGCCTTCCTCATGTTTGACTTTATATCCTACAATAGTTCCTGTCATCTTTTCGGGTTTATGCCGTATCACCGCAGGCAAATCGCGAATACACGGTATTGCGAGAAAACAAAAAAGCACTATGTGTGCAAAAAAGAATAAATTTATTACTATTGGCGTTACTATCGGTTTTTCGCCATCTTTCAAATACTGAATCCATGCCCAATAAGTGCCAATTGCATAAAGGGCAACAACACTGCCCAATAACAATACTTTTATAAAGAACATTAAATAAAACCGTCTTGCTAATCTTTTATTCACAATTCTATGAGGGGTGGTGGGTGCAGGGGGTTAGTTGAGGGCGGAAAGGATTGCGATTGCGGTGGCGGATTCTATTGCTATGAGAGCGCGGGGGACGATACAGGTGTCGTGCCTGCCGTTTATTTTAATTGTTGTGTTTTCTTTGGTTTTTAGGTTAACGGTGGGTTGTTCTTTGCCTATTGAGGGCGTGGGTTTGATTGCCACGCTGAGGGATATGGGTGCGCCGTTTGCCATGCCCCCCACGATTCCGCCGTTATTGTTTTTTGCCAATTGCACCACTCTTTTTGGGGAAAAAACCGTTTGATACGAAATCCTGCCGTTATTATTTACTGCCACTTGCACAAAATCTGCCTTGCCGTTTTCATAAAAATAGCAATCGTTTGCTTCGCTACCTTTTAATTTTGCAATGTCAAATCCAAGCCCGAATTCCAAGCCTTTAACGGCAGGAACGCCGTAAACATAATATGCGATTAAAGATTCAAGCCCCGAAAACAGGAAATCCCCCGTGCCTACAGGCACGCCAAATACGATAACTTCCACGATTCCGCCAAGGCTATCTTCCTCAGCTTTTGCGGATTCAATTTCTTTTAACATTTCGTGCGAAAGGGGCTGAACTTTCATTTCACTATTTAGGCGCGCAGGCGGAAAGCCCTTATAACTAAAGCCCTTTATTCCGCCGATTTCGGAAACATAAGATAAAAATTTAATGCCCTTTCGGTTTAAAATTTGCTTGGCGATACCGCCTGCGATAACCAAGGGCGCAGTCATTCTTCCTGAAAACTTACCGCCTCCGCTGATATCATAATCTAATCCATATTTAATATAGGCAGGATAATCTGCGTGGGAAGGGCGGGGCTTGAATGCCAAATCCGCGTAATCATTTGGCTTTTGAGAGGTGTTTTTTATAAACGCTTCAATGGGTTCGCCTGTGGTAACACCGTTTGCTATCCCCGATTTAATATTTAAAATATCAGGCTCTTGGCGACTTGTGGAAAATACCGCCGAACTTGCTTTCCTTAAATTTAGATACTCTTGCAACAAGCCCAAATCAATAGATTCCCCTTTGGGGATTCCGCTTAAAACCATGCCGATTTCCGGCGCGTGCGATGCACCGTAAATTTTTAAATCAATCACAAATGCGCCCTCCTAAAGCCAAAAAATCCTCATAAAAATTAGGGTAGCTTTTGTTTACGGCTTCCTTATCTGTGATAACAGTTTCACCGCCGTTAAAAGCCCCCATTACCGCACCGCACATAACTATGCGGTGATCGTTAAACCCCAAAACCGTTCTTTTTTCATTTTGTGCTAAATTATTATCACCCTTAATTATGATTGAATCACCTTTGCATTCTGCCTTTTTTCCAAACGCTTTAAGCAAACTTAAAGTCGCCTCAACCCTATCCGATTCCTTGATTCTTAAGCGTTCTATATTTCTAATCACGGATTCGCCTTTAGCGCGAGATAAAAGCACGGATATAATCGGCACGATATCGGGAATATCTTCCGCATTGCACTCCATTCCTTTAAGATTTCCGCGCGATACGCGCACTGAGGAATCACTGATTATTTCCACATTAGCACCTGCATTTTTAAGCACGGTTAAAATTTCTTTATCACCTTGCACGGAATTTAGGTTAAGCCCGCTTACGGTTACACCCTTTCCAAGTGCGCCTGCCACAAGCAAAAACGAAGCGTTAGAAAAATCACCCTCAACGCTGATTTCCTTGGGCGCAATGTACGCTTGATTGCCTTTAATAAAATACCCGCTATCGGTTTTTGTAATTTTAATGCCGAAATCTTTAAGCACTTCAAGGGTTATATCCACATAGCCTTTGCTTCTTAAAGGTGAGGTAATTACTATTTCCGAATCACCGTCTAAAATTGGAAGCGCAAGCAAAAGCCCCGAAATGAATTGCGAACTAACACTGCCCGAAATCTCATAAACCCCTGCGTTAAGTTTGCCCGAAACCTTATAAGGCATTTCGCTGTTAATTTTCGCGCCGTTTTGGTTAAGCACGGAAATTAAATCTTCCATTGGTCTTTCGCCCAAGCGTCCTTCGCCCTTAAATTCCGCGTTAATGCCAAGCGCAGACGCTATCGGCAATAAAAACCTAAGAGTAGAACCGCTTTCGCCACAATTTAGCACCTTTTCACCGCTTTCCATTGCTTTTAGGCAGTTAGCAGTTGCCACAATATCGTTTGAATGTGCAAGATTTTTAATTACCGCTTTTTGGTTTTTGGCAAGGAATGAAGCAATCAAAATTCTGTGCGCGAAAGATTTTGAGGGCGGGCAAACTACCGCACCGCTTAGGGGCGAACCTGCTATTTTTGTATCCATGGCAACAAATCCCCCAATTCTTTAAAGCTAATATCATGCAGTTTACATTTTCCGATTTCTTCAATAAGCACAAGTGTAATTTTACCGCGTGCGGATTTTTTATCACTTTTTATCGCATTTAGCACGGTTTTGGGCGGTGTGCTATTAAGATAATCAAGTTTATCATGGCTTGCTTTTAAAAGATTTAAAATCTTTTCTTCTTCACCGCTTTTTAATACATTAAGCCTTTTTGAAACTTCCAAGATATATTTAATGCCTGCAATTACGGCAAATCCGTGAGGCACGCTAAAGTTAAAAATCTTTTCTATTGCGTGCGCGAAGGTATGCCCAAGATTTAAAAGTTTTCTTTCACCGCTTTCATGTTCGTCCTTTTCCACTATCTTCTTTTTGCAGTTAATTGAGAATTCTATAATTTCCTCAAGCATATTTTCGCTTGGATTTTCTAAATCTTCCCTCTTAAAGCCACCGCCGAAAAGGATTTCATATTTAACAACTTCGCCCATGCCGTTTTTAAATTCGCTTTGCGTTAAGGTAGATAAAAGCCTTGCATCTGCGATAACGGCAAGCGGTTGCTTAAAAACCCCCACGAGATTTTTGCCTTTGGTAAGGTTGATACCAGTCTTACCGCCCACGGAAGAATCTACCATTGAAAGCAGGGTTGTGGGGCATTGGATATAATTTATTCCCCTTAAAAATGTGCCTGCCGTAAAGCCCGCCAAATCCCCCACCACACCGCCACCGAGTGCGATAATTAAATCTTTTCTTGTGAATTCATGCTTTGCAAGCGTGTTAAGAAGCCTTGAATAATCTTTAAGAGATTTTGATTGTTCGCCCCCTTTAACCGCATGGCAAAACACTTTTACCTTTCTTTTTTTAAGAACAGCTAAAACTTCTTCATAGTAAAGTTTATAAACTGTGGCGTCTGTAACCACCATTACTTTGGTGGCTTCCAAAAAATCTATGTTTAAAAGGCGTTCCGCTAAAATGCCTGCGCCGAGGAAAATATCGTAATTTTTATTAAGATTAACACTAATTTGCTTCATCGTTTTGTTTCTTCCAAGTCCTCATTTGCTTATCCATTTGTTCTTTCTTAGCATTGCAATCCAAAAGGTGCGCGGTTAAGTCAATTTCGTTTCCGCTTGCTAAGTGGGCTTTAACCTCATTCATTTTGCTCACAAAAATTTCAATTTCGTTAATAAGATTATCCCTGTTCTCAAGAAAAAGTTCTGCCCACATTTCGGGGTTAAGCTTGGCTACGCGCGTTAAATCTCTAAAACTTCCTGCGGAAAAACCCTCATTGAGTTCGCACACGGGGTTAAGCATAAAGCAAGACGATATAACATGAGGAAGCTGAGAGGTATACGCAATTATTTTATCATGTTCCTCACCTGTGGTGGTTTTTACAAAGCCAAAACCGATATCCGTAAGCAAAGATTTGATTTCTGAAAGCGTGGCGATATCCGCCGAAACAGGCGCGATAAGCACAGACGCTTTTTCAAAAAGAAGCGGTGAGGAATGGTTTATTCCTGAAAATTCCTTGCCTGCCATTGGGTGCGTGCCTATGAATTTTAAAAGAGGATACTTTTCGGAAAGTTTTTTCATTTCCGCAAGCACACCGCGCTTTGTGCCTGCAATATCCATTACGGTTGTGCCTTTTTTCAGCTTTTTGGACGCTTCCCTCATGGCGACAATCGTAGCTTTCGGGTTTAAGCAAATTAAAAGAATGTCCAAATTTTCATAATCGGCATTAGAAACAAGCGGTGCGGTTATCGCCCCCAAAAGCCCTGCTTTCATCATGGTATCTTCGGATATGTCGTAACCGAACACCTTGAAAGGTGTTTTTTTAAGTATCGCCCTGCCGAGGCTACCGCCTATTAGTCCTAATCCTATAATTCCTATATTCATAATTTCTTATTTTCGCCTTTAATTATAAAACCTTGCCCACAAGAGGAAGAATGACTTTTAGTTTTTTAATAAGAGTGTCAAATTGATTGGGTTTGATACATTGAGGCCCGTCACAAAGTGCTTTTGAGGGATCATTGTGAACCTCAATAATCAAGCCGTCACTTCCTGCGCCCGCCGAAGCAAGCGACAAGGGTTCAACAAGGCGGGAAAGCCCCGAAGCGTGGCTTGGATCAACAATCACAGGAAGGTGAGTTAGTTCCTTAATCAAAGGAATTGCGGATAAATCAAGGGTGTTTCTTGTGTAGTTTTCAAATGTTCTGATACCGCGTTCGCAAAGGATAACATTTTGATTGCCCTCACTCATGATATATTCCGCACTCATAAGCCATTCTTCAATGGTGTTTGCAAGCCCTCTCTTTAATAGGATAGGCTTACTCATTGTGCCAAGTTCTTTCAAAAGCTCAAAGTTTTGCATATTTCTTGCGCCCACTTGCACGATATCCACATGCTTTTCAAATAAATCAATGTGCTTTGCATTCATGATTTCCGTAACGAAAGGCAAGCCCGTTTCTTCGCGCGCTTTGATTAAAAGTTTTAACCCCTCTTCCCTTAAACCTTGAAACGCGTACGGCGAAGTTCTTGGCTTAAACACACCGCCACGCAAAATGTGCGCGCCCGATGCCTTCACCGCTTTTGCGATTTCAATTATCTGCGCCTCACTTTCCACCGAACAAGGCCCTGCCATTAGGGTGAAATTCTTTCCGCCGATTTTTGCATTACCCACCGTAATAACCGTGTCTTGAGGGTGAAATTTTCTGTTTGCTTTTTTAAACGGTTCGGATATTCTCTTAACCGCTTCCACGATTTCAAGCGAACGCACAAGATCGGCGTCTACGCGCGAAACATCGCCCACAAGCCCCATAATCGTGCAGTTTTCGCCTTCACTCAAATGCACATTTAGCCCAAGGGATTTAACCCATGCAATTAGGTTATCAAGTTGCTGTTGTTCTCTTTCTTTTTTAATTACAAGAATCATTTTTCTTTTCCTTATATCCGCATAAATTTTTATGCCTTAACCGTTTAAATTTTGATTATTTTAATTTCTACTTCTGTTTTAATGCTTTCGCCTGCCTTCAATGCGATAGGGGTTATGTTGGGCGCAAAGCGTGAGGTTGAGGGTTCTATGCCAAGCGCATAATCACCGCTTAGTGCGTTTTTCCATTGCAGGAAATATTTTAAAATTTCGTTTTTATAATTAAAGCTAAGTTTAAGCCCAAGTTTTTTATTGATTATATCAATTTGCGTTTTTGGTTCGCTGAACGAATGAATAAAGTTTTCTTCCGCGTAGTCCTTATCGGGCGCGCTAAAAACCCCTGCTGTTTTTTCGTTCTTTTTTGATTTTTCGTCCCGCCCGATAATGCTAACAGAATTGGAAATTATCTCAGTTTTTTCGTCAAGCAAGGGGTAGCCGATATTGAAGTGATAAAGCAAATAAATATCTTGGGGCTTAAAGCCTTTGTTCAAAACTTCGTCCGAAACTATCAGCTTATCAGGATAAATTTTATAGCACCTTCTTAGCACTAAGTTTTCACCAAAAAGCGCGGTTTGGGAAACTTCGCCCTCTAAAATTGCCACCGTAATTCCGTTTTCAATAATTACTTCTTTTCTAATAATACTTGCAGGCGAAGCACCGATTCTGCCGTGCTGAACGCTTTTTTCTGTGGGGTTTCCGATATTATCAAGCCCGCAGGTAAATAAAAATCCGCCCGAAAAGCTATTCATATATCCGTGCGCGCCTGTGTACGCAACGAAAGGCGAAACCGCACCGTTTTTAGAAATGTAAGCAAGGTTAATGCCGTTAAAACTCATTTCGCCAATGTCAAAAGCCCTGCCCGTTTCCACGCTTAAATATAGCCCTTGATTTTTAACCAAAAGCTGTTCAAGCCCCGAAGAAATCCCCCCGCGCACGCAAACTTCTTTAATATAAGCAATTTGGCTTAAGTTGCCAAGCTTTCCCAATTCAATCATAATAATACATTATATCACATTTATTTTGCTTACGCTTACTCTTTTTAAAAAAACTTGCTTGCATAAATGCGTATTTTACCGCTATATTGCCGCTATTTTATACACCACACTGCATACAACGGCACCGATTTAATATCATTCTCAAAGCCAAAGTTTTTGGTAGATATGCGTATTGAATATTTTGGGCTGTATTTTTTAATAAACTGCATAAGACTTTTTGCTTTTACATTGTCTGCAGATTTTACTTCAATCGGCAATACTGTTTCTTCGCCTTGCCACACAAAATCAATTTCAGCTGTGCCGTCACTTTCCCAATAGTAAAGCGGTATTTCATTTGCCGCAAGTTGTTGTGCCACATAGTTTTCAGTCAAAGCACCCTTTGCTTCACCGCCATAATTTTTATCAGCAATTATGTTCATGGGTATAGAATCATTTTTAGCAACAAGCAAGCCGACATCTGCCATATACACTTTGTACGATAACGGGTCAACATAAAAGTTTAAGGGCAATTTGCCTTCTCTGGCTTTGGTGCATTGCAAAATAATGCCAGCTTGTTTTAGCCAATCTAAACTATCTTCATAGTCTTTTGCCCTTGCCCCGCTTTTAATTAAATTATATTGAAATTTACGATTCTCTTTTGCTAACTGGAAAGGAATGCTGTCATAAGTAGCATTGGCTCTTTTTGCTTCTGTTGAAGTTGAATACTTTGTCATATCCCTTGCGTATGTTTCGTGAATATACATTTGTTTTGCTTTAACCGATATAAAATTCTTTGTTTCTAAATAAGTTTTAACTGCTTCCGGCATACCGCCCACAACAAGATAAGTTCTATATAATTCCAATGCTTTTTCGTGCAATACCAATTCTTTATTATTATCAAAACTTTCCTGAATAGATTTTACTAAATGGCCATTATTTGTTGCCATTAAAAATTCTTTGAAATTCATAGGAAACATGTGCAGTATTTCAACTTTGCCCACAGGAAAAGAAAAACTCTCTCGCTTTACCGCAAGCCCAAGCAAACTGCCGGCGCAAACAATATGATATTCAGGGGCTACTTCATAAAACCTTTTTAATGAAGCAAGTGCCGCATTGCAGGCTTGAATTTCATCAAATATTATTAAGGTGCTGTTTGGGATTATTTGAATGCCAATATGGGCTGATAAATCATTTACTAAAGTGTGAATATCGTCAACACCCTTATTAAAAATATCCTGCAATCTTTTATTGCCTTCAAAAAAGAAATATGCAACATTGTCATAATGAACTCTGCCGAATTCACATAAAGTATGACTTTTGCCGACCTGCCTTGACCCGAA
>Ga0123356_10002667_pt1 | contig 18951 bp, 22 predicted proteins | sample TergutEmb28metaG_2_FD_92546 | JGI IMG/M metagenome (GOLD analysis project Ga0123356, IMG submission 92546) | Embiratermes neotenicus P3 segment gut microbial communities from Petit-Saut dam, French Guiana - Emb289 P3 | ecosystem: Host-associated > Arthropoda: Insects > Digestive system > Gut ...
ATCGACTGGATCCTTCTGGGGTCGGGTTGAGGTCGATGGGCAGACGATCGAGTACCGGGCGCACACCCTGCCCAACGGGACGATCAACGTGGGCACCTACTATGGCCCGTGATCGCGGGTCCGATTCGGAGGTTGCCATGCGTCCACTCGCCGCCGGCGAGCGGGCGGTCTTGGACAAACTCCTGAGCGAGAGCTTCCCGGGACGGGATGCTCTGGCAGAGCAGGCACGCGATGTCCGGGTGCGTTCGATTGACGCAGACGGAAGCCTCGCGCTTATGCCGGATCCGGGCGTTTGCCCGGCCGATGTGGTGCGTCGAATTCCGGTGGAGGCAGAAGCGGAGGATCTGGACGGCGTGGCTATCCACGTGCTTCTGCATGTTGTCGACGGATACATGAAGGAACTTGAGGTCTATCGGGAGGACTCATCTCGCGTTGTGCGGCCGATTACACCGGACGCTCTCTCCACCGTCGTGCTCTAAAGACCGGGCCGTCAACGCCCAGCGCTTCCGCGGAAGCACCCCTCAGAACGGTTGTACGCGATGACGTACAGGGCTCCGGTCAGCAGCCGCGCAGGAGCAGATACACGCCGGCTCCGGGCTCGGAGCGGCTGACGCACCGCAGCGCGTATGCGCTCAGGCCGTTCATCGCCGCGTGTGAGCCGGTGGCGGCGCCGGCGACCCGCCGCGGCCACTGATCGCCGTCCTCGTCGTCACCGAGCCACAGTTCGACGCCGACGCGCCGGGGCTCACCGTGCTGGTCGTAGGTCGTCGACAGGCGCGGGTCCAGCACCAGCGGGTGCTCCTCGCCGCGGGCGGTGACGCCGATTGCGTCGCGGTCCTGGCCCTTGGCGCCCTTGGGTCGCGCGGACAGCACCGCGATCTCGTGACCGGCCGGGAACCAGGTCCCCAAGAGGCGCAGCGAGCCACCCGCCTTGCGGCCGGGGCCGGTGGACAGGGGGCCGGTGGACAGGGGGCCGGCGGACAGGGGGCCGCTGCGCACACCGCCGACGTCGAACTCGCGCTCGGTGCCGCTGAGCGTCGCCGAGCCGCTCACGCGGCAGGGCTCGAGGGCGCCGCGACCGTCCAGGGTTCCGTCACCGGCCGCCGTTGCCGCGGCCACGTCGGCGCGCTCGATGCGCAGCGCCAAGCCTGGGCCCGTGACCGTCCAGACCTCGTCGTCATCGAGGTCGAGGTCGGCCGGCTGCAGAGTGACGTCGGCATCGGTGAGCCCGGCGGCCGCCGCGCGGGGCTCGTCACCCCCGACGACCACGCCCCAGATCTCGGCCTCGAGGTCGCCGAAGATCACGATTGCGGCGCCCGCCATGTCGCTCATCGGTCCAGCCGTGGCTCGTCGATGTCAACCGCTGTCGAGTCGACGTCATAACCGCGGGCGCCGGGACCTCCGTGTCTGCGGGGAACGCCGCGCACACCCCACGAGACGACGCCGAGCGACCGGTTCATCCAGGCCGCATAGGGATTGTGGGAGGCGGCGCGGCGAGCGATCGCGCGGGTCGGGCGCAGCAGGAACGCCAGGGCGATCACGTCCGTGATGAAGCCGGGCACGATCAGCAGCAGGCCGCCGGTGAGCACAAATGCCCCGTCGAGCACCTCTTCGGTGGGGTTGCGGCCGGCGGCCAGCGCCTGCCGGAGCCGCAGCACGGCGGCGCGGCCCCGGCGCCGGAGGATCCGCAGACCGATCGGCACGCTCGCCGCAAGCAGCAGCAGCATCCAGAAGAAGCCAACCGACTCGGCGACCTTGATGATCACGAACAGCTCGGCGAGCGGCCACAGTACGAGGAAGACGAGCCAGAGCATTTGCGATTAAGCGTAGTGCTCTGTGGCGACGCGCTCGGGCGGTCTGGTGGACGGCGACGCGCTCAGACGATCGCTGTCGCCTGGGTGCTACCCACGATCTGCACGCCCGGCAACTTGTGCAGCCCGACGAGCTCGATCAGGTGCATGATCTGCGGCTGCGCCCCGCGCAGCAGCAGCGCGCGCTCGCGCCGCCGCAGGCGGTTCGAGAGCATCGCGAGGTCGATCATCAGCGTCGTGTCCGCGAACACGAGGTCGCGGAGGTCAACGGTTACGTCGCTCTGTGCGCGAAAAGCGAGCACGAGCGCCCGCCGCCGAAGGCTCTGAGTGCTCCGATCCTCGTCACCGGCGCACAGCAGTACCGGCGGGTTGTCCGCAAATTCGATGATTTCGGAAAGCTACTGAATCAAGCGGACACAATGCAACCCTAACCTGAGGCAAATCGCGTCAAATCTCGTAAACTCGACGGAATGATCACCGTTGAAGAGGTCAACGACGCTCTGCGCGAGGTAATTGATCCGGAGCTGGGGCTTGACTTCGTCGAACTGGGCCTCATCTACGGCGTCGATATCGACGCCGCCGGCGGCGTCAAGGTCACCTACACGCTGACCACCCCGGGCTGCCCGATCGGTCCCCAGGTCGAGGGCCAGATCGCCGAGTTCGTGAGCGAGATCGAGGGCGTCACCGCGGTCGAGTCCGAGCTCGTGTTCACGCCCCCGTGGTCACCCGACCGGATGAGCGAAGACGCCAAGTTCGCGCTCGGCTTCTAAGCCACGCCGGCGCTGAGCCGCTGGCCCAGTTCGCGCGCCACCTCGACCAGCTCCGGCGGTTCGAGCACCTCGATCGGAGCGTCGAGCAGCGCGCTCCACAAGAGGAAGTGCCGGGACCAGGCGCCGCGAGTCTGCAGGATGCAGGCGCCGGGTCCGTCCGGCTCGACGCTGGCGTGGTGTGACGGCACGCGCGCGGAGATCTGCGCGGCCGGCGCGAGCACCCGGATCCGCCCAGGCCGCGCCTCGGACTCGGAGCCGGAGAAGAAGCGCCGCAACTGCTGCTGCAGGTAGGCGGCCGGGTCGCCGCCCGGAACCGTCCGCGGCTTCCCGCGCCCGCCCAGCCGCAACGAGCTGTCAAGCCGGTCGAGCCGGAAGGTACGCCAGTCGTCGCGGTCGAGATCGAACGCGATCAGGTACCAGCGGCGGCCGCTGAAGACCACGGCCGCCGGGTCCGTGGCGCGGACCGTGCTGGCGCCGTCGGCGGCGAGGTAGGAGAAGTGCACGCGCAGCGTGTCGCGGCACGCCGCCGCCAGCGTCGCGAGTACCTCGGTGTCGATCTGCGGTCCGTCGATCGCAAACGCGGAGGTGACCTGGCTGAGCGCGTTCACGCGCCTACGCAGGTGTGAGGGCAGCACCTGCTCGAGCTTCGTCAGCGCGCGCACCGAGATCTCCTCGATTCCCGCGATCGGGCCCGAGGCGCCGATCCGCAGTCCGACCGCGACCGCGACCGCCTCGGCGTCGTCCAGCAGCAGCGGCGGGAGATCGGCGCCCGCACCGAGGCGATAGCCGCCGGCGACGCCGGGGGCCGCCTGGACGGGGTAGCCGAGCGAGCGCAGCTTGTCGACGTCACGCCGGATCGTGCGAGGACCGACCTCGAGCCGGTCGGCGAGTTCCTGGCCGGTCCACTCGCGCCGCATCTGCAATAGCGACAGCAGGGCCAGCAGGCGGGCAGAGGTCTCGATCATCGTGGCGCGAAGCTTCTCACGAATCGCGGACAGAAGCTGTCCGCATCAGATCCAATTGCGGCCGGTAATAGTCCGCAATTGTCGAGAGGCTTCAGCCATGTCAACCACCGCCATTCCCATCCAGCCCGGGGTCGCTGTCGGTTCGCGGCCCGCGGTGCGCAAAGCCTGGATCGGCTTTGCAGTCGTCGTCGTGTCCGCGGTCATGGACCTGCTCGACTCGACCATCAGCCAGACCGCGGCGCCGGACATCCGCCGCCAGCTGGGCGGCTCCTACGCCGATCTCGAATGGATCTCCGCCGCCTATACGCTGTCGATGTCGGCCCTGATGATCCTCGGCAGCCGGCTCGGGGACATCCTCGGTCGCAGGCGCGTGCTGCTCGGCTCGCTGGCCGGTTTCGTGATCACCTCGAGCCTGTGCGCGCTCGCTCCCTCTGCGGGCACGCTGATCTTCGCGCGCGTGCTACAGGGAGCGACGGCGGCGATGATGGTGCCGCAGGGCTTCGGCCTGATCCGGGAGCTGTTCGGCGACGAGGGCCAGCAGAAGGCGTTCGGCATCTTCGGTCCGGTCATGGGTCTGGCCGCGGTGCTCGGGCCGCTGGCCGGTGGCGGCCTGATCGCGCTGAACCTGCTCGGCGTGGGCTGGCGCGCGATCTTCGTGATCAACGTGCCGATCGGACTTGCCGCGCTGGCCGTCGGCCGGCGCCATCTGCCGGCCAACCCGCCGGCGACCCCACACGCCCGGCTCGACCTGCCGAGCGTCGCGCTCGCGGCCGGGGGCGGCTTCGCGCTCGTGTACCCGCTGATCGAGGGGCGCCAGCAGGGCTGGCCGGCCTGGACCTTTGCGCTGCTGGCCGGCGGCATGCTGCTGATCGGAGCCTTTGCGCTGCGTCAGGCCGCGAGGATGCGCCGCGGCCACGCGCCGCTGGTCGAGCCATCGATTCTGCGGCGGCGCGCATACGTCGCCGGGCTTGGCGTGGTGCTCGGCTTCATCGGCGCGATGGGCGGCCTGACGCTCGCCGTCAACGTCATGTATCAGACCGGTCTCGGCTTCAGCCCGCTGCAGTCGGGGCTGGCCGGGGTGCCGATCGCCCTGTTCGCGATCGGCGGGTCGATCACCTCTTCGATCCTGCTGCCGAAGATCGGCCGCACGACGATGCACATCGGCCTGGCCGTGATGGCGCTCGGGCTCGGGATCGTCGTCGCGGTGCTGCACGCCGCGGGCGGCGGGCTCAGCGCGTGGGACACGGTCGGCCCGCTGGCGCTGACCGGGTTCGGGATGGGCATGGTGTTCGTGCCGATGTTCGATGTGATCCTGGCAGGCGTCGCGCCCCACGAGCTGGGCTCCGCCAGCGGCCTGCTGGAGTCGGTCCAGCAGCTGGCGATGTCGCTCGGGATCGCCGGGGTGGGCACCGTCCTGTTCGACCAGGCCGGGGCCGGTCGCGGTGCCGCGCCGTTCGTCTCGGCCACGGCCGCTGCGCTGCTGGTGGCGATCGGCCTGCTGGTCGCGGCCTGGGTCGTGACCTGGTGGCTGCCCAAACACGCGCGGGCTTGACAGCCCGCGCCCGGGGCGCGCGGGACGAGCCGGACGTGGCCGTCACGCTGCGCCAGTCCGCCTGGGAGTGACCTCATGGACGTACGGTTCAGGGGAACACAACGCTTGGCCACGCTTGACACGCGGGGCGGCCACAGGACCCGAAATCCGGTTGGGACGACCACCACCAGCCCGTGCGCGCGAGTCGGGTTGCCCGTCCGGTTGCCCGTCCGCCGTCCGGCCGCGTGCCCTCTCGTGCGGGGCCTGTGGTGTGTCAGCCGAAGAAATATTGGGCGGGCCCGAATCATTCGGACCCGCCCAATGGTGGTAGCCGGTCGCTAGCCCGTGGCTCAGGGGGGCGGACTACGGGCTAGCCGAGACTGGCCGGCCACCTACCTTGGAGCTGGGGTTGGGGGAAGCTCCAGGTATTCGCCTGGTACACGTTTCATGCCCGGCCAAGTGCGTTTCTAATCAGAAAGTTTTTTTTCACGCGGAGACCGCTTGGCACGCATGTCCGCCGCCGGACCGCTGGACGGCCGTCCGTGGGAGGTGGGCAGCAGCGGCGACGGCGCCCTCGGAGCATCGCCTCCGGCGCCGCTCTCGCCTCCGGCGCCGCTCTCGCCTCCGGCGCCGCTGTCGCCCCCAGCGCCGTTCTGGCCGCCGATTGCAGCGACCAGCTCGCCCAGCGCCAGATCGATCCCCGCGGTGATCACGTCGATGTCCGGGAGCGCATCGAAGTCGCCGAGCAACCCGTACTCGACGCGACCGTCATAAGACATGATCGCCACCGCCAGCGCGTGCCCGTCGGGCAGGAAGGCGATCGGGAAGAGGTCGTCGAGCTTCTTCCCGAGGATGTAGAGCGGCACCTGCGGACCGGGGATATTGGTGACCAGCAGGTTGAACAGCCGCGTGGAGAACTGCACCCGCGACGCCTGCGCGAGCACCGCGGGCGGCGCGATGTCGTTGACAGCGACGAGCGTCGAGGCCCCGACCGCCTGCTTGGAGCTCTTCAGATCGTCCATCGCGCTGCTGACGGCGTGCAGGCGCGCGACCGCGTCGCGGATATACACCGGCAGCGGCCCCCGCATCACCGTCAAGCGGTTGCCCATCGTGTGGTGCTCGTCCTTGGTCCGCACCGAGACCGGTACGAGCGCCCGCAGCTCGACCCCGTCGGTGCGGATCCCGCGTGAGCGCAGCCAGTCACCCAGCGCGCCCGCGACGACCGCCAGCACGACGTCGTTGACGGTCCCGCCGAGCGTGTTCTTGACCGCCTTGTAGTCCGCGAGCTGCTGGCGCACGACGCGGAAGCGGCGATGCGGGCCGATCGGCACGTTCAGCGGTGTCGCCGGTGCCGGGTTCAGTGCGGCCCACACGAGCTCGCCGACGCCTTCGGCTGCGTCGCGCAGCACCTTCGCGCTGCGCTCGGGCCGGGTGGCGGCGCTCAGCGCCTGTCCCGTCATCCCCGCCACCGCGCCCGCTGCGTCACGCACGCCGGACAGCAGCAGCTCCAGCTGGCTCGGCTCCGGGTGCGGCTCCCAGGGCCGCAGGGCCTCGGTGTCTGGCGGTGCGGGCGCCGGCGTGAAGTCGAGCAGCACCGTCCCGATGTCGATGCCCGAGACCCCGTCGACCAGCGCGTGGTGGTTCTTCGAGATCATCGCGAAACGCTCGCAGCTCGAGCCCGGGGCCGGCTCGATGCCCTCGACCAGCCAGAACTCCCACAGCGGTTTGGTCCGGTCCAGCGGCTGTGAGGCGAGCCGGGCCGTCATCTCCAGCAGCTGAGCCTCGTTACCGGGCGGCGGGAGGGCCGAATGGCGGACGTGGTATTCGAGGTTGAAGTTCGTGTCGTCGATCCAGACCGGGCGGCCGGTACCGGCCGGCGGCGTCAGCAGCCTCTGGCGGTAGCGCGGCAGCAGGTGCAGGCGCGAGCGGACATGCTCGAGCACCTCCTCGTACGCCGGCGCCGGCCCCTCGAACAGCAGCACGCCGCCGATGTGCATGTGTCCGCTCGGGGTCTCCTGGTGCAGGAAACCGGCGTCGGTCGACGTCAACCGATCCATGTGGTGCTGGGCCAACTCTGCGCGCTGCCTCTCGAGGTCAGGGGACCGAACCACTGCAAAGCCTAATCTGCGCGCGCCGGTCCTGTGGGCGGGCAGGCGGGCCCGCCCACAGGGACTAAACTCAAAAAGAGCATGGCCGCCACCCCAGAGAAGATCCTGCTGGCGTCGCCGCGTGGGTACTGCGCGGGCGTCGACCGCGCGGTCCAAACGGTCGAGCAGGCGCTGGATCTGTACGGCGCGCCCGTCTACGTGCGCAAGGAGATCGTGCACAACAAGCACGTCGTCCAGCAGCTGCGCGAGCGCGGTGCGATCTTCGTCGAGTCGGTGATGGAGGTCCCCGAGGGGGCGACCGCGGTCTTTTCGGCCCACGGGGTCGCGCCGAGCGTGCACGAGAAGGCGACCGCGCGCGAGCTGAACGTGATCGACGCCACCTGCCCGCTCGTCACCAAGGTCCACGTCGAGGCCAAGAAGTTCGCCGCCGAGGACTACACGATCGTGATGATCGGACATGCCGGCCACGAGGAGGTCGAGGGCACGATGGGCGAGGCGCCCGATCACATCGTGCTCGTGCAGAGCGAGGAGGACGTCGACGCGCTCGAGCTGCCGGACCCGGAGAAGGTCGCCTACATCTCGCAGACGACGCTCTCCGTGGACGAGACCCGCTCGATCATCGCGCGCCTGCGCGAGCGCTTCCCGCACATCGTCGGGCCGCGCGTCGACGACATCTGTTACGCGACCACCAACCGCCAGGCGGCCGTCAAGGAGCTCGCCCGCGAGTGTGATCTGGTGCTCGTGATCGGCAGCCGCAACTCGTCGAACTCGAACCGCCTGGTCGAGGTCGCGCGCGAGAACGGCGCCGCCTCGCACCTGATCGACAACGAGTCACAGGTGCAGGAGGAGTGGCTCGAGGGGGCGCGCGTGATCGGTATCACCTCCGGGGCGAGCGCGCCCGACGAGCTGGTCGCCCGGCTCGTGCAGTTCTTCCGCGACCGCGGCACTGTTGATGTGTCGGAGCTCGAGGTCATCAAGGAGACGATGCGCTTCATGCTCCCCAAGACAATCCGGCAGGCACTCGCGAACGCGTAGCCGCCGGTGCGGACGCTGGTCATATCTGACCTGCACATCGGCGCGGGCCGCGGCCGCACCACGCTCGACGACCCCGCGGTGGTGGAAAAGCTCGCCGACGCGATCGCCCCGGTCGACCGTCTGGTTCTGCTCGGCGACATCATCGAGCTGCGCGAACGTCCGCTCTCGGACGCGCTCGCCGCTGCTTCGCGCGTCCTGCCGGAGCTGGTCCGCGGGATGGCCCCCGGCCGCGAGGTGATCATGCTGATGGGCAACCACGATCACCAGCTCCAGGTGCACGCCGAGGCGCTCAGCCAGGTCGAATGGATGCTCTCGCAGTTCGGCGCTTCGGTGAGGTTCGAATACCCGGGCCTGTGGTTGCGCGGCGACGTCTATGCCCACCACGGTCACTACCTCGATCGCCACACGACGACGCCCGCCTTCGAGCGGATCGCGGCGGGGGCGATGGCGCGCTTCATCAGGCTGCCGCTCGCGCAGATGTCCGAGTGGCGCGATTACGAGCGGCTCCAGTCACCGATCTATGCCTGGATGTTCGCGATCTCCCAGAACGGCGACGGCGAGGTCGACTCCGCGGAGGGCGGCGGCTCGAGCCGCCTGCTGAAGCGCATGCGTCACGCCAAGCCGCTCGAGAAGTTTGCTCTGGAGACGGGTGTGCGCGCTCTTGTGGCGGGGGTGAGCCGTTTTGGCCGGCTCGGGCCGATGACAGGCGATGTGAGCGACGCGCAGCTGCGGCGCGCGTCGCTCGAGGCATACGGCGACGTCCTCTCCGTCCTGGGGCTACGGCCGGCGTATGCGCTGTTCGGCCACACGCACCGGGCCGGACCGCTGCGCGGGGACGATGCCGGCGAGTGGACGCGGGGCGCCGGCGTGCAGCTCATCAACACCGGCTGCTGGGTCAACGAGCACTTCACGACCGAGCACGCCGGCGAGAACCCGTACCGCCCTGGGTTCGCGGTCGAGCTCGACTTGGATGGGCCGCCGCGGCTGGTGAACCTGCTGGAGCGCTGACGGTGGGAAGGAAAGTTGTCCTGGGGACAACTTTCCTTCCCACCGTTGATGCCGTTCAGCGCTGGGTGAAGGCCTTCCAGGTGCGGCCGCCGTCGGTCGTGCGGTAGAGGCGGCTGCCGGTCATGTCCCAGCCGTAGTCCGCAGATGCGAAGTCCAAGGTCCCCTGATAGGCGCCCGACGACGCCCAGGTGCGGCCGCCGTCGGCGGTTCGGAACAGGAGCCCGAGGACGAGCGTGAACAGGTGTCGGGCATCCGGCGCCGAGAACGGCATCGTGAGATAGCGGTTTCCGTAGAGCGCCTGCTGGTAGAAGACCGACAGCTTCGGGAGTCTGCGCGTCGTCCACCTGCGGCCGCCGTCGGTGGTCACGTAGACGATCGGGTGCGCGCGCTTGGTGCGGTTGTCGGCGAGAACCGCCGGCACGTAGAAGGTGCTCGGTCCCGTCGCGACCGGGAACTGGCAGATGACGGCGACCGCCTGCCTCGGGGTGGAGCGGCAGATGCGCTGGCGCTGCCAACTGCTGCCCCCGTCGACGGTCCGGTACAGAGCGATGCGCCCGGGCGTGTCGGCAACGCCGGCCTCGGCCGAGTCCGAGAACGCGAGACCCAGACCGAGCCTGGAGGTCGCAAACGTGATCGAGCCGGGGATCGGGAGTGGGCCGACCCTGTGCCAGCGCCGCCCGCCGTCGCCTGTCATGTAGAGCGCCAGGGTGGCGGGGCGTGAGTGCTCCCACCCCGCCATGAAGCCGGTCCTGCTGTTGACGAAGCTGAGCACGTAGGGGTCGAGGCAGTTGCGCAGCGGATGCGTCTGCCAGCGGCGCCCGCCGTCGGCGCTGACGGCGACGGCCTGGATCGCGATCGCAGTGCCGGGATGGGCCTGCCACGCACAGGACCCGTATGCGGGCGTCGCGTTGACGATCAGGACCGCGTGGTCCGGCGTCGGCGATGTGCCCGCGGCGATGCCGGCCGTCGCATCCGAGCCCAGCCCGGGCACGTGCGTGCGTGCCCACGTGCGGCCGCCGTTGCGCGTGAAGTAGAACCCGCCCTGGGTTGCCGCCCAGCCGACGCCGGGGGCCAGCAACCCGATCTGCGAGATGCCCTGCGGCGCACTCGTCAGGGTCGCGCCCGCGGCCTGACCCGGTGCCGAGCCGCCGCTGTTTCGATGCGGCGCGGGCCTCGGGTCGTGGCCGCTGCGCAGGGCGCCGCCTCCGCCGCCCGAGAACCCGAGCAGCAGGCCGACGGCCACGGTGGCCGCGACCAGGGCCGCCGCCGCCCCCGCGCCGCGGTGCCGCCGCTGGCGGGCCCGCGCATCCTCGATCACGCCCGCGTCGACGCCGGGCCCGTCTTCGACCCCGGGCTTGTGTGTCTCGGTCCGCTGCGGGGTCTGGACGACCAAAGTAATGTGACATGCTACTTAGCACAATGATGATCGTCAAGGATTCCTCGTCCCGACCACCTAGCCGCCGCCCCCGGGGCTCGCGGATGAGCTCTGCGCGGGCGAGCCCTGGGAGCCCGAGCCGTTCGGATTGGCGATCGCCTGATTGATATCGGCCTTGGTCAGGAGACCGTGGGTGAGCGGGGCGCAGGCATAGGCAGCCGGTTTGACAGCGGGAGCCTGCAGGTTGATGCCGGCCTGCTCGACCATCTGTGGAGATAGCTGACCCTGCGCCGTGGGGTCGGGGAAGCGGGTGAAGCCGTGCTGGCGCATGCAGTTGGCGAACGCAAGCATCGCCTGCTCTCGCATGTGTTGCTGGGCTGGGGTGGGCCCATTGGCGACGCCGGGCAGGATATGCGCGCACGCCGTCTGTGCGGACTTGAACGCCGGCGAACTGGTGATCGCGGGATCCACGTGTATGGCGACGGACGCCTGGTTGCCGTGGACGCTCACGTGCGGGTCCTGAAAGTTGGCGACCCCATGTGTGCGCATGCAGGCCGAGTAGCGGTAGGCAGCTTGGCCGGGGGAGTTCCGCGATGCCTGGCCCGAGCCCGGGGACTTCGGTGGCTTGGTTCCGCCGCCGCAGGCCGCGAGCAGCATGGCTGCGAGGATGGCGACGACGAGCGTTGGGGCTATGTGGATGGGGCGGCGTGGTTGCATGCCGCCGTTGTACGCCTGCGGGGGTGCCGTGCCGGTCACGCCTTTTGTCACCACTCTGTGACCGCCGCGCGACATGCTGTGCCCATGCGTGTCCTCGTCGTCGAAGATCACAAGCGCCTCGCCGAGGCGATCGCAAACGGCCTGCGGATGGAGAGGATGGCCGTCGACGTCTGCTTCGACGGCGCCGACGCAATCGCCCACACCACCGTCAACGACTACGACGTGGTGGTGCTCGATCGCGACCTGCCCGGGGTGCACGGGGATCAGGTCTGCCGGACGCTGGCCGAGCGCCGCAGCAACAGCCGCGTGCTGATGCTCACGGCCGCGAGCACGATCCGCGACCGTGTGAACGGACTCGAGCTCGGGGCCGATGACTACCTGCCGAAGCCCTTCGATTTCTCGGAGCTGGTGGCGCGGGTGCGGGCCCTCGCACGCCGCGCGACGCCGCCGCTGCCGCCCTCCTACAGCCGCGGCGACCTCACCGTCGATCCGGCGCGACGGTTCGCGTCCCGCGGCGACCGCAGGCTCGACCTGACCCCCAAGGAGTTCGCGGTGCTCGAGCACCTGCTCGCCGCCGACGGCCGGCCGGTCTCGGCCGAGGAGCTGCTCGTGCGCGTCTGGGACGAGGCCGCCAATCCGTTCACGACGACCGTGAAGACAACCGTTGCGCGGCTGCGCGCAAAGCTCGGCGACCCGCCGCTGATCGAGACCGTGCGCGAGGGCGGATACCGCATATGAGGTGGCTGCGAGCCAGGTCGGCCCGGATGCGGCTGGCGCTGATCTACTCGGCCGTGTTCGTGGCGATGGGCACGGCCGTGCTCGTCGTGATCCTGGTCGTGGAGCGAGCAGGCCCGCCGATCCAGGTCAGCACCGCGACGCCGAACCGGCACGGGACGAGGATCACACCGCTGCCTCCCGCGCCCCCGGGGCCGAGGCTCATCCTGCCGCCCGTCGGCTCATATGTCGTCGCGCAGCACACGGCCGACGTCGCGCGGCTGGTGCTGGCCTCCTGGATCGTGCTCGCGGTCACGGCGCTGGTTGCGTTTCCGATCGGCTGGTTCGCGTCCGGACGGATGCTGCGTCCGCTGCGGGAGATCACCGCCCGAGCCCGCACGATCTCGGCCGGCAACCTGCACGAGCGCCTGGCGATCGACGGCCCACGCGACGAGTTCACCGAACTGGGAGAGACGCTCGACGCTCTGCTCGGCCGGCTCGAATCCTCGTTCGACGCGCAGCGGCGGTTCGTCGCCAACGCCTCACACGAGCTCCGCACTCCGCTCACGGTCGAGCGCACGCTGCTCCAGGTGGCGCTCGCGGACCCGAACGCGAGCGCCGAGACGCTGCGCGCGACGTGCGAGGAGCTGCTCGTCGCCGGCCACGATCAGGAGCGCCTGATCGAGGCGCTGCTCACGCTCGCCAGCAGCGAGCGGGGGCTCGAGCAGCGCGAGCGCGCCGATATCGGCGCGCTCGCCACACGCGTGATCGAGCGCCCGCGGCCGGAGCTGGAGGAGCACAGCATCGAGCTCGACACCCATATCGAGGCGGCGATCACAGAGGGCGACCCGGCGCTGATCGAGCGCCTCATCTCGAACCTCGTCGACAACGCCGTGCGCCACAACGTCGACGGCGGCCGCGTCGAGGTCAGCACCCGACAGCAGGGCGACCGGGCGCTGCTGATCGTCGAGAACAGCGGCCAGCTGATCTCCGGAGACGAGATCGAGACGATGTTCGAGCCCTTCCGCCGCCTCGGGCCGACGCGCATCGGGCCCGACTCCAGCCAGCACGGCCTCGGCCTCTCGATCGTCCGCGCGATCGCCGAGGCGCACAACGCCGAGGTCGATGCGCGGCCGCGCGCCGGGGGCGGGCTGTCGATGACGATCTCCTTTCCTGCGCCCGGGTCTTAGCCGTTAGACCAGCACCGGTTCGGCTGCGGCGACGATCGCCTGCAGAGCCGCGAGGTGCCGGCGCAGGGCAGTCCGTCCCGGCTTGGTGAGCGTGACCTGCCGGCGCGACCGCTGATTGGCCCGCACGCGGGAGACCTCCACGTATCCGGCTGCGGCGAGCGCTGACAGGTGCTTGCTCAGCACGGAATCCGAGATCTGCAGGCTGTCCCGTATGTCAGAGAACGGCAACCCGCGCACCGGAGCGAGCATCGCGCAGATCTGCAGGCGCAGGGGTGCGTGGATCAGCTCGTCGAAAGCTGCCTCGCTCACCGCTGCCACACCTGCTCGGAGCGGTGCCGATAGGAGCCGTAGGCGGCGAACATGCATGCCGCCACGATCACGACCACGGCTGCGCCGAGGCCCCAGCTGGCGAGGGCCGAATTGCCGTGGTCCGCGAGCAGATGCGGGCCGACCACGCCGCCGACGAGCACCGCAGCACAGATGAGCGCCACCTCGGTGAGGTCCCATTTGGGCTTCGGCATGAACCACAACGCACGCCAGTGGTTGCTAGCGGACATATTCACGAGCGCGGCGAGGAGGCCCACTACCGTGATGATGGTCGCCACGTTTCCCGGTCCCCGGTAGGCGGGCGCGACCGTCTGCACTCCGCAGAAGACGCTCAGCGCGAGGATGGCCCACGCAGGGGCCGTCGCGCGCCGCACCGCCGCGTCCTGCGCCTGCCGGGCGGCCCGCAGCTGCTCGCGAGCGGCGCTGGGAGGGATCGAATCCGGCGCCTGCAAATCCGAGGGCTGCTTTTCCATGACGGAAAGTTATCACACAACTTGCCGCTACGGAAAGTCACCGTCCCGACCCACCTGTCTTCGCTCAGGGCACGCCCTAGCCCGGCAGCCCGGGCGTGAAGCAGACGGCAATGCAGCAGAGCTCGTCGCTGACGCCGAGCTCGAGGACACCCTCGGTGTGATGCTCGTGGGTGATCAGCTCGTAGGCGCCGGAACCTGGGATCGGAACCGGGTCGCCGTTGACGGTGGCGACGCCCGCGCCCTTGAACACGCCCCAGACGCCGCCGGCCTCATAGGGGCCGTTGTAGAGGCCGGGAACGTCGTCGCTCTGGGGCTCGAGGATCGCGCCGGGGGCGTCCTCGGCGCGCACGGGGGCGACGGTGTCGCGCTCGGTGCCGAGCAGCTCCTGGATCGCGCGCTCGGTGTCGGCGTAGGCGCCCTCGCCGAAGTGGTAGTCGAACAGGAACTGCTCGCCGTTGAACAGGTAGCGCGCGGGCCAGCCGAGGTTCTCGTACTCCTGCCAGATGACGTGGTCGACGTCGACGACAACCGGGTACTCGATGCCGAGGCGGACGACGGCGGCGGTCACGGCATCGGGATCCTCGGAGGGCTCGAAGCCGGCGGAATGCACGCCGACGACCCGCAGACCTGCGGCGGCGTAGCGCTCGTGCCATGCTTTCAGGTACGGAAGCGTGCGGATCGAGTTCGGGCGGCAGAAATCCCAGAACTCGACGAGTACGGGCCGGCCCCGCTGCTGGTCCATACGCAGCGAGGCGACGTTGATCCAAGGCAGTCTCGCCGGGAAGGCCGGCGCGGGAATATGGTCGACAGGAGCGCGGATGCGACGAGGTTACGGAACCCGTGTGAACGCCATGTCGCGGACCTATGCCGTGGCCCCACGCCACGGCTATACTTTCTGAACTGCCTAATCCTGAGTGCAATTAAGGAGATTTGAGTTCGATGAGCCCGTCCGGAGCGGAGGTACTTCGCCAGATCAAGGACCGGATCGAAGAGGTCGACCCGGCCGCCGTGCGTGAGCAGCTCCATGACGGAGCGCTCGTCGTCGACGTGCGCCAGGACGAGGAGTGGGCGACAGGCCATATCCCCGGCGCCCGGCACGTCCCCAAGAGCCACCTCGAGTCGCGGATCGAGGGCGTGGCGCCCGACAAGTCACAACCGGTTGTTCTCTATTGCGCCTCAGGCCAGCGCTCGGCCTGGGCCGCCCGCACCCTGCTCGAGGATCTCGGCTACGAGCACGTGTCCTCGATGACCGGTGGCTTCACGCTGTGGAAGGACCGCGGCTATGACGTCGATGTTCCGCGCTTCATGAGCGCCGAGCAGCGCGACCGCTACTCCCGGCACCTGCTGTTGAACGAGGTCGGCATCGAGGGCCAGCAGAAGCTGCTGGACGCCAAGGTGCTGCTGCTCGGGGCCGGTGGTCTCGGCTCGCCCGCGGCGCTCTATCTCGCCGCCGCCGGCGTGGGCACGCTTGGGATCGTCGATGACGACACCGTCGATCTCTCGAACCTGCAGCGCCAGGTGATCCACAACGCGGCCCGAATCGGCGTTTCGAAGGTTGACTCGGCGGAAGAGACGATCCAAGCCCTGAACGCAGACGTCAAGGTCGAGAAGCACAAGCTGCGCCTCGGACCTGAAAACATCATGGACATCCTGCCCAACTACGACATCGTCGTCGATGGGCTCGACAACTTCCCAAGCCGCTACCTGCTCAATGACGCCTCCGTGCGCCTGCGGATCCCCGTGGTTTCGGCCGCGATCCTCGGCTTCGACGGGCAGCTGTCGGTCTTCAAGCCCTACGAGGGCCCGTGCTACCGCTGCCTGTTCCCGGTGCCGCCGCCGGCCGAGCTGGCGCCGTCGTGCGGGGCCAACGGGGTGCTCGGCGTGCTGCCGGGCACGATGGGCCTATTGCAGGCGACCGAGGCGATCAAGCTGATCCTGGACATCGGCAACCCGGCGATCGGGCGGCTGATCATGTACGACGCACTCGCGGAGACGATGACCGAGGTCAAAGTGCGGCGCGACCCGCACTGCCCGATCTGCTCGCGCGACCCCGACGAGATCACCGACGAGGAGATGGGCGTCTTCCCCGACTACGAGGCGTTCTGCGCCGGCGCCCACTGAGGGGACCCTCCCAACGCGATTCCGGCGTGATATCGCGACGATACCGGCGGCTATATCACGCCAAAACCAGAGAAAGAGACATAGGACCCTGAATGGCAACGATCAGAATCCCCCCAGTGCTGCGTCCCGCCGTCGGCGGTGAGCGCGAGATCAGCGCCGACGGCGAGAACGTCGGCGAGATCCTGCGCGTCGTTGCAGGGCAGCACCCCGGCACGGAGTCGCAGCTATTCGGCGCCGACGGCGACCTCAACCGTTACGTGAACGTCTACCTCAACGACGAGGACGTGCGCGTGCTGGACGGGCTCGACACCACGGTCGGCGCCGGCGACACTCTGGTCATCCTCCCGGCGATGGCCGGCGGCTGCTGAGACGGCGGCGGATCGGCGCGCGGAGCGACCCGCCCCGATCCTTCAGGTAGCCTTTGGTTTGATGACCACCGACCTGCGCAACAAACCCTGCGGCGGACGCTACGGCGACATCGTCGAGGCGATCGGGCACACGCCGCTGGTCGAGCTCAAGCGGCTCAGTCCCAAGCCCGGCGTGCGCATCTGGGTCAAGCTGGAGTCGCGCAACCCGACCGGATCGGTCAAGGATCGCGTCGGCCGGGCCCTGATCCTGGACGCCGAGGAGAAGGGCCTGATCCGGCCCGGCCAGACGATCCTCGAGCCGACATCGGGCAACACCGGCATCTCGCTGGCGATGATCTGCGCGCGCAAGGGCTACAGGCTGAAGGTCGTGATGCCGGACAACGTCACGCCCGAGCGCACCGACCTCTTGCGCATGTACGGCGCCGAGATCGTCTACTCGGAGGGCAGCAAGGGCTCCAACGGGGCAGTCGAGCTCGCGCTCGACATGGCGTCGAAGGACGCCGATTACTACATGCCCTACCAGTACGGCAACCAGGCCAACCCGGACGCGCACTACAACGGCACGGCGCTCGAGATCCTCGAGGAGCTTGACGAGGTCGCCGCCTTCGTCGCCGGCCTGGGGACGGGCGGCACGCTGATGGGCAACGGCCGCCGCCTCAAAGAGGAGCTCGGCGACAAGGTCAAGATCGTTGCGGCCGAGCCGATGCAGGGCGAGCCCGTGCAGGGCCTGCGCTCGCTGGACGACGGCTTCATCCCGCCGATCATCGACCTCTCGCTGCTCGACCGCAAGATCTTCGTGACCAACGCGGATGCGATCACCTGGACGCGCAAGCTGCTCGACGAGGAGCAGCTGTTCGTAGGCGTCTCCACGGGCGCAATCGCGCGGGTGGCGCTGCGGATCGCAAACGAGCTCGACGAGGGCAACGTCGTGTTCATCGCCGCCGACGACGGCAGCAAATACTTCTCGTCGGGGATCTACACCCGGCCGCTGGAAGAGATCGAGAACCTCGAATCCACCGTCTGGTGGTAGTCGCCGGCTGAGCCGGGGCGCCAACCCCGAACGATGCGCATCTCGCGCCAGCTCTACGACGAGATCGTCGCGCACGCCCTCGAGGACGCGCCCGACGAGTGCTGCGGGATCGTCTCGAGCCGTGACGGGACCGCGGTCGAGCTGTTCCGGATGGAGAACACCGCCCACACGTGGATGCGGTACGAGATGGACAACATGGAGCTGTACCGCGTCATCACGGGGATCGAAGACGCGGGCCTGGACGTCGGCATCATCTACCACTCGCACACGCGCAGCGACCCGTACCCGTCGCAGACCGACATCAACCTGGCGTTCTACCCCGACTCGCTCTACGTGATCGTCGGCACGGCGACGCCGGAGCCGCGCGTCCGGGCCTTCACGATCCGGGACGGCAAGGTGGAGGAGGCCCACCTCGACCTGGTCTGATCGCTAGGAGGGCGGCAGCGAGCGGGCGAGGCCGACGCCCGCCTCGACCCAGCGCTGCAGCTCCGAGTCCCCGGCGACCCCCTCCCCGGCCACACGCACCCAGCCGTTCATCGCGCGGCCGCGCATGACGAACGGTTCCACATGCGGCTGCGCCAGCAGATCATCGGTCTCGTCGCGCTCACAGCGCATCAGAAGTCCGCCGCCGGCTGACAGGCCGACCGCAATGTGGCCGCCGATCAGGAATGCGATCCCACCGAACATCCGCTTCTCGACGACGTCGGGCTCGAACATCAACAGGGTGCGCACCCGGTCCGCGAGCTCGGTGTCGTAGGCCATCGACGAATTATCCGCCGTCGGCCAGCCTCCGCAAGCGCGCGCGCCAGTCGTTCTCGACGCTCATCAGCGGGCGCTGGCCGAAGGCGAGCCTCAGCGCGGTCTGCGGTCCGCCGCTGTGCAGGCGACCGGCCAGCCGCGCGACCGCCGTTGCGCCCTCCTGCTCGGCCAGCATCTCGATCAGTGTGCCGCCGAGCAGCGGCGCGTCGCGCACGGTCGGCGGGAACGACGGCCGGCGGCCGCCGCGCATGTAGGCGCCGACGACGCTGCGTGAGTAGCCGGTCTCGCCCGAGAACCAGCGTGAGGCGCCCTCCAGCAGCCACGCCCAGCGCAGCTCGGACCACAGCCGCGACGGCAGCCGCGCCGACTGCAGCTCGCGGTTGGACTCGGCGATCACACGCCGCGCGTACACGGAGGCGGGCGCCAGCGCGAGCATCTCGAATGAGCCTGAGACCCGCGTCGCACGGGCGCGCAGTGCCAGCGGGGAGAGCACGTGCAGCTCGCTGCGTCCGGCCCAGCCCACGGCGTAACGGCGAGCGGTCGCGCTGGTGACCCCCCACAGGGCCGGCATCAACGGGTTCGACAACGCCAGCGCGTGCGGTGTGTCGTGCAGCACGACGGTGAGCTCGCCGGCCGGCTGCTGAAAGTG
>Ga0123356_10002668_pt1 | contig 18949 bp, 13 predicted proteins | sample TergutEmb28metaG_2_FD_92546 | JGI IMG/M metagenome (GOLD analysis project Ga0123356, IMG submission 92546) | Embiratermes neotenicus P3 segment gut microbial communities from Petit-Saut dam, French Guiana - Emb289 P3 | ecosystem: Host-associated > Arthropoda: Insects > Digestive system > Gut ...
GTATTGCTGCCTAATTCGGTAATAGCAATAATTTCAAAATATTTCAAAATAATTTCACGAGTTTTGGTATAAATTCCTTCGCTATTTAAAATGGAACTCGGTAAAATAATGCCCGCCACACCACCGTCTTTCAGTAACTGTTTGGTACGTTCTACAAAAAGACACTCTATTTCAGAACTGTTGTCGGTCAGATTATTGTATAATGTAAAATCTTTATCGCTGTAATATTTGCTTGCATTGTTTTTGAACGCAGAAACAGAGTAAGGCGGATTGGATACCACAATATCGAACTGCTTATTGTCTTGAACACAATCACTGTCTTTTGCCAATAATTTTCCCTTATAATCGGTGTGAGCAAATTGAGCCAAGCCATCAGAGTGAATTACATTAGCCAAGCCGTCGCCATGCAAGTAACAACCCACTTTGCCCACTTTTACCAAACGATAATCTTTTTCTATTCCATAAATATATTGAATAGCCCAAAGAAAATGGTCATCTTGCCATTTTCGTATCTCTTTTGCAATATTCTGATGATAATCGCTATCTTTTTTTGTTTCTATCAGTCGTTGTATTTCGTGCATCATTTCTGTAACAAAATGCCCGCTTCCTGAGGCGTAGTCCATTATGTAAGGAAGAAGCATGTTGTTATTTATATTTGCCGAAGATAGTTTTTCTTCGACTATGATGTCTATCGGCAAACTTTTGATAATAAATTGAGCAACAGGAACAGGAGTAAAAAATTGACCCGACTCCTGTTTCAATCCGGTAGTTAAAAGCAGTTCAAAAAAATCTGAAAGGTATTGTTGTTTTCGTGTATAACGAAGTTTAAACCCTTGCAATAATTCTACAATTTCTTTGACCACAACGGCATTATCGTTAAACGATTGTTCGTCATATACATCTTTGATAGCAAACTCATTATTTTTTTCAAGCCTGATTTTTCTAAACTCCTCTAAAATTGGCGCTCGTTGTTGTTCGGTAAGGAAGTTATATTTGTTGTTAAATTCTGTTTCGGAGAAGTCGGTAACCACTTTTTCCAAAAATTCGTGCATGCCGTTTTTATACAAATCGGTCAAACGAATTTGAAAACTCCGATGATTATCCTTCTCGTAATACACCCCTTCGTATTCAAACGGCGAATTAAACCATTGAAATCCCAATTCATTATTTGTTCCTTCATTTACTTTTTCGTCGTATATTTTGCAAAGAAAAAGAGTAAAAATGCGATTAAAAGCATTGCCTTTATCAGAAACGACATTATGCCTTAATATTTCTAAGAAACGATTAAAAATAAAACTACTGTCATCAGATTTTATTTCAACAAGGTCATCTATTGTTAATGCTTTGCTTTCAAAGTTATACGGTTTTGCCCAAGCATCAAATATTCCGTTATCTTTAGTCAATTTGTTCCAACGGTCGTAGAAATCTTTTACATTGTTTGTTTGACGATACTCTTCTTCAATATGAATAATTTCATTATGATAAAAAATTACACCATTTTTTAGTTCCGATGTATAAAGCATTAAGATATCCGCATTTTTATCTTGCTGAAAATAGGTAAAAAGTTGCCCTCCATCTTTTTTTAATTTACGAAACTCTTTATCAAACTCTTTTCCACACGTTTTACATTCAATCATCAAATAGCTCGTTTCATCTTCACGAGTAACAAGAATATCTAAGCGCCCGCTATTGTGTCCTAAAGGAAATGTTTTTTCTAAAATTATGTTTTCCGGCTTATAGCCCTTTTCAAGTAAACGATTTACACATTCGAGAACAACAAAGTTTTCAGGTTGAGAAAAATTTTGTGTGCTCCTATTACCAAATTGAATTTTGTTGCCGTAATTAATGAACTGCTTCTCCAAATCAACTTCAATACAATAGCCATCAGCCGATGGATATTTCTTTAAAAAAACGCCAACTGCGTTTTCTTTCGGGCTGAATTTTAATGCAATAAGAAAACTATTATAATCCATAAACAACAATAACAACGATGGCGCAAAGATAACATATTATCTACCCTTTTAATGTGAAAAAATATCAATTTTTATTAAATGTGCGTTGTTGATTATTTTCAATGCAGTTATAGAGATTTAGCTATGCACACGCAAAATCATCCCATCAAATTTCGTATAATATCGCCTCAAAGGAAACCTGGAAGGCCCGGTAATTACGCCACCATCCAAAATACTAAATTGAGAGCCACACTTTTCGCATCTTAAAATAATACCATTATCTTCTACCCAAATCCAGGAATCTATATCTTCCCAATCGTAGGGGCATGCTCTGTCGAAAGCTATAAACGACCATCCATCTAATCTATATACTACAACTCCATCTACGCCACCGGTAAAATACATGTGGCCGCCGTAATAATTCAAATCAAGGTAGGTAACATCGTTGGGATATATATAAAAGTTGACGTAAACCGGTGGTACGGGATGCGGTTCTTTATCACAGCCTGTTGCCAGGCATAAAAAGATTACTGCAAAAATACGTGTTAACCGTCTCAATTCTTATCTCTTAATTCCTAATTCCTAATTCCTAATTCTCAATTCTCAATTCTCAATTCTCCCCCATCTGCCCCGCCGCATAAGCCTTATCAATCACAATTTTCTTTTTCCCCGAAGATGGAAATTCGTACATCGCGTTGGTCATAATGCGCTCCATGATAGAGCGTAATCCGCGGGCGCCTAATTTCAATGCAATCGTTTTATCCACCACATAATCAATCGCGTCTTCGGTAAATGATAAATCAATGCCGTCGAAAACAAATAAACGCTCATATTGTTTAATTAGTGCATTTTTAGGCTCTAATAAAATGCGTTTGAGCGCATCTTTGTCTAAAGAAGAGAGATAGGTAATCATGGGAAAACGTCCGCACAGTTCCGGAATCAATCCGAACATTTTTAAATCTTGCGCAGTGATGTACTGCATCATGTTGTTTTTGTCTAGCACTCTGTTCTCTTGATTATAGCCGATGCGGTTGGTGTTCAGTCGTTCTGCAATAATTTTATCCATTTGATTGAATGCGCCGCTGGCGATGAACAGAATATTTTGCGTATTTACGACGATGAATTTTTGCTCCGGATGCTTTCTTCCGCCTTCGGGGGGCACGTTAGCGCTGGTGCCTTCCAGCAGTTTCAACATGGCTTGTTGCACGCCTTCGCCCGAAACATCGCGGCTAATGGATGGATTATCGGCGCCTTTGCGCGCTATTTTGTCTATCTCATCAATGAACACGATGCCGCGCTCTGCTTTTTCTACGTCGTAATCAGCGGCTTGCAGCAATCGAGAGAGGATGCTTTCCACATCTTCGCCCACGTAGCCGGCTTCGGTGAATACGGTGGCATCGGCAATACAAAACGGCACGTCTAACAAACGCGCTATGGTCTTGGCTAACAACGTTTTTCCCGTTCCCGTTTCGCCCACCAGCATGATGTTCGATTTTTCAAGTTCCACCTCATTATTGTCTTGTGCGGCATGGAGCAGTCTTTTGTAGTGATTATACACTGCCACGGCGATCACTTTTTTAGCTTCCTCTTGTCCAATGACATACTCGTCTAATTTCTCTTTAATCTCAATCGGTTTAAGCAATTTGAACTTCAACTCACTTTTTTTGTATTTTCTAAATTGAATGCGGTAATCTTTAAGCATTTCGCCCACAGCTTCTGCACAATCTTCACAAATGGCGCCGCCGTCAAGTCCGTTTACAAAAAAATCGTCTCTTTTTAGGGTGCGCCCACAGAAGGAGCAATACAGGGTTTCTTTTTTTGGCATTTAATTAGTGGTTAGTGGTTAGTGGTTAGTGGTTAGTGGTTAATGGTTAGTGGTTAGTGTAGGGGCATTGTGTACAACGCACTTTTCGTGCGCAAAAATATAAAAATAGCCTAAACATTTATTTCTGTTTTAATTCAAAAAAAGCATACCTTCGCGACTTAAAATTTACTACACATAATCAAATTTAAAAATATGAAAATCAAAATCTTAACCACATTATTAGGAATTAGCTTAAGCATAAGCGCAATGGCACAACAAAAAGTTTACACCCCTGAGTTGCTTTGGCAATTGGGCAGAGTGAGCGAAGCGGTGCTCTCGCCGGATGGAACACAGATTTTATTTGGGATAACTTATTATGATGTTGAGCAAAACAAAGGGAATCGGGATTTGTACGTAATGCCTGCCAAGGGAGGAACTTATACGCAATTGACTAAAACAGAGGCGAGTGAGCAAAACGCATTGTGGCGCCCCGATGGTAAGAAAATCGGCTATTTGGCGCCGGTAGCCGGCGTAATGCAAATTTGGGAAATGAATCCCGATGGCACTGATCCACAACCCATTTCAAACATTGCCGGCGGAGCGGAAGGGTTTCTCTATGCCCCGACAGGCAATCGCATTTTGTTTACTCATTCGGTAAAGTTAGATAAAGACGTGCACGATTTTCATCCCGATTTGCCCAAGGCGCATGCGTTGATTACAGAAGATTTGATGTATCGCCACTGGAACGACTGGACAGATTTTTCTTACTCTCACATTTTTGTTGCCGATTACCCAAGTATGGCTAATGTGTTGGATATCATGGAAGGAGAACGTTATGCAAGTCCCATTCCGAATAACGGAGGGTTGGAGCAAATCTGCTTTTCTCCCGATGGAAACTTTATCGCTTATACCTCTAAGAAGAAAAACGGCAAAGAGTTTGCATTAAGCACAAATTCAGAGATTTATCTGTATGATATCGTGAATAAAACCACTAAAAATATTTCCGCACCCAATCCCGGATATGACATTGACCCTGTTTTTTCTCCGGATGGAAATAGTATATTTTGGTCAAGTATGGAAACCGATGGTTTTGAATCGGATTTGAAACGTATTTTTGGTTATGATTTTAAAACGGGTATAACTACCAATTATTCAGCTAATTTCGGAGAAAGCGCTTCAAATTTTGCATTTAGTCAAGATGGGAAAAAACTCTATTTTATTAGTGGGATTAAAGCAACCTATCAGATTTTTGAGTTGGATTTGGCAAAAAAACAATTCAAACAATTGACCGAAGGCAGGCATGATTATCAAGCTATTTCTTTGAAAAATAACGTGTTAATAGGAACTCGTGTATCTATGGAAAAGCCGGCAGATATTTTCAATATCGACCTTCGTACCGGCAATCAAACCCAATTAACTTTTATTAATGATGAAAAACTGAAAGATATTGCATCTATCACGGTAAAAGAGCATTGGATAGAAACTACTGATGGCGAGCAGATGTTGGTTTGGATGATTTTGCCGCCCAACTTCGACCCGAACAAAAAATATCCGGCTGTTTTATTTTGTCAAGGTGGACCGCAAGCGGCTGTTAGCCAATTCTTCTCTTACCGTTGGAATTTTCAAATGATGGCTTCGCAAGGCTATGTAATTGTGGCGCCCAACCGGAGAGGTTTGCCCACTTTCGGCAAAGCATGGAACGACCAGATCAGCTTGGATTACGGCGGTCAAAACATGAAAGATTATCTTTCGGCAATTGATTACGCTGCCAAAGAATCTTACGTTGATGAAACAAAATTAGGCTGTGTGGGTGCAAGTTACGGCGGTTTTTCCGTATTTTGGTTAGCCGGCAACCACAACAAGCGCTTCAAGGCTTTCATTGCCCATTGTGGCATGTTTAACTTGGAAAGTTTTTACGGAACCACCGAAGAGATGTTTTTTGTAAACCATGATTTAGGCGGTCCCTATTGGGAAAAGCCAACGTCGCACAGTTACGAATTTTCCCCGCATCGCTTTGTGGGCAACTGGGATACGCCGATTTTGGTTATTCATGGCGGCAAAGATTTCCGCATTCCTTATGCAGAAGGTATGCAGGCTTACAATGCTGCTCAGCTACAAGGCATTCCGAGCAAGTTTTTGTTCTTTCATGAAGAAACTCATTTTGTAACTAAGCCGCAGAATGCGATACTTTGGCAGAGGGAGTTTGTGGGGTGGTTGGATAGGTGGTTGAAATAGAGGTGATTAATCAATTCTCTTCCAGCTTCTTCAAAATAGACCGCAAAATCTCTTTTAATTCATTTTGTTCCTCCATACTTTTTCGTTCTTTCCTTATTTGATGTTTTATTTTCATCAATCCCAAGTTAAATTCTACCGAACATTCAGCAGATACCTTTTGTAGGTCATTAAACAATAAATCATTCAAGAGATTACCTGATTTTGAAAGTAATAGTTTGTGCTTGGTCTCATCCGTTGTTTGCGTAATTTCAATTAGCGCACGAGACAACTCACGAAACTTAGTAAATGCCTGAATAATATCCAAAGTGGCTTGCGTTGCTTTTGGCCCTTTTAAAATGGTAGCCAGCATATAGAGCCCTGGTTCGGTAAAGGCTTTCGGCAGAAAGCGTGTTTTTGCCCATTTTGCGGTCAAAATTTTTGACCGCAAAATCACAAATTCTTGCTTATCAAGTTCAAGAATAAATCCCTTCGGAAATTTTTCAGGATTATTTTTTACGGCTTGGTTAATTTCTTTTGTTTCCACGCCATAAATTTCGGCAACATCGCTATCCAAGATAGCGGGAATGCCTCTGATAGAGATAATTTTCTCTTCTACTGAGTTGAATTTGAGTATATTCATAATAGATATAATTAGGGTGCGAATATACAACACAAAATGCCGTTTGTCAAGGGGGTAATGCTATAATGGATTTTCTAATGTAAAGATTTACAGTCATCGAAATTCAGTTTATATCCATAACGAAACCCACATTGCACTTAAATCTGTAGAGATTTTGGATATGACCGGGCGTTTGGTTTACCGAGCTGCCATTACTGATATTGAAACTGTGATTACCCTTCAAGTAGCGAATGGTATTTATACGGTAAGATTAATTTTGCAAGATGATAAAATGGCAATGAGGAAGGTTTCGATAATGAAAATGTAGTGAATTTCGTTTTTAAAATATTTTCGACTGAAAAAGAATTTTTATATTTTTGCGGAAATATTTTAGAGTATGAAAGAAAATTTCAATATAATCAGAAAATATAATTTTTGGGGCGAAAAAGTTTCCGAATTTGGCTATTATCGTGCAGATTATACCGATAAAATTTTTGCATATACTGGTAATCGTCTTGTTAAAGTGTTGATTGGACAAAGGCGTACAGGTAAAAGTTATATTTTGAGACAGTTGGCAAATAAATTAATTGATAGCGGTATTGACCGAAAAAATATACTGTACGTCAGTAAAGAATATACTGATTTCGATTTCATTGCTAATTATACTAACCTTGATGATTTTGTAAAGTTTTACAAAAAACAACTGAAAATTTCGGGTAAAGTTTATCTTTTTATAGACGAAATTCAAAACATTACAGGTTGGGAGCATTTTGTAAATTCTTATTCGCAAGATTTTATTGATGAGTACGAAATTTTTATATCAGGTTCCAATTCAAAAATGCTTTCGGGTGAATTGGCAACGCTTCTTTCGGGACGTTATGTGAATTTTGAAATTTTTCCGTTCAGCTTCTCTGAATATTTGGGTATTTTAAAGCGAGAATCTACCCGACAAAACTTTATTGAATACATAGAAAGCGGCGGGTTGCCGGAACTTTTCAATTTGCAAAACAACGAGATTCGACGAAATTACGTTTCCGCAATAAAAGATACTGTTTTACTGCGTGATATTATACAACGTTACAGCATAAAGGAGCCGAAATTATTGGAAGATATTTTTGTGTTCTTAGTCAATAATGCAGCTAATTTGATCTCTATTGCCAACATTGTAAGTTATTTTAAAAGTTTGGGTAGAAAAACAACCTATGATACCGTTTCGGCATACATTGGGTATATGGAAGATGCTTTTTTGGTACATAAATCTGAACGCTACGATATTCGAGGAAAAAATACGATTTCGGGTAATTCAAAATATTATATCAACGATTTGGCATACAAAAATTATCTTTACACCGGTTTTGGTTACGGTGTGGGTTATAAATTGGAAAATCTAGTTTACCTCAATTTGAAACGTGCAGGTTATCAAGTTTATACAGGCGTTTTTCGCGAAAAAGAAGTTGATTTTGTCGCATTGAAAGACGATAATGTTTTGTATGTACAGACAACATACTTATTAATTGACGAAAAAACAATAGAACGTGAATATTCGCCACTTGAATCAATTGCAGACAATTATGAAAAAATTGTTGTCTCACTTGATGAAATATGTTTTCCTCAAAAAAATGGAATAAAACATGAGCAAATATGGAACTTTATGCCATGAAAATATCGGCGGCTTTTTTTATAAGCTGTATTTAAAAATCATTTTCAATATTACGTAAAATTGACGTATTAATTCAAAAAAAACTACATTCGCGCCTTCAATTTTATTTGCTATCTATGTCTTTATCCTCCACCTCCATCAAAAAACCCGTCCTCGCCATCGTAATGAACTTGGTTTTCATTATCATAGGCATTATCGGGTTTGTAAGTCTCGGTATTCGCGACTATCCCAGCGTGGATCCGCCGATTATCACAGTTTCAACCACTTATGTAGGCGCCAGCGCCGATGTTATTGAAACGCAAATTACTGAGCCGTTAGAGTCGGCCGTAAATGGTATCCCGGGCATTCGCTCTATGTGGAGCAGTAGCCGCGATGGACGGAGCAACATTACCATTGAATTTGAATTGGAAATTCCGATGGAAACTGCGGCAAACGATGTGCGCGATAAAGTATCCGGCGCTATGCGTATGCTGCCCAAAGAGGTTGACCCGCCGGTAGTTGTAAAAGCCGACGCCGATGCACAGCCCATTTTTGGGCTAAGTTTAAGCAGCGATGTTTTTTCTATCATTGACGTGAGCGCTTATGCCGATGCAGACGTGAAAGAACGCCTGCAAACCATTGCGGGCGTGAGCTCTGTGGAAATTTGGGGAGAACAAAGATTAGCCATCCGCCTCAAAATGGATCCGATGCTGCTGGCAGCTTACCAACTCACTCCCAACGATGTAAGTATTGCAGTGGCGCGCGAAAACGTAGAACTGCCCTCCGGAAGAATTGAAGGCACCAACACCGAATTGAGTGTGCGCACTATGGGACGACTGCAAACCCTCGAGGATTTTAATAATCTCATTATTTCACAAACAGATAGCCGCGTAGTCAGATTTAGCGACGTGGGTACTGCCGTAATTGAATCCGAAAACTTGCGTTCTATCTTGAAACGAGACGGTAAAGTGATGGTTAACTGCATCATCATTCCGCAACCCGGCTCCAATTTCATTGATATTATCAACCGCGTAAGAGAAGTGTTGCCCGATATTGAGCGCAACCTGCCCGCCGGAATAGAAGCGAAAATTACGTTTGATGATACCATTTATATTCGAAACGCGATTAAGGAAGTGCGTGATACCATTATCATTGCATTTTGTTTGGTGGTGCTCATCATCTTCCTCTTCTTGCGAGATTGGCGAACTACTTTAATTCCGGTGCTAACCATTCCGATTTCACTCATCGGTACATTTTTTATTATGTACATTTTGGGCTTCTCTATCAATATTTTAACCCTGTTGGCAGTGGTGTTGGCTATCGCTTTGGTGGTGGACGACGGCATTGTGGTGATGGAGAATATTTACCAGAAAATTGAAGCGGGCTTGTCGCCGATACAGGCAGCCTATAAAGGCTCGCGGGAGATCTTTTTTGCGGTAATTTCAACCACCGTTGCGTTAGTTGCCGTATTTTTCCCGATTGTTTTCCTGCAAGGCATGACGGGGCGGTTGTTTCGCGAATTTAGCTTGGTAATTGCTTGCGCAACAATTATTTCTTCGTTTGTTGCGTTGTCTTTAGCTCCTATGTTATGTAGCCGCATGTTAAGAAAACGCGAGAAAGAAACATGGTTATTTCGGGTTACGGAGCCTTTTTTCGTATGGCTTAATGGTATCTATCAAAAAGGATTAACCGGATTTTTGAAAGTGCGTTGGATTGCGCCCATTTTTTTACTCTTTGCATTGGGCTACTCTATTTATTTATGGCAAAAAATGCCTTCCGAATTGTCGCCCATTGAAGACCGCTCGTGGTTGCGCGTCATGTCCACTGCTCCCGAAGGGACTTCATTTCAATATATGTCAAATTACACCGCCGAGTTGGATCAGTATCTTCAGGGAGCTGTTCCTGAAGCAGATATGATATTTTCGCTCATAGGACGTGGAGGCACCAATGCCTCGTTTACCAATGTTATTTTAGTTGACCCCGGCGAAAGAGAACGTACGCAACAAGAGATTGCGGATGAAGTGGGTCCGAGGTTACGTCAATTTACAGGCGCAAGAACGTTTATGACGCAACGGCAAACCTTTGGAAATCGCCGAGGAGGCATGCCGGTAGAGTACGTCATTCAAGCCAAAAATTTGGATGACTTAAAAGAAGTGCTTCCCATTTTTATGGAAAAAGTATCGCAAAGTCCTGCTTTTTCTGCTTATGACGTGAATTTAAGATTTACGAAACCGGAGCTTACCATTCGCATTAATCGCGACAAAGCCGCTTTGCTGGGAGTTTCTGTGGAAGATATTTCGCGCACGTTGCAACTCACGATGAGCGAACAACGTATCGGGTATTACATCCTCAATGGCAAACAATACCAGATTATCAGTCAGTTTGCTCCGGAAAATCGCAGCAAGCCCACCGATTTGAAAGATGTGTATGTACGCAGCAGAGCCGGAACGCTCATCGGGCTGAACAACTTGGTAGAACTCACGGAAACTTCTACACCTCCGCAACTTTTCCGTTTTAACCGTTTTGTGGCAGCCACCGTTTCCGCCAATCCGGCGAAAGGCTTTACGTTAGGGCAAGGCATCAAGGAGATGGATAAAATTGCCGCCGAAACGTTGGATGATAATTTTAGAACTACTTTGTCGGGCAGCTCCAAAGATTTTGTGGAAAGCTCTTCCAGTTTATTATTCAGCTTCTTTTTAGCGTTAATATTCATATACTTAGCGCTTTCCGCCAACTTTGAAAGCTTCCGCGATCCATTCATCATCATGCTTACCGTACCTCTGGCATTAATGGGCGCGCTCGTGTCGCTCAGCTTTTTTGACCAAACCATGAATATTTTCAGCCAAATTGCTATGATTATGCTCATCGGATTGGTTACCAAAAACGGTATTTTGATTGTGGAATTTGCCAATCAGAAAAAACGTGCCGGAGTGCCGTTCAGGCAAGCCATTTACGAGGCTTCAATATCCCGCTTTCGCCCCATATTAATGACCAGCTTTTCCACCGTGTTGGGTATTTTACCCATGGCATTGGCTACCGGTGCAGGCGCCGAAAGCCGCATCGCGATGGGAGTTGCGGTAGTAGGAGGCATGTTGGTAGCCACCCTGTTAACGTTGTTTATTATTCCGGCAATTTATACGTATCTGTCTTCCAAAGAAGTGGTAAAAGTTGAAGACGAACAGCAGTGATAGCACGTAGATGACCCAGATTATTAGCCTTGAATTTAATTCAGGATTCGCAGATAAAAATGCTTTAGGAAATCGTTTACGCTGTGGCGTTTTATTTCTAAATAAGGCTTTACTTCAGCACCAAATCCCTGATAAAAACGGGCAATGTTTTCAATTTTAGAGCCTTCAAAATCTAAAATTAAATTGCTATTTGCGTGATGTTGAATCATTTCATCTACAATTTTAAACATGGCTAAAGCTTCTTTCCCTTCTTTGTTGGAAACCGGTAGCCAATAAATTAATCTTTGGGAAGAATGAAGCAGGCAAAGCGCTGAAATTAACTGATCGTCTGAATTATAAGCGCCGTAAATTGTCATTTTATCTTTTTCTAAAGCTACTTTCACTAATTTATTGACTTTTTCTGCCCATATAATGTAGTTTTTCTCTGTAGCATGATAAAAATCTAAAAAATCGTTTGCCGATATACCTTTTTTTATTACAATATTGTAACTACTTGATTTTTTTATATTTCGTTGTGTATTTTTTGAATATGCAGCAAAAAATGTTTGGTAATTTTTATCTAAATTCAAAATGAAGTTGGGTAGTTGCCTCCCTTTATTGCATGGATTTTGTTCATTAAAACATAAATGATAACTCCGATAAGGTATTTTTTGAATAAAACTTTCCACCACATTTTCATCAATGCTGTTTGAGGAAAAAATGCCAAGCTGTTGGGTCAACGGAGGTTGTACTAAAAAAGAAATTCCGTATTTTTTCTTTACGGGTAAAGGCATTACATATTCATAATCACCAACTACAAGCGCTTCCCAATTTGGAGAAACAATATCCAAATACCAACTTTCGGCATACACCAATGAATTGCAGGCGTTTTGTATGCAAACATCCCATTTTTGGCGGTTGATTTCGATATGTGTTAAGTGTTGTATTTCCATCGCTATAATGATGATATTGTATTACAGCCCAAGCATAGCATTTGCCGGAATATCTAATGTTTTGCACAAAAGGTGTGCAATTTTAAGAGTGGGTTCAGAGCGACCGGAAATGTAATCGTTTATTCGCGAGGGACTGATTCCAATTTCGCCTGCTAACTGTTTTTGAGTCAACCCCTTTTCATCCAAAGATAATGCTATTAATTCAGAAACAGTGGGTTTTTCAATAGGATAATGCTCTTTTTCATAAGCTATTACAATATCCGACATAACCGAAAGTTCAATAGCATCTCTATTGTAAATATGTGTATCTTCATTTACAACCGGTAAAAGTGTTTCGATTCTTTCTAAAGCAAATTCATATTGATTTTTAGTAACTTTCATATTATTAATTTTATACTATCGAACAATCAATTTTATTATATTCTTCGTGAGTTCCAACAAAGCGAATGTAAATATATCCCATTGCAAATTTTATTACAACTACCAACCGATATTTATTTCCTCTGATATCGAAAACGTAATGTTGATTTCCGACATAATCTACAGAAGAAAAATCCGCTTTAATGTCAGCAAAATTTTTCCATAAAGCGTTTTCTGCGATATCATACCAGCGTTCCAAAGCAATACGAGCGTCTTCATGTCCTGTTGTTTCGTAAAATTCTTTTAATTTTCTATGTGATACTACTCTCATGTTGCTTTATTACTTAGCGGCAAAAATATAAAAAAATTGAATTACAAAATTATTCGCATAAAATATTTTGAAATATAGAATTATGCAGAGATTATTTCCGTCAATATTTTTTCCTCTTCCTCCCAGCAGAATTGTTTTGCAATTTCAGTAAATCGATTTGTATCAAATCCTTTAACAAAAAAATCGTTTATCACTTCTGCCAAATATTCCGGCTCGTAATGGTTAACGAGGATTCCGGTACTAAAGGTTTTAACAATATTTTCAATTTCAGGAAAATCAGTTGCTAAAACAGGTACTCCGGCATGTAAATAATCGAAAATTCTGTTCGGCAAGGAGTAATAGTAGTTCAGCCCTCTATTTTCTAACAAACATAGCCCTAAATCTGCAGAAGGCGTATATTTATGCAACTCAGTGCCGGAAATGCGACCTAAAAAGACCACTTTTTCGTCTAATTGCAGATTTTTAACCCGTTCTTTCAGTTCATGCAAAATATCTCCATCGCCAATAATTACTAACACGGCATTTTCAACAAGCGGCATCGCATCAATTACCCATTCCAATCCACGCCCGATATTCAAAGCGCCCTGATAGATCATGATTTTCTTGTTCGGATAATGAAGCAGCTTTTCATGAACAGGCGCCGAAGTGTATGGAACATTCCGCACCACCTTCATGTTGATATTGTATTTTTGATTGTAATAATCTGCAATAGACTGACATACTGTGTAACAATGTTTTAAACGAGGAAAAATAAAATCTTCAATTCTTTGCCAAATATATTTTGTTTTTGGACGGTGCGCCAATTCCGGCACTTCGGGAAAAAGTTCATGCGCATCGAAAACTAATTTTTTGCGCCGGATTTTACTCGCTAAAAAATTAGCCGGTAACGTATCCGTGTCGTTCGAAAGTAAAATATCTGCTTTTGAGAAAAGTAATATGAAAAACAACCGGATATTATATGCGGCATAAAACAACGCTGAATGGTTGAAAATAAGCCGTATTCGCTTGTAATTGAAGGGTAAATGCAGCGGAAGACTGTTTTTTATTTTCCTGCCAATAAGCAACACCTCGTATCCGTTATTGTGGAAACTGTGGGCAACTTTCAGCACGCGCCGGTCGGTGCTGATATCGTTAGTAACGGAAATGATGATGCGTTTCATTTACATGTTTTGCACTAAATAGCCTAATTTATACATGTCTAACCAAAAAATGGAAGGCGTTTTTAAAATTCTTTGTTTAATTTTGGGAAGATACCTTTTGTAGTACAAATGAAGCAACGAAATCGTTTTTAATTTACTGCACAGAAAATAAGTAGCCAATAACCTATTCTCATTCACAAAGTTAGAATCTATTTTTTTTGAATTTAATAATGAAATTAAATTATCAATGGAAGCCTCCACTTTTTGCAAATATTCTTCGTTTGTATCTAATCCGTCGTGGTAAAGCGGGTTATTTATGTGGATAACAGGAACTTTTGCATTTCTTAACTGGTCGCCAAAAAAAGTATCTTCATTACCATAAGTAGAAAACGACTCATCAAATTTTACAAGTTCAAATATTGATTTTGAGAACACAGCATTAAAGGAAGTGAACGATTTGTAGGGTTTTTTGTTCCGAATATCGGCATCGGTAGCTTCTCGTTTTTTGCCGTAATACCAACGCAGATAATACTTTGGATTTGGTTTTTGCCTTCGGTACGCCACACCGCCAATGATACAAATGGGTGGCACATTTCTGGATATTTCCACAATGTAATTATTTATGTATAAGGCGGATGGAACGGCTGCATCACAATCCATAAATAATAAAAAAGGATAACTTGCTTTTTCTACCAACAAGTTCCTCATTTTTGCCCTTCCAATATTTTCCGGTAATGAAAAATAGGATACCCCTTGTAAACTTGTTAAATTTTCGTTGTTGTGCGGATGAGTCGAGGCATCATCGCCTAAAACAATTTCAAACACCACGTTGGCGTAGGAAAGCTGCGCATGCAGGTCTTTGACTAACTTGGCAACGTTAAAATTGTAAATGGGAATAAGTACTGAAATCATAAGCCTGAATCTATAATTTTACCGTCTTCAATGAGCAGGGAGCGCGAAGGGAATTTGTCAATCATCAAAAAGTCGTGTGTAGCAACTAAAACGGTGGTTCCTTTTTTGTTAATATGATGAAACATTTGAAAAATTTCTTCGGAAGTGATGGGGTCTAAATTTCCGGTGGGCTCGTCGGCGATGAGGAGTTCCGGATCGTTGAGCAGGGCGCGTGCAATGCAAACCCGTTGCTGCTCTCCGCCCGAAAGCTGGTGCGGATATTTAAAATGCTTGGTGCTCAAACCTACCAAGTCCAATGCTTTCATCACTTTTTCATGGCGCTCAACTTTCGATTTCCATCCAAGCGCTTTGAGTGCATTTTCTAAATTTTCAAAAACTGTTTTTTCGGATAAAAGTTGATAATCCTGAAAAATAATACCTAATTTTCTACGTAAATGAGGAATCTTTCTAATCTTAATTTTTTTCAAGTCAAATCCCGTAATTTCAGCATGTTCGCCGTACGGTTTTTCATCAGCGATTAACAATTTGAGAATAGAAGATTTTCCCGTGCCCGTTTTGCCAATCAAATACACAAACTCTCCTTGATGGATGGTGAGTGAAATATTGTGCAAAATCATCAACTTCCTTTGATAGATGTCAATGTTTCTTAGGGTGATGATGGGCTGTTTTGGGGTGGAATCTTCCATATATAAGATTTTTCAAATGTCAATTTTAGCATAATGTGCATTCTGTTCAATAAACTCGCGGCGCGGCGGCACTTCATCGCCCATCAGCATGGCGAATACGCGGTCGGCTTCCGTCAAATTCTCGATAGTTACCTGACGTAAAGTTCTTGTTTCTGGGTTCATCGTAGTTTCCCAAAGTTGGGTTTCGTTCATCTCTCCCAAACCTTTGTAACGTTGTATGTGTAAACCGCCTGTGTTGGTTCCGTTATTCGTAAATTCTGCGGTTACGGCATCCCGTTCTTTGTCAGTCCAAACGTAGCGTTCCAGTTTCCCTTTCTTAATTAAATAAAGTGGTGGCGTTGCGATATACACATGTCCGAACTCAATCAGTTCTTTCATGTGGCGGAAGAAAAACGTGAGAATGAGCGTGGCAATGTGGCTTCCGTCCACGTCGGCATCGGTCATGATGATAACTTTGCCGTAGCGTAACTTCTCTAAATTCAGCGCTTTGCTGTCTTCTTCCGTGCCAATGCTTACGCCTAATGCGGTAAAGATGTTTTTAATTTCTTCACTGTCAAAAATTTTGTGCGGCATCGCTTTTTCCACGTTCAAAATTTTACCGCGCAGCGGCAGAATGGCTTGGAACTTGCTGTCGCGGCCTTGTTTCGCCGTACCGCCTGCCGAATCTCCTTCGACCAAATACAGTTCGCACTCTTCCGATTTTTTAGAGGAACAATCCCAAAGTTTTCCGGGCAAACCTCCGCCGCTGAACACGTTTTTGCGTTGCACCAACTCGCGGGCTTTGCGGGCGGCGTGGCGCGCGGTAGCTGCCAGGATCACCTTATTTACCACCTCTTTTGCATCTTTCGGGTTCTCTTCTAAATAGTTGCGCAGCATTTCGCCCACCATTTGATCCACAATGCCGGAAACCTCATTATTCCCTAATTTGGTTTTGGTTTGGCCTTCAAATTGCGGCTCTGCCACTTTTACAGAAATAATTGCAGTTAAGCCTTCACGAAAGTCATCGCCGGAAATCTCGATCTTTTGCTTTTCTAATTTCTCCAACATTTTGCTTTCATCGGCATATTTTTTCAACGTTCTGGTTAATGCACGACGAAAACCTGTGAGATGTGTTCCTCCTTCTATCGTATTGATATTGTTCACATAAGAGTGAATGTTTTCTGTAAACGAAGTATTATATTGCATCACAATTTCTACAGGTACGTTATCTTTTTCGCCTTCCATGTAGATGGGATGTTCCATAATTTTTTCGCGCCCGCCATCCAAATAATTGATAAAATCTTTCAAACCTTCTTCCGAATAGTATTTATCTCTTACAAACTCGCCATTTTCTTTTACCTCGCGTTCATCAATAATTTCGAGCGTAATGCCTTTATTCAGAAACGATAGCTCTTTTAAGCGCGTGGCTAATGTGCTGTATTTGTATTCGGTAGCGATGAAAATGGAATCGTCCGGTTTAAACCAAATCAACGTTCCGCGATAATCGGTTTTTCCCACTTCTTTAACGGAATACACAGGCTTTCCACATTGAAACTCTTGCATGTAGTGAATGCCGTTGCGAAACACTTCAGCGCGCAAATGGGTGGAAAGTGCATTTACGCACGAAACACCCACGCCGTGCAAGCCACCCGATACTTTATAGGAATCCTTGTCAAACTTTCCGCCGGCGTGCAGCACAGTGAGCACCACTTCCAATGCGGAGCGTTTTTCTTTTTCGTGATAATCGGTAGGAATGCCGCGTCCGTTGTCTAACACGGAGATAGAATTATCCTTATGAATCGTAACAATGATATGGTCACAATGTCCGGCAAGCGCTTCATCAATAGAGTTATCCACTACTTCATACACCAAATGGTGCAGCCCTCTGTCGCTCACATCCCCTATGTACATGGCAGGGCGTTTGCGCACAGCTTCGAGACCTTCAAGAACTTGGATATTATCGGCGGTGTATTCGGCAGATTGTTGGAGGTTTTTGTTTTCTAAATCGCTCATAGTCAAAAATAATCTGTTTTTTCAAAAAGTGCGCAAATATAGTAAAAAAGTCGAAAGTTTAGTTGACTTTATCTGACAGGAAAGAATAATGAAAATACCTGATTTTGGCAGGTTCAAAAATCTATTTTTGTGTAATCTGCCGGTGGCGTAAAACTGTTGCCAGGAATTGTTTCTTTGAAAGAGGTTGCTTCTAACCGCGATGAATAGCCACTGGCACTGGAAGACTGGAGCCAAAAAGTAATACGTTTCCAACCTCCGCATTCAACGCTTTCGCCACCATAACTCCATGAATAGACTGTGCAGTTTTTCCCGGCAATGGTTTTATTCGACAGTTTTTTGAAACCGGAATAGTGTTTCCATACAGAGTTGAGGTCGTCGCCTAAGTAAAGATATGCTCCTAACAGCCCATAACCGGAATAGGGCATTTCAATATACTCTTTTGCATATGGCATCAGGATATAATATTTTTTGGCAATGGCATCGAATATAAGAACCTCTTCAGAACCCTCAATTTCTAAACGGCTTCTTTGCCCCTTGTCATCGAAAATAATAGTGTGTTTTTCTGACGATAGCACTTCTGAACCATGAAAACTGGTAGATTTATACTCAATAGTTCCCTTGTTTACGCCGTACATGAACCCTTCTAACTGTTCATTGTCATCGTCATCGTCATCGTTGGTTTTACCGCATGAAACGGCTGTTAGCCCAACGATTAAGAACATTACTAGTGCGCGAATGCTGAAATTCGCCAACGGACGAACATATTTCGTCGCTAAATTGTTTGTAAAATTTTCTATTTTCATTTGTTTGAAATTTTGGGGACTCTTATAATCTTCTTTTTCAAAAAGCCAAGAGTCCATTAAAACCTTTTGAAAAAAAATCAAAAACGGACGCGAAATTAATAAAATAATGTAATGATCGTTTTTTAGCCTAATTTTTTTAAGTCAAATAGATTTCAATTAAAAAAATCTTATTTGTGCCGTTAAAAAATAGCGTTTGCTATTGTTTGTGATCAGAAAATCGCCAATATTTAGGTTCAACAAACAATAAGTGGATGTGTGCATCGCGCAGTTTACTTATGTTGAGCCGGGTGTTTGGCGATACCTCTGAACCGTGAGGAACTGCGCCAATAAAAATTGCAGTATTTCCTTACAAAACAGTAGAAAATTCTTTTCTTTAAC